>OBEQ010775845.1_pt1 | contig 13551 bp, 15 predicted proteins | sample 1670901 | NCBI WGS metagenome assembly OBEQ01 (sample SAMEA104232315, study PRJEB22302) | groundwater metagenome | biome: forest; feature: aquifer; material: groundwater | place: USA | collected 2011-08-07 | depth 5.4 m
CTTCAAGCGTTTTTTCAACTTTTCCTGATTTTCCCAGTTCTTCTTGGCTATAATATTTGTCAAAAGTCACGTCGAAATCATTCAAATCCTTTTTGATGCCCTCCAAAATAACGTTTCTTGCAAAAAGACGGCATTTTTTTAATCTTTCGTCCGCCGACAGCCTAAGAAAATCTTCTTTTTTTTCGTATTGACTCAGCAAGTTCTCAGCAATTTGAATTAAATAAGCACCTTTATAATAATTTTCTGGTAATTCGATTTGCTTTTTTTCCAATAATTCCTGAACACGAAGTTCGGTTGACTTCCCAAGCATCTCGATCTGTACGCCTTCGTCGTTGTTGTAATATTCTTTGGTTACCGTATGGCCGCAGAATTTAAGGATTCTCGCTAGCGAATCCCCGATCGCCGCCTGGCGCCCGTGCGCGATCGTGAGAGGGCCGGTGGGATTGGCGCTCACAAATTCAAGCAGGATATTTTTTTTAAGAATTCCTTTCGGCTTTCCGAAACTCTCGCCTTCTTCTTTAATTTTCAGGACAATGCTCGCAATTTCCCGGCTGGAATAATAGAAATTAAGAAAACCCGGTCCTTCCACCTCAATTTTAGAAATGCGACCTTTTAAATCCGAAGAACCTAAAAACTCTTTTAAATGCTTCCGTATGTCTTCGGCGACAATTCGAGGGGATTTTTTTACTTCTTTGGCGAGTTTTAAAGCGATGTGGGTCGAGAGGTCGCCGAACTTTTCCTCGCGCGGCACTTCAAACGAATCTCCCACTTCGGAAAAAAGCGGCGCGCCGTCTTGAATTTTCAGGACGGCTTCCTTCACCGCTTTTTCAAGCTCTTCCTTAATGGGCCGCAGGGTCAACTTTTCTTAAAACTCCGTTTATGAACGTCACCCCACAGACTCTCAAGATTGTAGAACCTGCGGGTTTCCTCATGAAACACATGCACCACCACTTCGCTATAATCCAAAAGAACCCACAGCGCGTCCTGGTAGCCTTCCTTGTGCCTGGCCCGCGCGCCTTTCTTTTTGAATTCTTCCTCGATGTGATCCACAATCGCCTTGACACGCACCGTCGAGGGGGCGCTCATCAAAACGAAATAATCACAAAACGCGGCGCGCTGCTTCATCTCCATGATCACGATCTCTTCCGCCTTTTTGTCCCATGCGGACGAGCAAACCAAATCAATTTTATCCTGGAAATTAATACGAGGCTCCTTTCGTGTTTCGGTAATAACGGGTCAATAAACGCGCCGTCTCCGGTGGAACAAGCGCTCGGATGCTTTTATGCTGCTTCAAACGATTCCGGATGACCGAGGACGAAACGGGCAAAGCGTCAAACGGCATGAAATGCGCCTGGGCCGGCAAGCGCTTCGGCCGATACCCGGGCCGCGTCATCACGACAAAATGGCAAAGCTCAAGCACCTTGTCTTTTGATTTCCAGCGCGGCCAATTCTTCAATGTATCCGCCCCGCAAAGAAAAAAGAGCTGCGCGCCTTTGCCGAATTTTCTCTTAAAAAGTTTGAGCGTATCCACCGTGAAAGACACACCCTTCCTTTTCATCTCGCAAAGTGAAACCGAAAAATCAGGCAACTTTTTTAAAGCCGTTTTTAAGAGTTTTATGCGCAGTGTCGCCGGTAAAAGGGTTTCTTTGGATTTTAGCGGCGTGTGAAACGAAGGCACGAAAATAACTCTGTCAAGATTGAGCTCGGACATCGCCTCTCGGGCCAGCCGGATGTGTCCATTATGGACAGGATTGAAACTGCCCCCAAATATTCCTACTCGCAAATGGTACCTTTATTGATTATGTAACGAGCGAGTGACGCTGCTTGGTTGCGAGGCAAGAATGGTTCCTTGAGGGGCCTTGGCAACGCGAGCGCCACGGAACACCCTCCTAACACCGCGAGCGTTGTCACGGAGTGAGTTTGCCTCGGCGGGGCAAACGAACGACCCGAGAGGAATGATTCTTGCCGAGCAAAGCGCAGGACCCGCTCGTCATTAATTTCTGATTTGCCCGTTGCCCAATACGACATACTTATAAGACGTTAACTCCTCCAAACCCATCGGCCCGCGCGCGTGGAGTTTGTCCGTCGAGATCCCCATCTCGGCGCCCATCCCAAATTCGCCGCCGTCGTTAAAACGCGTGGACGCATTTACAAAAACACAGGCGCTGTCGACGATGTGTATGAATTTTTCTGCCGCTTTTTTATCTTCCGTCACTATTGTGTCTGAATGATGAGAGCCGTATTTCTGGATATGGGCGATCGCATCATCCAGATCTTTCACCACCTTCACCGAAAGGATAAGGTCAAGATACTCCGTGCCCCAATCTTTCTCGGTCGCCTTCTTGAGGCCCGGGACCACTGCGCGGGTTTTCTCGCAACCGCGAATCTCGACGCTTTCTTTTTTCAGCGCCGAACAAACCCTCGGCAGGAATTCTTTTTCTGCTTTTGCGTGAACCAAAAGCGTCTCCATCGCGTTGCAAACACCCGGATTTTGCACTTTCGCGTTTAAAATAATGTCTTCTGATTTTTTAAAATCCGCGGCCTTGTCCACGAAGACGTGGCACACACCTTTAAAATGTTTGATCACCGGAATTTTAGAAATCTTTGCCACCTCACGGATGAGCCCTTCGCCTCCCCTTGGAATCACAAGATCAATCAGGTCCTTTAAACCCAAAAGCGCCTTGATGACTCGGCGTTCGCTGGTTGGAACAAACACAAAAGCGCCGTGAGGAACACCGTTTCGGATCGCAGCTTGATTCAAAATCTTAAAAAGCGCCATGTTCGTGTGAACCGCTTCGCGGCCGCCTTTCAAGATCACGCTGTTGCCAGACTTAAGACAGAGCGCCATGCAGTCCGCCGTAACGTTGGGCCGTGACTCGTAAATAATCAGGATGGCGCCTATCGGCACGCTTACTTTTTTAATGACGAGCCCATTAGGTCTTTTTATTGTGGAGATCACGCGGCCCACGGGATCCGGAAGTCTTGAGATCGAAACCAACGAATCGGCTATTCTTTCGAGTTTCCCAGGGTCCAGCGTCAACCGGTTGATCAGGCTCGAGGAAAGCCCACTTTTTCCGGCAGCGGAGATGTCTTTTTGATTTTCTTTCAGAATAAAATCCGCGTTTTTTAAAACCGCCCCGGCCATCGCCAGAAGCGCTTTGTTTTTTGTCTTCGTCGGCAGGATAGACAGGGCTTCGCAGGTGTTTTTTGCCTGAAGCGCGATGTTTCGGATTGATTTTAAGTTCATAACAACAGCTTATTTTTTATCCAACCGAATATGATTGATAAAGTGTTTCAGCCAGTTTTTTCGCGCGTGGCCTTTTTTCAAATGCGGCACAAAAAGCGTGCCGATGTCCTCGCCTTCAAAAATACGCGTGAGCACGTTCCGATCGCGGCCGTCCGCCAGAAAAACAGGGATACCGGAACTCACGCTCATCTGGATCGCTTTCAGTTTAGAGTGCATGCCGCCCACCGTAAAGAGATTTTTGCTGTCGAGCGCGTGGGAAAAGACCGACGCTTCCATCCTTTCAACGATCTGGATGCGTTCGCCTTTCTGGCCGCCATCGCGCCCCGCGTAAAGGCCGTTGGTGTCGGACAAAATCACGAGAACATCGGCTTCCACCAAAATCGACAAAAGGCTTGAAAGCTTGTCGTTATCGCCAAACCGGATTTCATCCGTGGCAACCGTGTCATTTTCGTTGATGACTGGCACGAGCCCCCATTTGCGGATTTGACCCAGCGTATGTTTCGCGTTCAGAAACCTTTTCCGAACGGCCAAGTCATCCCAAGTGAGAAGTATCTGGGCCGTCGAGAAACCGTATCGCGAAAAAGCCTCCTCATAACACTGCATGAGATACCGCTGTCCGATCGCGGCCGACGCCTGAAGCCCTTCCATCGATCTGGGCCTTTCTTTCAATTTCAAAATCGTCATTCCGGCACCAATAGCACCTGAACTCACAATAGTCACGTGGATTCCCTTTTTTAAAAATCCAGACATCTCACGCGAGAGATTTTGTACGATCTTTTTATCAAACCGGCCGTTTGTCGTGAGAATCGAGGTGCCGATTTTGATCACCATGCTTTTGATGTCTTTGACAAAAAGTTTTCGCATTTACTTTATCGTCCTCAATTTCTGCAGAAGCTTATCAATACCCTCACCTGTAACAGCAGAAATCGGAAATATTTCCTTTTTTATTTTTCTTTTAAATTGTTTTAGATTTTCCCGAGCCTCGGGAACATCCATTTTATTCGCGACGAGAATCTGTTCTTTTTCCGCAAGCTTCGGCGAATAAGACGAAAGCTCTTCTTTGATAGCTTTATAATCCGAAACCGGGTCGCGGCCATCGACGGCGGCAAAATCGATGATGTGAAGCAAAACACGCGTCCGCTCAATGTGCTTCAAAAAATCAAGCCCGAGGCCCCGGCCTTCATGCGCACCCTCGATGATCCCCGGAATATCGGCCAAGACTTTCGTCTCGCCGTCGTCAAATTTTACCACGCCAAGCACCGGATTTTTAGTGGTAAATGGGTACGCGGCTACCTTAGACTTTGCATTCGAAACCCTGGAAATAAATGTCGACTTGCCGGCGTTCGGAAAACCCACAAGGCCAATGTCCGCGATGAGTTTGAGCTTGAGAAAGATTTCCCTTTCCTCTCCGCATTCGCCGGGGGTGGCGTCGCTTCGTTTGTGGTTGCCATGGCCGGCCGCTCCGCCTTTGCAAACAATGACCCGTGCGTCCACCTTGTCAAGGTCTCTTAAAATTTCACCCGTGCGGTTATCAATGATTTCCGTGCCGGGAGGGACACCCAAGACAGTGTCCTTTCCACAAAAACCCGTCTTATGATTGCTCGATCCATTACCGCCGTCTTCGGCCGTGAAATAACGGTTCATTTGAAAATCAAGCAGCGTTTGGATATTGGGCCGCGCTTCAATAATGATTGAGCCGCCGTTTCCACCATCACCGCCATGAGGACTCGGATGGCCGGGGCGGCTGCGGTCAAAACTGTGACAGCCCTTGCCGCCTCGGCCTGCGGTGCAAATAATTACGGCCTCATCAACAAACATCTGGAATGATTTTCTGAAAGCGAGAAATCAGGGTTTCTCAGCAGGAATAATATTGACTCGATTGGCTGGTTTGAAACTGATGGTACCGTCTCGCAAGGCGTAGAGCGTGAAGTCGCGGCCCTGGCCCACAAATTGGCCCGCCGTAAAGGGTGTGCCTTTCTGACGGACAATAATGCTGCCGGCCGTAACAAATTCACCGCCAAAGCGTTTGACGCCGAGACGCTGGGAATTGGAATCACGGCCATTTTTAGAACTTCCCAGACCTTTTTTATGTGCCATGGCTTAAAACCCGTCTTAGTCCTTGTGGATGGATTTGATCTTGATCTTCAAATACTTCTGGCGGTGGCCGATCTTTGTCGCCGCTTTTTCCCGGCGGATATACTTGAATGAAATCACCTTAGGCGCCTTGACTTCTTTTAAAACTTCGGCCTCGCAATAAGCGCCTTTCACGAGAGGGTTGCCCACCTCCAAAGCAGGCTCCTTGGAAAAAAGCAGCACCTGATCCAGTTTCAGAGATTTGGCGTTTTTCGAAAGATCCAAAAGCTCGATCTCAAGCTCGTCTCCGGGTTTTACTTTATATTGTTTTCCGCCTGTGGCGATGACTGCGAACATAAGGGTAGGAAACTACCACAGCCTTTTTCGCTTGTCAAGGACTCTCTTGGTCTTAATCTCCTCAACGTGAACATGCGGATCTCCGACCAGGCTGACCCGGTTATGGCTCTGGAGCTCAATGGACCGGATCGCCTTCCGGTTGTCTCGGTTTAAGACTTCGATCACCGAAGGCGTGGCCGTAACCTCAATGTGCTCGTTTTGCATGTTTTTGAGGAATTGATTCAGCTTTTGAAGCGCTTCTCCGGCCACCATTTCTTTTGATTTGACGATTCCTTTGCCCTGACAGTAAGGACACTGCTGTGTAGAGGAGCTTTCAAGGCTTTTCCGCATCCGCTGGCGTGTCATTTCGACTAGCCCCAGCTGAGAAAGGTTGAGAAAGCTCGTCTTCGCGCGGTCACGTCTAAGCGAGTCCTCAAGGATTTTTAAAACCGTGCGGCGGTGCTCGCTCATTTCCATGTCGATGAAATCAATGATGATGATGCCGCCTAAATCGCGGAGCCGGATCTGCTTGGCGATTTCGCGCGCGGCATCGCAATTGGTCCTGAACGCCGTCTCTTCGAGATTGCGCGTGCCGGTAAATTTACCGGTATTCACGTCAATAGCGACCAGTGCTTCCGTCTGTTCGATCACAATGTGGCCGCCGCTTTTTAGGCTTGCGCGCGGTTCATAAATTTTCTCGATCTCCCGCTGAACGCCGTGCGCCTGAAAAAGAGGAATATCCCCGTTGTAAAGCTGGAGTTTTGAGCGAAGATTGGACACCGCCGCGCGCATGAAGCGGTCGACACGGCTGAATTCTTCTTTATCATTGACAATGATCCGGTCAAAATTTTCCGTCAAAACATCCCGCACCATTCTTAAAACAAGCCCATATTCCTCGTGAACGATCGAGGGAGCCTTTCGCATCGCGCATCGCCGCTGGATCAGGCGCCACTGGTGAATCAGAAAGCGGATGTCCCGCTCAAGCACTTTGGCTTCGCATCCCCATGCCGCCGTGCGGACAATTAAACCCATCTCTTTGGGAATGGAAATACTCTTGATAATCTGACGGATCCGTTCTCTTTCTTTGCGGTCATCGATACGTTTTGAAATGCCAATATGCGGATGATGGGGCATAAACACCACAAATCGGCCGGCCAATGAAACCTGGCATGTGAGGCGTGCGCCTTTCGTGCCAAACGGCTCCTTCACCACTTGCACCAGCACTTCCTGGTCTTTTTTCAAAATATCCTGTATCTGGGGAACCGGTTCGTGCTTGTCCTTTCGCCCGTGGTTGGCTTGAGGTTTTTCGCCGCTGTCGATGTCCACGGCGTCCTCTCCCTCAAACCCGCCCTGACCGACCACATCGGTCACATACAAAAATCCGTTTTTCTCAAGGCCGATGTCAATGAACGCTGCGCCGATCCCCGGAACGATCGAGCTGACCTTTCCCTTGAAGATGGACCCGACGAGCTGCTTGTCGCTTTGCCGCTCCACATAGTACTCTTCCAAGTGGCCTTCTTCGGCAATGGCGACTTTCTTCTCCTGAAATTCGATACTGACTAAAATCTCTTTTCTCATAGCGACCTCTTATCTTTCAAAAACTGTGCCCAAATAAAAAAGACACCGATTGCGTGAGGATCTCGGGCGAGACCGCAAACTGTGTCTTTATAAGAATTTTCAAAAACGAAACGGCTATTTTGCCTGCCGTTTCAAAATTTTCTACGCCTGATGGGTCTGGGGTAACGATTTGTCAACAACAACGTTTACCGTCATAAAAAACAAAAGGTCAGTCTTTTGGACATTGTTGTCCTTGAAACTGAAAAACTTACCCAAAAGGGGCAGATCGCCCAAGATCGGAATTTTTGTGTTTGCTTTTAATTGATTTTCTTTAATCAATCCTCCAATGGCAATGGTCTGACCGCTTCTAATCCGGACTTGTGTTTTAGCTTCCCGCGTCGAAAAATGGGGCGCTTTGATATCCGGCGTCAAATCATCATATCCCAAGAGACTCGTGATCTCCGGGTGAATACTGACAACTATCTCATTCTGAGCGTTGATCTGAGGAATAACGGTCAGGCGTATCCCGAGATCTCTGTCCTGATAACCGGTGATCTCCATACGGCCTGTCGTCGAATTCCTCTCAAAAGTAGGGATCGCAAGGACTTCCCCCACCAAAATCTTGGCTTCTTGATTATTCAGCGTCGTGACATGCGGTTCCGACAGTATCTTGGCATCTGTTCGTTCCTGAATCGCCTCAAGAAGCGCCTGAAACTGGGTGAAATCAAGCGTACCAAACTTAAACTCGGTCTTTGAAACAAACGGAAACGTCGGCTGCCCGGCACGGGTCGCCTCTGGAAAATCGGATTGCGTCGTTGTAGAGGTTGTCGACGTGGTCGCGGCAGTGGTTGTGCTCACCGTGCCAGTGCCGTCCGGCAGGTATCTTTCAAGCGCCGTATTCTGGCGGGCGGGAAAAGGGAAAGTCGCGGGTCTCGACGCGCCCGCAAGTCTTACTTTTGTGCTCCATTTGATACCCAAACGGTCCGCGCTCCCGAGCGTCGTTTCAATGACCTTGGCCTCGATCACCACTTGGGGCGTCGGCCTGTCAAGACGTTCAATCACCTTGCTGATACGCTGAAGCGTGGTCGGCATGTCCGTCACAATCAGCGTATTAGAACGAAGGTTCGACCGGGCCTTGCCTCTGTCACTTAAGACATCTTTTAAAGATTTTTCCACGTCCGCAGCGTCGGAATAATTCAACGTAAAAACTTCCGTGGAAAGATCTTCGCGCTTCAAGTTCTCAAGCGTCGTCACGCGGATAATATTGCCGTCGCGGTCATAGGCGTAGCCATAAGTTTTTAAAACCATGTCGAGCGCCTTCTCCCACGGTACATCCACCAAACGCATGGTGACCGATCCCGTTACATCCTTTCCGGCAATGATGTTAACGCCGCTCTTAAGGGAAAGAATCCGCAAGACATTTTGAATATCGGCATCTTTAAAATCAATCGTAACGTTTCCGGGAGACGCTTCATCAGCAGAGGCTTGAGCCGGCACAACCGGGTCGGCCAGCGACTCATGAGCCATAACCAAAAGCCCAAAGCTCGCCGCAGCCGCAACAATACCCGCCGAAAGAAATAGGCCGTTGGTTTTTTTCACTTATGCGCCTTTTCTGGGGCCGTTTCGCTTTGATAAACAGTCTTGAAAGACTCAACTCCGTTAACGGATAAAGCTACGCCGTCGGGCTTAACCGCGAGGACTTTCAAATTGGCGAACTCTTCGCCCTCTTTGAGCACAGAACCGTTGAGAATAACGACTGAACCTTTTTTGGGATCATAAATAATTCCCTCGAGTATCACATCTTCAACCGTTTCAATCCCTAATAGACCCGGGGCCTGTTTGATAGTTGAGGTTACAAGCGGCGAAAAAGGATCCCGTTTGCCATGAGAATCATACAGGACCTCTTCGGCAATACAAGGTTCGACAACCGCGACAATAGTACCAAAACCAAAAAAAAGAATCCACAAAAAGAAGTTCTTTGTATTCCTCATTTTTTATAAACTTCCGCGGTCACAGTCATTAGATGTCTCTTGTTGTCCAAAGAGTTTTCGGAAATTTTCAAGTCGGTTACTTTAAAGAATGTTGGTCCTCCCTCAAGTTGCGACAAAAATTTGCCGAATTCATGCGTCCCGGCAAGCGCGTTGATCTTCACTTCGATGGGAGTGTAGAGGCTTTGCGCGGTGAGTGCCGCCTTATCCGTGGGGTTGAGCGAAAGAATTTTAACATCCGAACGGAAGGCGAGCTTCGAAAGATTTTCAAGAAGAAGAGGTATTTCGTTCGCCCCGACAAAACCCTTTTCTGTGGCTTCAAGTTTTGATTTGGTTTCCAACCACGACTGCTTTATTTTTTCTTTATTTTTCTTGTCGTCCAGCAATCCTTGATACTCATGTTTCGCTGATTCAAGCCGGGGTGCGCTCTGCGACAACAGCCTGAAGACCGGCCCAAGCCACACCCAATAATCCAAAAATAGCACGCCAAAGAATACAAAAACCACAATCAGCATCTTCTCGCGAAGATTACGGGTATCGATGTATTGGACGACTGTCTCTTTGGAAAACTTAAAAAGGCGCATTTAAAACCTGTCCCGTTTAAAAACACAGACGACGGTGAAATCGTACACGTCGAAATCCTTGATCTTTTTCTGATTGATGTTTGAAATCTCAATCGTATCAAAAAGTCCGCTCAGTTTCTTGCGGTCCTTAAGCTCTTTCAAGAACTTGCCGATATAGGCCGTCTCCTGGCCCGGTCCTATCACGCTTCCTTCAAGTTTAAGATAACGCACTTTCTGGGAAGAAGCGGCCGCTTTTTTATTTTTTTTGACAACCTGCGCTTCTTGTCCTTCCTGCACTGAAAAATCCCTGAGCCAAACACCCTTTGTCATCGAGTCGGAAATCTCGTTCAAAAGAACTGTCCATAAAAAATTTCTTCTGCGGACAAGGTCCGCTTCCTTCAAACGATTCTGAGAAAATGCCGTTTCGGTTTTCCACTGCGCCGTTTCTTTTGTTTGGGCCGTCAGACGAACAACCTCATTGCTAAATTTAAAAAGCTCCAGTTTCTGATACCAGGTATAAGCGGTCAAAATGCCCTGCAAACCAAAAAAAATGCCTAGAAAGACCGTTAAAGTCTTTCGGATGGGCACGTCGGGCAATGCAAACTTGACAGGCTCTTTTTTCTTAAACTCTTCCGGTAAAAGATTGATTTCTATCATAAGATCCTTACATCATCTGCGAAGCGCCAGGCCAAAGGCAACGTTCAGTTCAGTGGAATGTTCTCTCAAAAAAGCGGCGTCCACCGCGGGCCCAAGCTCCATTTTTTGGGTATTGTCCCACAAAGAAACCTGCCGCCCAAGCGATTCCGACAAAACCGCCGCCGCTCCGCCGGACAAAGCGCCGCCGCCGCTCATCCATATGGATTTGAGATCCACGCTGGTCTCATTTTCAAAATAATTGACGGAATTGATCAATTCCACTGAAAGCGATTCAAGACTTTGCTTGACATCCGCCACTTCTTGAGGAATTTCTCTGACAAAATAAAGGATACCTTCATGAACGATCACAAATGAACTAAGTTTATGCCCAATATTCAGAAGACCGTAAGTTTTTTCATTCGTTTCCTGCCCCAAGATTTCAAACGCGTTTGCCATGCAGAACACATCACCATCCACAACCTCCGGATAAATACCGGCGCCCGCAAGCTCTTTCAGCCGTTGCTCGAGAAAATCCCGTTTCACCGCAACCAAAAGAACCTCCATGGAACGATCAGCAGCCTTCTGGGTCAAGATTTGGCAATCCACCATGCAATCATCAATGGGGAAAGGCAGTTGTGTTTCCGCTTGAAACCGAATGGCGCTTTTAAGCTCCGCGGCAGTCATGAGCGGCAGTTTAATCCGGCGTGAGATAAAAGAAGTTCCCGAAACAGAAATCCGAAAACGTTTATCAGAAGAAGCAGCTGCTTCAGGAAAAAGATTTTTCAAAATACCTGTCAACGCATTGGGCGATTGTGCCGGCGGGAGCACGGACACAACCGCCTTTTCCAAACGCAGATGCTCGTTATCGCGGGATATCTCGGCGCACTTGATAGAATAGCTTCCGATATCCAGTCCAATAACGGTGGTATTTTTATGCTTCATTTATTTAATTATTTTTTAGCAAATCTGTTTAAATTTAAATAGATTATATTACACACCCATTGTTTTGTCAAAATCGGTTTACAAAAAAAGAGCCCTTGAATAATCAAGGGCTCTTTCAGCCAACCTAAGTTTAACGCAGACTATGACAGCTTGTGAGTCGCCGGCACAATCTTACAAGAGGAGTTTGTACCCACCACATCGACCGTGTAGCTGGTCGCAAATGTCTTTGCCGAATCATCCGGGCAAGACACAACGGCCGTAGTTCCTTTAAGATACGCATCGATGTTAGCGGCCGTAACGGCATCGCCTGTCGTCTTATTGTTATCCAAGGCATACTGCTCTTTGGCAGATTCAATAAGCCTGAGGTTATTAATACAAGCACTCTTGCGCGCAGATGTCCTTGCTTGTACGAAATTCGGAATCGCTATCGCCGCCAATAGACCTATGATGGCCACAACGATCATAATTTCAACAAGCGTGAAGCCTTTAGTGTTTTTCGCTATTTTCATGGAAGTTCTCCTTATTTTACTGCTTTTTGAGCGTTTTCACTAGAGATTTCTTGATAATTCCAAGGTATCTTCGCGGTGAGAAGGTATGGAAGTATGATAACCGTCAAACGGAACATCTCACCTGTTACTCAAAGACATTCACTTTAGTTATCAAGTATCTCTATTCTTATTTAAAGGTTACCATATATTACTAATTTTGTCAAATCAATTTGAAACAAGGCTCGCGAGTTTAAATATGGGCAAAAACATGCAGATCACTATAGAACCGATAACAACACCCAAAAAGGCGATGATCAGAGGCTCGATAAGACTCGTGATACCCGATATGGTCGCATCCACCTGGTCATCATAAAAATCAGCGATTTTGGTAAGCATCTTTTCCAACTCCCCGGTCTGCTCCCCCACTGAAATCATCCGGACCACCAAAGGAGGAAATACCTTGCTGCGGACCAGCGGCTCGGTGATACTCTCCCCCTCCCGGATGCTTTCTCTGACTTTATTGACGGCAGTTTCAATGATCTTATTGCCCGCGGTTTTGGCAACAATTTCAAGAGCGCTTAAGATAGGCACGCCGCTCTTCACCAGCGTCGACAAAGTTCTTGAAAACTTGCTGACGGCCATCTTTTTGAAAATACTGCCAAAGACCGGCATATTGAGTTTAAACCGGTCCAACAAAAGCGTCCCGGTTTCAGTCCTCATGAATTTTATAAGCAAAAATATGCCACCTATCAAAAGTCCGGCCCAAATAAAAAAATATTGAATCAAAAAATCGCTGATCGTGATCAGAATCAACGTCGGCAAGGGCAGCTTTCCGCCAAAATCGGCAAACATCGATTTAAATACCGGGACAACTTTGAGCATCATAACCAGCGTGATAAGCACGGCCATGATGCTTACAATAACGGGATAGGCCAAAGCCGATTTGACTTTTCTGCGAAGCGAATCTGTTTTTTCTAAGTACAGCGCAAGTCTATCCATGATGTCCGCAAGCGTGCCGCTGGACTCGCCGGCTCTCACCATATTGACAAAAAGCGGGTTAAACGCGTTGGGGTGTTTGGCCAATGCTTCGTTAAACCCCAAACCCGTGGAAACATCTTTTTTAACTTCGGCAATAATGACCTTAAAACCCGGGTGCTCAATCTGCTCGGTCAATATCTCGAGTCCCTGGACGAGGGGGATTCCGCTGTCGATCATCGTCGCCAACTGCCTTGAAAACAAAACAAGCTCAGACAGCTTGATCTTCTTGCCGAAACCGCCCTTAAACGAGAATTCCGACTTCGGCTTTTCTTGACGAATTGAGATAATAACCAGCTCTTTTTTCTGAAGTAAACCAATGAGCGCTTTTTGATCCGGGCATTCAAGCGTACCGATTACCGATCGGCCGGCTTTGTCTTTGGCTGTGTAACGAAAATGGGTCACGATTCATCCTCCGAGGTCACGCGAACCACTTCTTCAAGGCTTGTGATGCCTTGACAGCATTTCTTGACCGCATCTTCCCTCAATGTGGTCATGCCGTGTTTCACGGCGTAATCTTTTATCTCATGAGACGAGCTTCTCTGCACGATCATATCGCGAATCGCGTCATCCACAACAAGCGTTTCCATAACGCTCATGCGGCCATAATAACCCGTCTTCCGGCATTTTTCGCATCCCCGGCCTCTGAAAAAATTCCGCTCTTTTTTATTCGGCACGATTTTATC
>OBEQ011507717.1_pt1 | contig 13551 bp, 10 predicted proteins | sample 1670901 | NCBI WGS metagenome assembly OBEQ01 (sample SAMEA104232315, study PRJEB22302) | groundwater metagenome | biome: forest; feature: aquifer; material: groundwater | place: USA | collected 2011-08-07 | depth 5.4 m
CATTTTCGTGGTGCGGAAACACCAGATCAGGGCCGCCGCCGTGAATATCAAAATTATTACCTAAACAGCAAGTGGACATGGCGGAGCACTCGATATGCCAACCGGGACGGCCAGCACCCCAAGGTGAGGACCAGGATACCTCGCCGGGTTTCGCCGCTTTCCATAAGGCAAAATCGCGCGGGTCTTGTTTATCCTCGTCAATTTCAACTCGTGCACCAGCCACCAGCTCATCCATATTTTTGTTGGCCAGTTTGCCATAAGACTCAAACTTGCTAACGGAATAATAAACATCGCCATTTACTGCGGAATAAGCAATGCCCTTATCGATCAAGGTTTTCACCATCTCAATAATTTGTTCGATATGTTGGGTAGCACGCGGTTCAATATCGGGCGGTAAAACTTGTAGAGCTTTTTCGTCATTGTGCATTGCATCAATAAAACGCGCTGTTAAATCCGTAAAGTATTCACCGTTTTCGTTGGCGCGATTTAAGATCTTATCGTCAATATCAGTTATGTTTCTGACGTAAGTCACCTCATAGTGACGCGCGCGCAGATAACGGGTGATGACGTCAAAGGCGACTAGTACACGGGCATGTCCAATATGGCAGTAATCGTAGGTTGTCATGCCGCAGACATACATTTTCACCTTGCCAGGCGTTATTGGTTTAAATTCTTCTTTTTGCCGAGTGAAGGTATTGTAAATCTGTAGCACGAAGGAGTTCCTGTATTAGTTTTTGCAATGTAAATATTATTTATTGCCCGCGTTGGTCCACACGTCTCGCAGCCCTACGGTGCGATTGAAAACAATTTTATCTGCGTTAGTGAACTTTGAATCCACAGTAAAATAGCCTTCGCGTTCAAACTGAAAATGTTCTTCCGCTTTGGCCTGCCCCAAACTCTGCTCGGCTTTACATCCGTTCAGAATTTGTAATGATGCCGGGTTGATAAAATCAGTAAAGGGGCGATCACTGCTATCAGGATTTTCTTCCGTGAACAGCCGATCATATAAACGAACTTCAACATCTACGGCGTGCGACGCTGACACCCAATGAATCACGCCTTTTACTTTGCGGCCTTCAGGGTTTTTACCCAGAGTTGCGTCATCATAGGTACAGTGCAATTCAACGATTTCGCCAGCGTCATCTATGATAGCCTGCTCGCACTTAATGACATAACCGCCACGTAGTCTCACTTCACCGCCTAAAACTAAACGTTTAAAGCCAGGGGGTGGCACTTCTTCAAAATCGGTTTTGTCGATATAGATCTCACGGCTAAATGGCACAATCCGCTTACCCATCTCTTCAATTTTGGGATGTAAACTCACTTCAAAGTTTTCACTCTGACCTTCGGGATAATTGGTTATCACCACTTTAAGTGGGTGTAGCACACACATGGCGCGCGGCGCATGCTGATCGAGGTCATCACGAATGGCCGCTTCTAACATACTGAAATCAACCACGCCGTTACTTCTGGTCACACCGATTGCATCACAGAAATTTCGCAGTGCTGCTGGTGTGTAGCCACGACGGCGCATACCGCAGATAGTCGGCATACGCGGATCATCCCAGCCATCCATCATCTTTTGCTCGACCAGTTGTTTTAATTTACGTTTGCTAGTCACTGTATAGTTCAGGTTGAGCCGCGCGAATTCGTATTGCTGCGGACGACAGGGGACGTCCAAATTATCCAGAAACCACTCGTAGAGCGGACGATGATCTTCAAATTCCAAGGTGCAGATCGAGTGCGTGATATGTTCCAACGCATCAGATTGGCCGTGGGTAAAATCATACATCGGATAAATGCACCACTTGTTGCCGGTTTGATGGTGTTCAGCATGACGAATGCGATAGAGAACTGGATCGCGCATATTCATATTAGGTGAAGCCATATCTATTTTGGCACGCAGGGAATGTGCGCCATCGGGAAATTCACCCGCTCGCATACGCTCGAACAGATCAAGATTCTCTTCAATGCTGCGCTCGCGATAAGGACTATTTTTACCGGGTTGCGTTAGAGTACCGCGATATTCTCGTGCTTCATCCGGCGTTAAACTACAGACGTAAGCTTTTCCGGCTTTGATCAGATCTATCGCGTATTGATACAGCTGATCAAAATAATTAGAGGCGTAATGAATTTCCCCAAACCATTGAAAGCCTAGCCATTGAACATCGCGTTTGATTGATTCGACAAATTCTTCATCTTCCTTTTCCGGATTGGTGTCATCGAAACGCAGATTGCACTTACCGCCAAATTCCTTAGCAAGCCCAAAATTCAAACATATCGCTTTAGCATGGCCGATATGCAGATAGCCGTTGGGCTCTGGTGGAAATCGAGTATGCACGCGGCCACTGTGCTTATTGGCGGCTAAATCTGCCTTAATAATATTTTGGATAAAATGTGAAGGTTTAGTGGTTTCTTCAATACTCATAGGCTCTTTAATTTCTTACCTCTTACGAAACTGACTTTGCCAGCGACAGTATTTATAATAGCTGGATTCAGCATAGCTGGCGTTGATGTGAGTGTTTGTTAAAAGCTCTTGTATCATGTTTCTTATTCAGCTGTTTACAGTAGCTTAGCGCTGATGATGACGTCTTACGCTTTAATTTAAAAGCGCGTATTATAGCGCGTCTCTTAGCGACCAATAAACCTGGAAGGTTTTTTCTTTATGATCATAATGCACACAAGCTTTGGCGATATCACCCTGGAACTCGATGAAAAGAAAGCTCCTAAGACTGTAGCCAATTTTCTTGCCTACGCGAGCGAAGGTTTTTTCAACGACACTATCTTTCACCGTGTGATTGAAAATTTTATGATCCAAGGTGGCGGCATGGATGAAAACATGCAGCAAAAGCCCACCAAAGAACCCGTTGAAAATGAAGCTGACAATGGTTTAAAAAATGTCACTGGTACTATTGCCATGGCACGTACGATGGACCCACATTCAGCTACCGCGCAATTCTTCATCAATGTTAAGGATAATGATTTCCTTAATTTCAAAGCCAAAAACTCTCAAGGCTGGGGCTATACCGTGTTCGGTAAAGTCACCGATGGCATGACGGTGGTGAATAAAATTAAAGGTGTCGCGACTGCTACCCGGTCGGGACATCAGGATGTCCCAGTAGAAGCGGTAATCATCCAAAGCGTTGAGATTGTTGAGTCTAAACCAGTTAAGGACGCGTAAAATAAAGGAGAGAATAATTGCGATTATGCGCATCTATTTTTCGCTTGATTGTTGCCACCGATACTCTTTTCAAAATTAAATGAAGCGAATTTTTATCTCCGATCTCCACCTCGACGAACAGCGACCGCAAATAACCCGGGCGCTGTTTTCGTTTTTGGAGCAGCAAGCCAAATTCGCTGATGAACTGTATATACTCGGTGATTTTTTTGAAGCTTGGGTAGGGGACGACCATAACTCCCCTTTCATTTCGGAGATTAAACAACACTTACGTCGCTTTGCTCAAACCGGTATACCGGTATTTTTTATTCACGGCAATCGCGATTTCCTCATTGGAGAAACATTTGCTAGTGAAAGCAATTGGACATTACTGAGTGAACTGACTGAGCTCGACTGGTCGAACGAAGAGTCGAAAGAAGGGCCAAACAAAAAAATTGTCATCATGCATGGCGATAGTCTTTGCACAGACGACCAAGAGTATATGGCTTTTCGACAACAGGTGCGCAGCCCTGCTTGGCAAACTGAGTTCTTAAACAAGAGCCTTGCAGAAAGATTGGCTATCGCAAAACATCTGCGCGAACAAAGCAAAGAAGCTTATAGCAATAAGTCTGCGTCGATCACTGACGTGACGGCTGCAGAAGTCGAACGCGTGTTCGCCGCTACGCAGTGTGATCTGCTTATTCATGGTCATACGCATCGACCAGCCATCCATGCCATCCATGCCATCGATGAAGGAGACAAAAAACGCATTGTCTTAGGTGATTGGGATAAGCTGGGCTGGTATCTTCAAGTCGATGACGCGGGTTATAGGTTGGAGAACTTTCCAATAAGTTAATGGCATTAGCTGCCACTAACTCCCACTATGAAATCGAAATTCCTCATCAGCACTTTCCACCAGCTCTTTCTCTAACGTCAAAAACTCCAACACCCGCTGTTCGATATCTTCACCACCCGCCGCATCACGCGCTAGGCCAAGGTAATCGCTGTAGTGGCGCGCTTCAGATTTTAGTAAGGAAAGATAAAACTTGTGTAACTCTTCATCGAGATGAGGCGCGATTCTGGCGAAACGTTCACACGACCGGGCCTCAATAATCGCACCGATAATTAATACGTCAATCAGTTTACCTGGTTCATCTTTGCGGGCAATTTTACGCAGACCGCCAGCATAACGTGACGCGGTGAGATGCACATAGGCAATGTTGCGTGACTCCAATATCTCCAACACCTGTTCAAAATGCCTTAGTTCTTCACGTGCGAGGCGCGACATTTTATTGAGCAGATCAAAGTTATCGACGTAACGATACATCAAATTCATCGCCGTTGACGCCGCTTTCTTTTCACAGTGACCATGATCAATCAGCAGAAGATCTTGGTTTTCCAAAGCACGCTTTATCCAGCTGTCTGGTGTTCTACACAATAAAAATTCGTCGAATGGTGGGCTGAAACTCATAAATATCCATCGTTTGATCAATTATAAAAATGACAACGTATTATCCTAGAAAACACGACTTCAGCAAAATATTAAGGGTATAATTAGATAACGGTATAATGAATATATGCTCTCTTTTCGCCCAAACTATGCAAAATACTCTACTACTTTTGGGTTATTGATTAAGCAAATCAATTTTCGTTACTATGACTCAAATTAAAATAATATAAAGCAAGGACATGCTGTAATGAACCTGCCTCCTTCTCGACCAATAATTTTTAAATGCTTCGCTCTTTTTTTAGTAATTTTCAGCACCGGTGCCTGCGTTGATTTAAGCCCAGAAATCACTTTGACTATTACACCAGAAAACACCTCCACCACTGCGCCACGTACCGCTCAGTTAACATGGACGACTAAAAATACTTTTGGCGCTTTTACTGATGTGCATATATTTACTGATACCGGATATGATTTGGGAAATGTGAGTTTTAACGGCAGTCAACAAGTTATCCGCTCAAAGACCACAACCTATATTATGCGTGCGGCAACGTTAATCCCTGGCGCGCAACAAGCCGAAGCACAAACCTCTGTAACACTTGATGTAGATGAGCCGCAGTTATCTATCACCGATTATTTCACTAGTTTGATGAGCGATAACCCGATACCCGGTCTCGCCGCGATCTTAATGGTTGACGGCAACACTGTGTGGTCTGGCGCCTTCGGCAACAGTCGGCTTCAAAGCCCAGGACACAACGCTATCCCCGTGACACTGGATACACCCTTTATGCTGGCATCAATCAGCAAAACCCTGATGGGTACAGCTTACTTACACGCCTGGGAAAATGCCTTGGGCACACCGAACGAATTTTCACTCGATACTAATATCAATGATATGGGGCTACCCTTCACTGTCGATAATCCCAAAGTGGAAAATGAAAACATCACCTTACGCCATCTTGCCAGTCACACGTCAGGTTTAGTGGATAACAGTGATTTTTATTGGTGTGCATTCTTGGTCAACGGAGAATTCCCTACAGTTACATTGCAGGGACAGCAATTTCCACTGTGCAATCGCACTACACCGAAAGAATTTGAGCCCCTCATGGAGGCTTTTTACGTCGAGTATCCCACACCCGGCCAAAAAAGTTTGCTCTACTCAGCAACGAAAAATTTTGCTGCGACCAATCCTGGCGAAGTATCGTCTTACAGCAACACAGCAGCAGCGCTCGCTGGATTGGCATTTCAATATAAGGTCGGCACATCAATCGATGATTACATACTGCAAAATATTGCCGGGCCACTCAATCTGTCTTCAATGAAGTGGCACCCCTCCGATTATCCACCCGATACACTTGCCATTCCTTATACTTACAATGCGGAGGACGGAAGCTGCGTGCCTTTTAATGTAGAGATTCCTTGTGTGCAAAACTATTATGAATACCAGGACTATTTCGAGATTATTCCCTATCCTGCGGGTGGCCTTAAGGCCAGTGTGAATGATGTAGCAAAATATCTGCGCATGATTGTTAACAATGGTGAACTCGACGGCACACAAATTCTGCAACCATCAACCCTCGCTGAATTTAATTTTAATGAGCCGAACACCACGAATATGTTCTGGAGGTCTTGGACCGCCAGTGACGGCACAAATCCTGTCATGTTAAAAGGCCATCAGGGCGCCACTGTCGGTGTTTCGACCGGAATGTTCTTCGACCCCAACACCAAAATCGCTATGGTGTTTTTGATGAACACCGATATCGCCACCTGGAAAGGTCGGGTTTACAGCGATATCGTGAACCGACTTTACACTGAAGGTCAGACTTATATTACACCGTAATATTTTCCGCGTTCTGATTTTCTAACTACCGTTGTGATCTTTGACTGCAGATCATGGCTGTTACAAACATAACAGCCTGTTATCTTGATGAAGCATAGATAACGGTATATTATCCAGTGCTATTCAGGAACTACACCGCTGGAACACAATGCCAACTCTCATTGACGAAACTCACATTGAATATTTGAGCACTGAACTCATTTCTCAGTATGAAACGCTTTCGCTATCTCTGCTTAATTTAGCTGAACAACTGCACTCCACGGTGCCGAAGCTCTGGATTCCTCTGTCAGAAGATGAGGAGCCAAATTATCACTCCATGTTAAACCGCGCCATTCGCAGCTATCTCGATCTTTGGTATGAAGGAGACCAAGACGGCAGAGAAACGCGCAGTTATCCCGGACTCATCGGAGCTGACGACACGCTGTTAAAACTGGCCGGGGAAGTCAATCAGCATAAAGATCGTTTTCAACAAATAGTGCAAGCATTACAAGAGCAAGACGGCAAAGCCTGGAAAAAACTCCATGAGCTGTTACCGGAGAAAAATACGCATATCCGCAAGTTGTTAAGCATGAGCGGTATCGGTAGGCTACACCTGAAGCAGATTTACCGCCATATTCCGATTCTGGAAAAAAAACCCAGCAAGGTGGGATTTAGTTGGTACACCAGCGGCAAAAGCATTAAGCGCATTTCGACCGAAGATGCCGCAAGATTATTATTGCAACTCAGCCAAGAGTCGCCACATATTCAAATTCAATTGGACAAACTTGCGAGGATTTCTGCCAAAGAATCACTGGCACGGCTGCAAACCCTGGCCCCGATAGTACGCGCTAATTTAGTTTATCAACCTGAAATAGCCTCTGATGAAAAGAGCAAAAAATCGAATACCGATAATCCTGCGGAACGCAAGGCGATGAATGTATCCCTCCCTATCATGTTCCCTTTAACAAAAAACGAGGAATTCCCCAATCACAACGAAATCAGTTTAATACCGCCGACGGAGCGAACGCGATTAAGGCGCAGCGATATCCGCATTGAGGATGAGCCGTTTCTGCCGAGCATTCGTGTTTTTCGTTACAAACAATAGAACAAATCATAATCACAATGCGCATGAGGCAAAGCAGCTCCATGTGAATTTATGTGAGCATATTTAGTTTTGCCGCTCAAAAAGAAGTCTTCGATATTCAATTCACATTTTTGTGAAGCGCAGTAACTGATATATGACTAAATAATCTACCAGATAGTGCACCATTTTGAGAAAAACCCCAGAGTCTAACTGTTTGTTTTTCCTACCAACTTAACTTTTCCCGCGCTATTGAGTAAAATGCCTCGCGCTAATTGAGTCGCCGCGAGTGGCTATACTGAGGTTTAACTTTATAGTCTTGCTGAACAGTCTTACTTAATTGCCTTGCTTAATTGTCTTTCTTAAAAAAACTGAGGACGAATAACCGTGTTAGATGCTTATCGAAAACATGTCGAAGAGCGCGCTGCAGAAGGCGTAGTTCCTAAACCCCTGAATGCCGGACAAGTCGCTGGCTTAATCGAATTATTAAAGTCACCACCAGCGGGAGAAGAAAATTTTCTCGTCGACCTAATCACTAACCGCGTGCCGCCAGGTGTGGATGAAGCGGCCTATGTGAAAGCCGGATTTTTATCTGCCATTGCCAAAGGCGAAACCAGTTCTCCATTGATCGATAAAAAACACGCCGTAAAATTATTGGGCGGCATGCTCGGTGGCTACAACATCCAGACGTTGGTTGATCTATTGGATTGTAAAGAGTTAGGCGCGGCAGCGGCTGACGAGCTAAAACACACGTTACTCATGTTTGAATCGTTTCATGATGTCGACGAGAAAGCTAAAGCCGGCAATACCTATGCGAAAGCCGTACTTGAGTCTTGGGCCAACGGCGAGTGGTTTACTGGGCGCACTAAAGTGCCAGAGAAAATGACTTTATCCGTGTTTAAAGTTACCGGTGAAACCAATACTGACGATCTCTCGCCTGCGCCAGATGCTTGGTCTCGACCAGACATTCCACTGCATGCCAAAGCCATGTACAAAATGCCGCGTGAAGGCGTCACCAATGCCGAACAACAAATTAACGAATTAAAAGCCAGTGGTTTTCCCGTGGCGTTTGTCGGTGATGTGGTTGGTACAGGCTCTTCGCGCAAATCTGCTACCAACTCGGTATTGTGGTACACCGGCGATGATATGCCAGGCGTTCCCAACAAACGGGCTGGCGGTGTTTGTATCGGCGGGAAAATTGCACCGATTTTCTATAACACCATGGAAGATGCTGGCGCTCTGCCCTTCGAAGCCGATGTGAACAACCTCAATATGGGCGATGTCATCGATATCTTCCCCTACCAGGGTAAAATAACCAATCACGTTACAGGCGCTCTGCTCAGTGAGTTTTCAATCAAATCAGATGTGATTTTTGATGAAGTACAAGCGGGGGGTCGGATTAATTTAATCGTCGGTCGCGGCCTAACACAAAAAGCAAGAGACGCACTTGGCCTGGGCACCTCGGAGCTTTTCCGTAAACCGGCAGATCCCGCTGATTCTGGCAAAGGCTTTACCCTGGCACAGAAGATGGTGGGCCAAGCTTGCGGCGTTAAAGGCGTTCGCCCCGGTACTTATTGCGAACCCAAGATGACCACTGTGGGTTCACAAGATACCACCGGACCTATGACCCGCGATGAATTAAAAGATCTGGCCTGCCTGGGATTTTCTGCGGATCTGGTGATGCAGTCATTCTGCCACACCGCCGCTTATCCGAAGCCGGTCGATATCGAAATGCAACACTCCATGCCTGACTTCATCATGAACCGTGGCGGTGTTTCGTTGCGACCAGGCGATGGCATTATCCACTCCTGGTTAAACCGCATGTTAATGCCAGATACTGTAGGTACCGGCGGTGATTCGCATACGCGCTTTCCCATAGGTATTTCGTTTCCCGCAGGTTCTGGCCTGGTAGCGTTTGCCGCCGCGACGGGTGTGATGCCACTCGATATGCCGGAATCTATTCTGGTTCGCTTTAAAGGCGAATTGCAACCTGGCGTAACGCTGCGTGATTTAGTCAACGCAATCCCCTACGCGGCTATTCAGCGCGGTCTTTTAACGGTTGCGAAAAAAGGTAAAGTCAACTGTTTCTCGGGACGCATTCTGGAAATCGAGGGCTTGCCCGATCTTAAAGTTGAGCAGGCGTTTGAATTGTCCGATGCCTCTGCCGAACGCTCTGCCGCCGGCTGTACGATTCGACTGGGTGAAGCACCAATTCGCGAATACCTCACTTCTAACGTCACCATGTTACGTTGGATGATCGAACAAGGTTACGGTGAAGTTCGTACTATCGAGCGCCGTGCACGAGCGATGGAAGAGTGGCTGGCCAATCCAGTCCTAATGACACCTGATGCAGATGCGGAATACGCTGAAATTATTGATATTGATCTTAATGAAATCAAAGAACCTTTATTGGCGTGTCCGAACGATCCCGATGATGTGAAAAAACTTTCCGCCGTGATGGGCGACAAGATCGACGAAGTGTTTATCGGTTCGTGTATGACTAACATCGGCCACTTCCGTGCGGCAGGCAAGATGTTAGCGAAAGTGAAGGAGCCTATCCCAACCCGCTTGTGGATATCGCCACCCACTAAAATGGATCAACACCAATTGATGGAAGAAGGCTATTACAATATTTTTGGCGCTGCAGGTGCGCGCACTGAAATGCCCGGCTGTTCGTTGTGTATGGGCAACCAAGCCCGTGTGGCACCGAACTCAACGGTGGTTTCAACGTCGACGCGCAATTTCCCTAACCGTTTGGGTAATGGCGCCAATGTCTACTTGGCTTCGGCTGAATTGGCGGCGGTATCGGCTATTCTGGGCAAGTTGCCCTCGCCTGAGGAATATATGTCTTACGCCAAGAATATCGATTCAATGGCGACTGATATCTATCGCTATCTCAATTTTAATGAAATCGAGGCGTACCAAAGATCAGCGCATGAAGGTAAGCGAATTGCTGCGGCGAATATTGGTTAGGGGAGTAAGAGTAAAATAAAAAACCCGCAGCAGCGGGTTTTTTATGGGCACGGCTAATTTACGCTAGCACTACGTGGATTCGAATTACAGGTCATTTTCAGATAGTCAAAGACAGCCCATTGAGACTGCCTTATTTCTTGTTTATTTGAATAGCGTCGGATGGAAACTTTCACTGGTACCAAATTTCATTTTAAAAATATCGGTTAAAACCTAATTGAATCTCTGTTTGGTAATTGGTACCGCCAAATTTCCTTTCCAGCGCGAGTGTTAATAAATCTTTCTTCATTGGCAAGCCAAAAACCATCGAGAGAGATTTAGTTGGGCTATAGATTCCGCTGACATAGCAACCTTGCTGATACGCTAAATTATAAGAATAGGTCTCATTTTGTTTGATAATGCTTGCCCGTCCCAATAACTCAAGCCCGTTGTTATTAATAAATTCATTGGAAAAATCCAGATTACCGCCAAGTAAACCGGAAAAAATATGGCCTTCGATTAAAAAGCTTTTTCCCTTTAGATATTCGATAGAGAAGACATGGTGTCTTTCATCAGAAAAATATTTCTCTTTGTAGACTGCTCCAAAATCCCAAGATGGCGGCGAAAAAAATTTATTTGCTGGTGTTCTAGACTTGACGCGTATCAGTTCGAGCTTCTGTAGTACGAGGCGATCTTCAAGAAGTCGCGCACCATAATTTAAAATAACTACCTCGGCACCGGGATTAAATCCAAACAAGGGATCTTCAAAAGTATGATACGCAGAGCGATAGTTTATATCTACGTAGGGTAAATCGGCCATGTCACCCAAAGCTACGCTGTAGCGACCGCTCGCGTGGCCATCTCCGGTATGCTTCAATTTCGGCATTTCCGGCCAGTCTGTAACAGTGTTCAGGTCTAGGCGAGCCCGCATAATTGCATGGGAGATCGTTTTACTTTTTTTGCGATCAATCTTATCTTGACTAATTAATAGAGCGTTATATTCTCCCGCGACGTATAAAATCTTAGCGTATTCGTCGCTGGATATACCGCTTGTATTCGAGGGTGCAACTTCTCCTTTGGCAATAGCCACAGCCAAATCACTTGCCGCCTTATTTAACTGATCATTGTGAAAATACAAACGCCGCGTTGCTGACGGCCAATCAACAACGTGCGTGACTAAGTTTTTTCTTTCCAATTGTTTGATGGTATCAATGGGGATAGCCCAACGTTCAAACCCATCGAGAAGTTCCAAATCTGGACGTACAGTGTTTATGGACGCTAAAAGCCTGTAGGAGCAGTTCTCATCTAAAAAAAAGTAGTCAAAATCACGACCACGAATTTCAAACAAATGGAGCTTAAGGAGATCTACCTCTTTAGGGTTAAGGTCAAGGAAGTATTCGATAAGATCCCTGCCTTCATTATCTGCGTAATCTCTCATGCGCCTGTACAGTGGCAGTTGATCGGATACGCCGGGGAACCCGCCGAATAACCCACGATAAGCAAAATCGACTATACCACTTCGGTCTGAAGCATCTGCCGCATAATTAACGGTGTTCGTACCTAGAATTGTTGCCTCATTAGGTTGTTGGAACCTTAAAAATGAATGTCCGAACATGGAAGAAGGACTTTCAATATAAGCAGATGCAAAAACTATCGAAACGATGTCGCCGCTCAATTTGCTGCGCCATATTTTAAGTTCTTCACATTCCTCCAACGACCAGGGAGGATTTACGCCAAAAGCATCTGCAGCCCAAAGGTAGCGAGCTGGAAAGCGACACACGGCAATAGGAACTAATTTGTTATGCGAGAGCAAAAGATTTTTCCAATAGAGTAGTTCTTCTGTTGGATTACTACGGCCGTTAGGCGTCAAAAAAAAAGTGGCGTTATCGGCCTCGCTAACGGGTTGTTTATACAACCGACTGGATCTGTAGTGCCCCAGTGCCAGCCAACCAGGCTCCAGTGCAAGTGTAGACGTTTTTCGTTCGTCGATTGTTGCTGCAATGCATATTGGTGAGGGATAGAACGAAATAAAAATAAAACCTACCACCAAAGCAATATATGAAGAGGCTTTAAACATGTGTACTATTAGCTCCGTCTGTGGTGTGTATTAAATCCTATTTTTGGATTCATTACTAACTCACTATTGCACTGATCGATAAATTTGAAGTGGGCTTGGCCTGCTTTGTTCAAATATATAACGATGCTTTGGAGTAATTATGAAGTTAATTAAAAAAACTATATTCGTAACTGCCGCTGTCACACTAGGCGGTTGCGCTTCAATGATGACCGGGACAACCCAAGAGATCAAAGTAGACTCTCACCCATCAGGAGCCAAGGTTTACACAGCTGTCCATGATAAAAGTGGCAATATTATAGAGAAAACGGAATCGGGTATAACACCCACTAATGTTAAAATCTCTCGTAAGGATGGCGTAATCATTATTGAAAAAGAAGGCTATAAGAGTGCTAACGTACCGTTGCAGGATTCCATGAATTCGTGGATGTGGGGCAACATCTTGTTGACCAGCCCATTAAGTACCTCAATTGATACGTCTACTGGTGCTTCAAACGAATATGACCCAGGTGAGTATACTGTAGAACTTACAGCAAAATAGAATAGCATCGAAGGCTAGGCTTATCTTAAACCTAGCCTTCCTCGTGAGTTGACTTGGCATGAGATGCTTCAATCTTTTCGCACCCATTTTAATATTATGCGTTAGCCTATTTAGCAATAGTGCTGTCTCAAACTGCAGTACTGATGAACAGCGCGAAAAGGATTTACGCATGTTTGCCCTATTTGCCCACCGCAATTTGGCAAATGATATTATCGAAGCGAAAGGCGTATACCTGGACAATCTTAACGGTTACTTCGCACAAAAAAATTTAGCACCACCTGCTCTCTCTGAGCTAAAAAATACTCTTTATAGTTATGAAGAAACCCCGCGATTTGCCGACGCAATAATTGCGCTCTATCAAGAGAGTAAGTCGCTTAATGTTAGTAGTAGTAAAAGGTAAAAGGTAAAAGGTAAAAGGTAAAAGGTAAAAGGTAAAAGGTAAAAGGTAAAAGGTAAAAGGTAAAAGGTAAAAGGTAAAAGGTA
>OBEQ012390831.1_pt1 | contig 13550 bp, 9 predicted proteins | sample 1670901 | NCBI WGS metagenome assembly OBEQ01 (sample SAMEA104232315, study PRJEB22302) | groundwater metagenome | biome: forest; feature: aquifer; material: groundwater | place: USA | collected 2011-08-07 | depth 5.4 m
GCGTGCAAGGTGGTATCAGAAAAAAATTGAGAGACGAGAGGATTTAATCCGCTGTTACCCATGACAATCATATCCGCAGTCCATTCAGTCGCGTAAGCAAGTAAACCCTCTTTAGCATCTTTTTCGATTAATGCTATGTCAGGACTAAAGCCAAAAGTCCTGCAATAGGCAGATGCATCTTCAAGAATCTGCCTCGACTTTGTATCTTCCTTGCCAAAGTAAACGATGCGAATTTCTGCATCATACCATAACCGTGTCTGGACAAATCGCTTCATGGCAGTCGCTGATTCCATCGAACCATTGTAAGCAATGAGCGCCCGCTTAATAGACCGAAACTCTCCACCGCAAGCAAGAATGGGCTGAACGCCTTCTTTAATAAGCTGGCAAAGCAAATTCTTGGATTCTTCGATCACTCCATATTCGAAAGGATGCCTCATACTTAAAATTGTCAAATCATGGTAACGGGCATAGGAAACCATTAAATCAAAAGGATTCCCCGTTTCGCGTTTCACGTTAAAAGACACGCCTTCTGCGTTGCAAGCAGCCTCGAATTTTCCAATGACTTCCGAGACATGCTGTTCTGTTTCCGACACACGAAACTCACGCAGATTTTTGGCGTAGTAGCTGCCCCCGATCGGGACAGGGCCTACACTTTCCAATTTGCTGCTATGAACCACTGCCACGCCCGTCAATTCCACGCTGTAAGTCTTAGCTAATCCTACAGCATGACGAATCGCAGTATCCGTATATGGTGTACTATCAAGCCCAATAAGAACTTTTTTAATCATGGCATCACCTCACTTTTGTATTTAGACGGTTAAAATTGTGAAGGCGCATTCGGCATCAAATGAAATTGTGCGTATAAGAGCGCCATAGCAACAATAATGGTAATCGAAGACACGATAACGCCAGGCTTCAACCAGTCCATAAACTTGATATGCTCCCCCGATTCTTTTTCAAGCATGCCCATAGCCACGATATTCGCTGTACTGCCGATCACCGTGGCGTTTCCAAACATTGTCCCACCGAAAAGCATGGCCCACCAAAAAGGATAAATATAAACTCCAACTTTCTCGATGTCCGAAACAATCGGAATAAAAGTCGCCACCGCAAGCACGTTATCCATAAACGCAGTCAAAAGGCAAATTGCGGCGGTGAAAATATTAAGCAAAAATACATGCCCCCCGCCAGCAAGATTCAACATCCCCTTCGCAACTTGTTCTGTCACACCAACATATTTCAATGTTCCAACAGAAGCAAACAAGATAAGAAAGAAAGTTAATGTCCACCAATCCACGCGACGCGTAAAAAAGTCCCGCGCCTCGCCGCCTTTTAAAAAAATAGCGACCGCACCAAAGAATAAAGAAGTCCCGATCAGTAATGTGTTTTTTTCGAGACCAAGCATCTCCTCAACATTGTGGTGTAAAACTAAACAGAGGATGGTGCTCAAAAAAAGAGCCCAGCAAATCAGGATACCCTTTTTAGTATGCCGGACATGCTCTGCCTCATGGGGTTCGTTGCCCCTTTTTTTCATTTTTTCTTTTAATTCTGCGAGGGGCTTCTTGAATAAGAGAAAGCAGACTGGAATGGTTATCAAAAGCACCGTGAGGGAAATGGGAGCTGCCCACCTCAAAAAGTCCGCAAAGGTCAACTTCGCCCGAAGCGCGATCATAACCCCGATGGGATTTCCCACTGCGGTAGCGCTGCTTCCAATGTTTGTCGCGAAGACGATCATTAGTAGGAAAGGAATCGGATTAATTTTGTAGCGTTTTGTAACATGAAACATGGTCGACATCATGAACAAAATGGAAGTTACTTCATCCACCAGGGCGGCAAAAAAGGAGGAAAGCGCCATAAGGATAGCCATTAATAGATAAGGCCGTTCCCCCACCGCATCGACTACTTTCGCCACAAGATATTCAAAAAAGTGATTTTCTTCCAAGTAGCCAATAATCGTCATCATACCGACTAAGAATAAAATAATATCGAGACCTGCAAATTCAATCACATGGGGAATATCAATCAGTTTTGCCCCCAGCAAAACAGCGACACCGGCAAAGGCAAAAGCAAGCCTGCACTTCCAGTAAAATAAAGTCCCGCAAAGAATCATGAGGAAGATATCTGTGGCAACAACCTGCTGTACGCTAAATCCAAGAGAAAAGAGGGCAGCTGTCATCGCAATCAGAATAGAAGCAATAATAAACGGCGTCTTGAGTTGTTTCATAGAGTTGGGATTATACTAAAATGGCAGAGTGTAATCATTAGATTTCTTCCGTTATTTCATTTTTTCTCTTCATATTTTTCTTTTTGTTCCTACTTTCTTTCTTCTCTGACCACATACGCAATGATCCAAAGAAACCCGGCCAATTTCTCGCTAAACTATGCATTCAAGACCTCCGTCGAAAAGAAATGTTTTTCACACAACAGCTTCAAGCAACTATGCAACACTTTGTCTAATTAGCTTTAGATAGGAAAAGGCTTTGCGTGGGATAAGCGAATTCGATTGCTTCCTGTTCAAAAACATCTTTAAGTGCGAAATTAATTTCCTGTTGCTTATCCATGTAAATGTTGTAATCGGGTGATAGAACATAATAGACAATTTCATAGATTAGAGAAAAATCGCCGAAACTCTGGAAATGAACGCGATCCAGCTTGGCGTCTTTCACGTGCATAAAAATATTTCGCACAAGCTCTGGAATTCGCTTCACTTTTTTGCTTTCAGTCTGATAAACCACCCCAATCTTAAACGCAATCCGTCTTGTTTGCATTCGCTTGTAGTTTTTGACACGGCTTTTCGTCAAATCGGAATTTGAAAAAACGAGTTGTTCCCCGTGCAGACTGCGAACTCGTGTTGTCTTAATACCGACGTATTCTACAGTTCCCATTAATTCATCGATGATAATGAAATCACCCACCTCAAATGGCTTGTCAAAAAAAATAGAAAGCGCACTAAATGCGTCACCCAAAATTGCCTGCGACGCCATGGCAACTGCAATGCCTCCAATTCCGATACCAGCCACGAGAGCAGATATGTTCACTCCCAAATTATCCAAAATAAAAACGACGCCAAGACCCCAAAGGCCCCAGCGCATTACGTTCACCATGTTTTTAATTGCATTGTCAGCAAAAGGATCATTGGGTCGCGCTCTCTTGTATCCTTTTGTAATACCGTACCGAATGATCTCCTGAAGGATGAGAACGATTCGGATCGTGATGACAATCACCAATCCATAACGAATCAGATTACGCAATTTTTCATCCAAAGTGAGAGAGAGGGTTGAAAAATATAGAGCAACCATAACGAAGGTTGGCGCACCAACTTGAGAAATGAGCTCGGCGATAAAATCGTCAAAATCCGTTTCGGTTTTGCGCGCGACCTTTTGAATCACAGACACGACAAGGCGCTTGGCTAAGAACAAAATGAAAATCAAACCAATGAGTGTGGCAGTTGAGATGGCATAATCTTGAACGGTATTGTTAAAAAGTTTGACATCTAACCACTGATTTAAAATCGCCATAGGTACCCTTTCCACGATAAATTTAAAGTCGAATCACATCACCGTCATGAAATAAAGAAAGAAAAAGCAGGAGATAATCGCGGACATGCCGCGTTAAGAGAAAATTTTGCTTCACGTGTTCACGGCCGTTTTCGCCAAGCTTTTTGGCATAATCGGAATTTTGCAGCAATTGCTTGACCGCATGTGCCGCGCCTTCAATGCTGTGACATAATAGGCCTGAATATTTGTGGGCAATTTGTAAAGTAATTCCACCCACCGCGGATGCCACCACCGGTTTTGATTTCCACAGCGCTTCCGTAACGGTGAGCCCAAATCCTTCCTTGAGCGACTTTTGTATCACAACGGTAGACGCTCGCTGCAAAGCGTTAATTTCAATGTCACTTTCGGAAGGGATGGCGAGAATGTGAATATCACGATTCTCAGCTGCTCTTTCCCGAACCTTCGCTAACACATCCGCACCTTCCGGATCATCCGTCGCTTCACCGCCTGCGAGCACCAACTGACAATCAACGTGCTGCTGCACAATTTCAAAGGCTTCGATGACGCCAACGGGATCTTTAAATTGATCAAACCGAGACACTTGAGTAATCATGGGTTTTTCCAGATCAAGTTTGTATTTTTCAAGAACTGATTCGATTGTATCTTGAGAAAGTTCCTTGTTTTTATCGCTTAAAGGATCGATGGATGGTGCAATCAAAAACTGACGGATCGGAAGCTCGGGACTAAACGCCGGTGCTGAAAAAACGGCTGCGTCATACCGATCTATAAAGGGCCGCAAAAAATTCCATACCTTGGGATCAGGATTTGAAACGTCTATATGACAGCGCCAAATCCACTTTGCTTTTCCCATTTCTTTTTGTTGAATCAGGGCAATAGGCTGGGGGTCATGTATAAAAACGACATCATCGGTAAACTGCATGGTCTTAAGATTCATTTCACTGGTTTCATGAAATATCGAAAAATCTTCCGGCGTGACGTTCTCTTCCTTACCATGGAGTGCATTGTGGAATTTCTTGGTGACTTTATAGAATTGTTCGCCGCCTTTAATGACATCCCAGGAGGTATTGACGCCAAGTTCTTTCAAAAGCGGCACCATGCGGTTTAAGATCTCGGCAACGCCTCCGCCTACTGCGGTTGAGTTAACGTTACGCACGGAGAGTCCTTTTGTCCGTTCACCTACAAGATATAATTCCTCAATGACTTGAGGACCTACAATTGATTCATATTCTTTCATGTAACTCACGAAACACCTTTTTCATTTTTCGCCATAGAATTCCTGACAAATCCGATAATTTTCTTTCGGAGCCCCTCCATCGTATTCGTGTAGGGATCTAATTTTGATATTTTCCGGGCAAGTTCCTTTTCCTCAAGCTCCATCTCAAGCCAAAGCGAGAAATCGTTTGTCTCCTTCTCAAGCCGGAGTTTTGCTTCAAACATATGGAAATAAATCGTATTAATGGAAACTCGCTCGAGAATAGCAGCAAACTCTTCGAGAGTCGATGCCGTGTGCTTGGTTGGAAAAACAAAACTAATCGATTTCATGAAGTAAAACTCACGGCCCTCATCCACCTCCTTTAAAGCAGTTTTAGACTCTTTTAAATAGCGCTCGATGGTTTCCACGATTTTTTCCCGAAGCGCACGGATTGTGGAAAAGTCGCAAGTATTGATGCTTGACAGTTTTTCCGCGAGTTTTGGGTTGTTTAAAGCACTGCTGACCCAATAAGCAAAATCATTTGGCGGTTCCGGTGATAAATACTGATGTTGCTCCAAAAAATGGTGCGTGTGGTGGTAAATGACAGAACCGGGCACCGTTTTAAGATGATGGACGAGCTCGGTAACATTTCTTGCCTTGAGCCCTGTAAGCTCCGGCAAATGAACGCGTGTATAAAAATGAAATGGCTCAGACATATTAGTTTGGACTAGCTCCTGTCGTTTCTGCTTTCAGGCCCTTGATACGTTTCAAGAATTCGACAACTTCTTCAGGCCCTCTCAGAAAATACTTGGCCTGAGTCTCTTCAAAAGGGTTATCCGTAACACGAATCGTAAGCCCATTCCGTTTCAAGGAATGAAATGCTGTTTCATCTGTTTGATCATCTCCTATGTAGACGGGCAATATCGCGGAATTCAAGGCTGCTACCGATCGTTCGAAAAGCCACGAAACCGTTGCCCCCTTATTCCAAGCTAAGGCAGGCCGAATCTCCCACACCTTTTTACCTTCTGTGATTTCCGCTTGCTTGGTTGTTAAATAGGGTTCGAGAATCTTTTCGAATAATTTCTTCGCTTCATTCACCATCTTGGCCTCAAGGTTTCGATAGTGAATGCTGAGTGTTAATTTTTTGTTTTCGACCAAAATACCCGGATAAATTTTAAATGCTTTATTTAATCGCTTCGCTATCCGAGAAAGAAGTTTTGCCGTCTGTTCAGATGACGGGTGAACATGACGCATCGAAGGCCCTTCGATTTCAAATCCATGATTTCCAACGTAGGTAAGGCTGGGAATATCGACGAGCCGCTTGATTTCAGATAAAGCACGGCCGCTGATCACGACGATTTTAACACTTTCCTGCCGGGCCAATTCCTTCAAGATGTTTCTGACTTTAGGCGCCAATTTGGCCATCTCGGGTCGCTCCACAATTGGGGTCAGCGTTCCATCATAATCCAAAAAGAGCATGACATAACGCTCTTTAAGGTTTGGGGCAACTTCGTTCCATGCATCAAAAAAGTGCCGTGACATCAAGCCTCCTTAAATTCAAATCCAAATGGCCCCAAATTCCATTTTTCATTCAATCCACGCTAGGGCTACTAACTTTCTTAATATTTGCGATCAGATCTTCGATTTCAAATGGCTTTGTCATATAGCAATTAGCCCCGATCACTTTCCCCACAATTCGGTCCACATCGCTGGACTTCGCTGTTAACATAATAATGGGTGTCATTGAAAAGCGCTCGTCTTCGTCCTCTCGAATTGCCTTACAAACTTCCTCACCCGGAAGCGCGGGGAGCATCAAATCCAAGATTATGACGCCAGGTCGCAAACGTTTCGCTTCATTCAATCCCCCTTCGCCATTTTCGGCAGTAAAAACTTCAAAACCTGCTTTTTTAAGACGAAAAGACACCGTCTTACGAATGTCTTCTTCGTCGTCAATGAGCAAGACGACCTTTTTATCCGATTTAACTCTTTGCTTTGATTCTTTTTCCTGATACATCCGCTGATCAGCCAACTCAAAAATTTTGCTTTCGTCTGGAAGATCTTTGTGGTATGTAGCAAAACCAACGCTGACAGAAAATGGGATCGTTCGAGCGGTTTCTTCCATAATAATCTTGGCGTCGCTCATCTTTTTTCTCAGTCGGTCAACAGCGGCCTCTGCTTGTTCCTCAGTTGTCTCAGCCAAAAGAACTACGAATTCATCGCCACCATATCTTACCAAGATATCCGACTCCCTAAAGACCTGCTTCAAAATCTGAGCGATCATCTTGAGAACCAAATCGCCCGTTTTATGGCCATAAGTATCATTTATTTTTTTGAAGCCATCGATATCGATCACCGCCAAAGAAAACAACCGTTTGTATCTCCTTGCAAGGTTAAAGAAGGTACGTAACTCTTTTTTAAACACATGCGCATTGGAAAGCCCTGTTAAGGAATCTGTTACTGCGATTTTTTCATAATGTCTTCGACGGCCGATTACGGACTCGATCCTCGCAAGAAGTTCCTCAAACTCAAAAGGCTTGGTGACATAATCATCCGCCCCGAGTTGAAGACCAGCCACCTTATCAGAAAGTTCTCCTTTAGCGGTGAGGAAAATAACGGGAATCTCGGGAAACCTATCATCTTCATTCAATTTCAGCTTCACCTCCATGCCGTCCAATCCTGGCATCATGACATCAAGAAGGATCACATCGGGTAGAACCTCTTTTGCTCTTGCAAGCCCCTCAAAACCATCTTTGGCAGAAGCCACGTCATAGCCGGCCTTCGTCAACCTATTTGTCAATACTTTGACGACGTCTACTTCGTCATCAATAATTAAAATAACACCCTTAGGATCCATCGAGACACCCCCTTAATGACATTCAGCGAATAGGTAGTGTGAAATAAAAGGTCGAGCCCCGGCCATAAACAGATTCGACCCCAATCTCACCCTTATGCGCTTCGATAAGCCTCTTTGAAATCGCAAGCCCAAGACCTGTCCCGCCCGTCTTTCCTGCTCCTGCAGTCTTAATCTGACTGAAGCTTTGGAATAGCCGTCGCAGGTCTTCCTCCCGGATGCCCGGACCTTCATCCCGGACAGAAACCCGAATTTGATTTTCATTCTTCATTGTCTTGATGGTAATTGTTCCCTTCTCGCTAAATTTGACTGCATTATTTATTAAATTGCTCAGAACCTGCGTGATTTTATCGCGATCTGCAGTAACCACAGGAAGAAATGGATCGGCATGGAGAACCAAATTCAAGCCCTTGCTTTGAGTAATCAGTGTGAGGTCTTGGATTGTTTCTTTTACAAGCATATTGATGTCGACTTTGCTTGCCTTGAATTCGAAACGTCCTGATTCCAACTTCTGAAAATCCAGCACGTCATTAATCAAACGGAATAATCGTGCGACATGTTTTGTTGCCGTTTCAAGAAAATCTTTTTGTTCGGAACTTACGGTTCCTGTCGATCCACCCTGAACGATCGCCAAGCTTTCTTTAATCACCGTCAAAGGAGTCCGAAGCTCATGCGAAACCATCGAGACAAAGTCTGATTTTATTTTTAAAGCCTCTTTCGCCTGATCCTCCGCACGTCGACGCTCGCCGACCTCTGAGCGCAAATCTACGGTCATTTTTTCCGCAAGCTCTTCCGCCCTCGAGCGAGAGGTGCTGAACGCAAGCAAAAGCCCAAACAAAAGAAAACTAAAAATCGTCCCTATCAAAGCAATAAGCTGAGGAAAAATTTGCTGAATAGGCCCGAGGCGAAAGCCAGAAAGAGACTGGAAACGTAAAGTCCAAATTTGGCCTCCGATATTTAACAGCTTTATCTCTGAGAACGTTGCGTTAATCAAGGTTTCTGTTTTCAGGTTTGAAAAAAGCAGGTGATCAGCCGTCAAAATATCGCTATCAAACACATCGAAGTCGAAATCGCTTTGGAGTTTTTTGCTTTTAAAGACACCTGCTACAAATTCCCGCATCCTGCAGGCGATATCGACAAAACCGTAAAGGGCCTTGCGGCGGTTTTCAACTGTTGAAATTTCTACCCCGTAACGGTATATGGGTAAGATTAAGAGAAATGACGGCTCATTCTTACCAATATCAGTGACGAGTGTAATTCGCTCCGTAGCTGCAACTTGGCTACTATCTCGAGCCGAATAGAAAGCTTCTTTCCGCGCAGATTCCGAGAGCACATCAAACCCGTGATTGCTCTCGTTACCTTCGTAAGGCTCAAAGTACTTGACCACATAATATTCATCGCGATTCCCTTCAGGAAAGATTTTAAAATTTGGATTCGCGCTTCCGGTTAATCTTGTGTCGCTCTTCATAAACTGCATAAACGCATCTTTGTCGTTGGCTGTTACGCGTTGAATAAATCGGATGGCATTAATACCAGGAAATCTGCTGGTGATTGTTTCCGGATCAACAAAGGCCGTCCACTCTTTCCAGTCTACAGTTTCTGTTTTCCGAACATTGAAAAGACCTCTTGCGCTATAGAGCGCACTAAGAAAGAGGTCGAGCCGATCTTCAAAAAGGAGCATGGTTTCATTAACTTCATTCTTAAATTTGATTAAAGCTTGCGCCTTCATGACGCCCTCCGCCGAATGCCACGCAAAAAAAGTCAGCGTAAGAGAAATAATGAGAATGCCCAACGGAATTAACAATGTTTTCTTCGTTGTTATTTTTTGCATCTAAAACCCCTTATTCCGGAAACCTCAACTGCAACGCCGTCCCGCCCTAACAACGGAAATGTTACGCCTTCTCCCAGTTCTTCTCAAAATGACTTTACAAGTTCTGTGATGAGTTCCGCTGCCCAACGATAAACATTCTGCTCTTGGACTTGAATTCTCATCCGTTTCATCCGTTCCCCTTTTTCCTCTGGAAGCATAGACAATGCTTGATGAATGGCGGCGGCAGTTTCCTCAATATCGTAAGGATTAATAATGAGGGCGCTTTTCAGTTCATGGCTTGCGCCGGTGAAACGGCTCAAAATCAAAACACCGCTTTCATCGTGCCTTTCTGAAATAAACTCTTTGGCGACGAGGTTCATTCCGTCATGGAGCGAGCTCACAAGGCAAAAATCTGCAATCTGATAAAATTGCCGAATGGTTTCCTGATGATGGTGTTCTTTCAAAAAAAGAATGGGTTGATAGTCTTTGGAACCGTATTGATTGTTAATTGAAGCCGCCAATTTTTCAATTTCAGAAAGATGATTTTGATAAGTAGGAATTAAGGTTCTGGAGGGTGCCCCCAGCTCAACAAAAACCAGCTTGCCTTGCAGTTCGGGATATTTTTCGAGAGTTCTTCCTATCGCTTTAAATCGTTCAAGTAATCCTTTGGTATAATCTATCCGGTCTACACCGATTCCAATGCTTTTACCTTCCAGTCCATACTTTTTTAAAAGTTCCGTCTTTTTTTGTGGTTCTTGAATCATTTTTTCTTCATTTGATGCAAAAGAAACGCTGATGGGAAACGGGCGCACATAACTCGTTTTTCCTTCACGCGTGACGCCAAAAGCCGTCCAATCAATACGAGATTCCAAAACCCGGTCTACCGTATCCAGAAAATTATTGCAATGAAACTGTGTATGAAAACCGATTAAATCGCTCCCAAGCATGCCATCCAAAATCTCTTCCTGCCATGGGCATATCCCAAAGGCTTCCGGGTTCGGCCAAGGGATGTGCCAGAAAATGGCGACTTTCGCATCAGGCCTTTTTTCTTTGATCATTTTTGGAAGAAGCGCGAAATGATAATCTTGAATTAAAATGAGAGGTGAGCGCGAGTCGAGCTCCTCAAGTAATGAGTCGGCAAATTTTTGATTAACGTTTTTGTATTGTTCCCAATCCGAGATATTGAAAGCCGGCCGGACGTGTGCGATGTGACAGAGAGGCCAAAGCCCTTCATTGGCAAAACCATAATAATAGCCTTTCTCCTCTTCTTCGCTCAACCAAACACGTTTAAGCGAATAGGTTGGATTCCAAGGAGGAACTGAAAGTTTGTTGTGTTTGTCTACGGTTTCCCGGTCTGCGTTTCCGCTCCCATGCGCAACCCAAACACCTCCGGTTGCCTGCAAGACCGGATCTAGCGCTGTGACAACACCGCTTGCCGGGACAATGCATTCAACTTTCCCATTTCCATTTTTTCTGTGGATATAAGGCTCGCGATTTGCAATCACATAAAGAGGGGTCTCGCCCAGTTTGGAACGAAGATAATCTTTAAGCCGCTCTTTGGTCCACCTGGATTCACCCGATTGATTCAATCTCGTTTGCTCAACGAGGTCAAGCTTTGCTGCTTTTAAGCTTGAAGCCATGCGCGTAATTTCAAAAAAGAGCTTCTTTACATCTCCCTGTTCGGGAAGTTGGTGCGGCCTAAGAGAAGTATCTCCAAGTCTTTCTTTTTTGACCCATTCTGAAATTCTTGCAATAGGTCCGGTAATACTCCACCGTATAATCAACAAGGTTGTCACGGAAAGAATGAACGCCAAAATTGAAAACGTAACAGCCATTCGTTTCCAAGACTCCATGACTCTTTGAACGATATAACTTCGGTCGTGAATCACGCCCAAAGAACCGACGATCAAACCATCTTTTTCCAAGGGAATCGCATAAAAGTGAATTTTTTTCTCATCCCATTTGCCCATGATTTCAATGGATTCATTTTTCTCAATAGATTCCGTCAGCTCATTTTTAAACATTTCTTTTTGTGATAATTCATCAGGAACCGTAACAAAGGTACCTTCTTTTAAATAAACGAGAATGCCAACGAGACGGACATGACCTTTAAATTTGCCGATGAACTGTTTGATTTTGTCAGGGCGTTCGGTAATATCCAGAAAAGGTTCAATAGCTTCTTTAAAACTCTTGGTAATGAGCTTTGCTCTCAATCCAAGATCTTCATTCAATTTCTTTTCTTCGGCCTGTGTCTGAATGTAGGAAAAAAGCAATACGACAAGCGCAGTCCCTAATAGGAGAGAAACGATCAAACGAAGCGTAATTTTCATAAGAGTTTTTTGATTTTAGACATAAAAAAACCGCCATCTGAACATAGGAATTTATTCCATTGTTCAGATGGCGGCCCGACCATCGTTAAGTTGCTTAACCTCCAGGCCGACTTACCTGGACCCATTTACAAATTTTTAATTATTGTACTCCTAATCCAATTTAAATCAAGTCTGATGATCGTATCCATCAGCTTCTTGCATTTCGAACATACAATCTTCATGGCTAAACCTCTCCCAATCGGGTTCTATTTTGGATTTCCTTTTTTAAGGAATCAAGAATAAGGCCGTCGATCCGTTTCCATACATAAGAAGTGAACCTAATGGGTTTAGATTCTCCTCGAAGGAGCCACAAACAAGAACTTTTCTTTTATGATTCGAGTTAAAATCCTTTTACATAAGGTTTAAAGCATTCGGCTCAAGAGCACGGTTTCCAGCTTTGTTAGTGACCAGCGATAAACTGGGCTATATCCCTGTAAACTTTTCATATATCCCTCGTTTTTCACCGTGATGTAGACCCAATAGAATCCGGGAAAAGATATCTCGCAACTCCTAATATGAGCGCACGTCCATAATGCGACCAAACTTCATCCGAAGGTCTTGATGCACACCCTAAGCTTTCGCTTGGCATCAACTCCTCCAGTAATTTGTTCTGGCATGGTTCCCTCCCTTCTAAAAATGATTTAAACGGCTCGAATAACTCAAATGATACTATGCGGCGGTCCTTAATCAAAATCTCTTTAAAAATGACCCTCACGACCTCTTTTTTACGGATAGGGTCCAGTTCGTCTTTGGCTTCCGTAAAACGGTTCACAACCTCTCTGACGTACTGCTGATATCCTTTTGCCTTTTCCTTGGCGAGAAGCTTTAATTCAAGTTCGGCCAATCGGCCCCGAAGTCGCTTTTCCTCATCCCTGAAGTCTCCGGCTTGCGGCTTATAAATTTCAAAAGACATGCAATCCTGCATATAAATATCGCTTAATTTCTTTTGCTGTCTCAGATTTTCCTGGATCAGCTTCTTTTGTTCCTTAATCATCTCAAGGAAAGCTTCGCTTGGCTCCGCCTGAGCCTTGATAAGACGCGTCAGGCGAACGGCTAAAACTTCCTTATTTTTGGTCAGTTTTTCAATGATCGCGAAAAGCTGGGGCTCCACCATTTCCGCTCGAACCATCGAATTCTTGCATTTGATATCGTGCATATAGGCCGCGGAGCAACGATACCAGCGTTTGCGCTTTTTTTGTGCCGAATTTGTCATCGCGGAGATACCGTGCATTTTATGATGGCAACGGGCGCAAACCAGGACTCCCGTAAAGGGATAGTCAAATTTGGTCATGCACCGCTCACCGCCCTTACGATTGGCACGCAGTCTTGCCTGAACGTTGTCAAAAACATCTTGGGTTATGACAACTTGGTGTTTACCTTCAGCCGTAACAATCTGATCGGGCGGGTTAGGGATAGCGCGGTAGGTTTTGCGACTCTGATTATTTTTGTCGTAGTGATGCCGGTTCCAAACCAGCTTTCCCAAATAAACAGGATTTTTAAGAATATCGCAAATAAGTTTGGCGTGAAATCGTCCGCCGCTCCGAGACTTAAACTTTTCTTTGTAGAAATGACCCGCGATTTGAACCGTGGATTTATTAGCGAGATACATTTCATAAATTTTTCTGACGTTTTCAGCCTCAGCGGGCACGACTTCAAGAAGCTTCTTTTCCTTATTGTAAGTGTAGCCGTAAGGAGAATAACGCGCTCCTTGCCAATGCCCCGCTTGAACTCCACGGATCATTCCTGGAAAAACACGCTCCACCAGCCGGTTGCGTTCAAACTCCGCATAAGTGCCAAGCATGTGCAGAGC
>OBEQ012134314.1_pt1 | contig 13546 bp, 10 predicted proteins | sample 1670901 | NCBI WGS metagenome assembly OBEQ01 (sample SAMEA104232315, study PRJEB22302) | groundwater metagenome | biome: forest; feature: aquifer; material: groundwater | place: USA | collected 2011-08-07 | depth 5.4 m
GAGCAGATTTTGGGGTTCGGGGCGTAGCCTCGAGGAAACAAGGCTAGTTCCAATCGGCGCAGCCCGCACGAAGCGCGGTCAGAGGTCCGTCGGACCTCTGGCGAGCGGAACGAGTGCCTCTCGGCAGAAGTTCTGTCACCCGTTCGAAAGGCCGAGAGGCACTAGACAAAACCGCGGGAGCGCTGCGTAGCAGCGTACGCCCGCAATCGCGGGCCTAACTCGTGCCGGACGGCACTAGGGAACACCCACCCACTGCTCGTTGAACCCCTCGACGGCGATGAGGATGGCGGCGCTCGCGTAGCTGTTGGGGCGAGGGACGCTTCCGGCGCCTGCTCCGCCATCGCTCGAGAGGAGCCCGAAGTCCTTCGAAACGGCCTGAAAGTAGGCATTTTGTGCCCCTCCGGACGTGAGTAGGCTCACGTTCGACGGGGAACGCGCCGCCATCACCGTGCGAAGGGGCTTGAGCTGCGACGCGTACGGGCTCACGTCTGCAACGTTGGCGCGATGAATCGCCGCAAAGAGAAGCGCGTTCGCGCGCGTCGGCTTGTTCGTGAGAAGGGTGGCCGTCGAGGGGACGTACCCTTCCATGTAGCCAGTCCTTGCGGCGTCGTAGAGAGAGGGCGCCGCGTTCACGCTGGCAATGGCTTCGTTCGCGCGCGCGACGAACGGGTAGCTCACGAGCTTGGGCAGGGCTCCCTTGTTGTTGGCGGTGAGCTCTCCGGCCCGGAGAAGCGCCAGGGCAACGGTGCCGGACGCGTCGGTCGTGAGCACGTCTTGCGGTGCCGGCGCTCGCGGCGAAAGGTCGTCCTTTTCCGCGGCCGCGCTCGGTACGAGAAGCCGAAAGTACATCTTTCTGATGGGCTCGCGCCCGCGCGCGTAGATGTGATCGAGCGACGCTTGCGCCGCGTCGGCCCACTTGACCGCGTTCGCCGCGTCGTCCGCTGTGTGGCGCACGGCCATGTCGAGCAGCGCGAGCGCGCCCGTCGCAACGTCGGCGGGCGCGTAGTCTCTGTCGATCGCGTTCTGCGCGAGGACCCCATCGTTCGCCGCGAGAGGCACGAAATGCCCGAAAATCGCGCGCCCCATGGCGTCAGCGATCTGATCCATCGCGTTAGCATCGTCGTTCTGATTCAGGTACCGAAGCCCCACCGCAACACCCCGCAGGTGCATGTAGAGCTCGCCCGAGTACTCGTCGGGCAACGTCGCCAGCTCTTTTTTGAGCGTGGGCACCAGGTGGATCAAGTCTTGATCGAGCGTCGGCGTGAGCTCTGTGTCGCCGTAGCGCGTAGCGCTGAGGCCGTAGGCGTTGATGGCAGCCCCAAATGCCACGTCGTCGTGCACGTCATGCAGGGGCGCGCCACCGTCGTCTTTGTCGGGTACGAACGTCGTCGAATCCCAGCTCGCCAGGACGCCCCTGTCCTCTACGAACGCGGCTTCATGGAGTGCGCCAAGCACGAGCTTCTGGATGCAAAGCTCGACCGGACTCGACCCATTGTCGAGCATGCAGCTCCTCTTTCCCGCGTCGTCCACCGGTGGAACGAAATCGTCGGGCCTGCCCGCATCCGGCGTGGCGGGTGCGTCAACCCCAGCATCGTCCGCCTGCGCCGGAGCACCCTCCCCGCCTTCGCAGGCCGCGAGCCCCCACAAACCACCCACAAAAATCGCCGCCGGAACGGTGCGAAGAGCTCCCATCTGGCGCTTCTATAGCGCTTTTCTCGCTGCTCGCACCCAGATGCCACTCTGGCGCCGTAGGAGCGCGGCGGTTTTCGCCGAGACCGAGCGATGCCAAGGCGGGGCGAGGAGCCGTACTCTCCGTACGGTGACGAGCCCCAACGCAGGCAGCGCGATGGGATCGGCGAAAAACGCCGCGCTCCTACCGTTTGCGGCCGATTCCACTCAAGCTTGCGGCAGTGCCGGCGAAAGTCGCCGTCGTAACTTCGGTCTTCTCGTCCAGAGGTTCGCGCGACTTGAGAGACGAGGGTGCGACGCGCCGCGTGGCGTTTCCCATGACGCGACAAACACGGCGCCAGGCGTCGATGGCCTCGAGGGCGCTCGCGAAACGCTTCTCGCGGTCGCGCGCCATGATCTTCGCGAGGAAACGCTCGATGGATGCGGGCCACTCGTCGCCAGTCGTCGCCGCGAGGCTCGGCGGATCGCGATCGAGCTTGAGCGCGATGAGCGTGAGCGCGTTCGTCCCTTCGAAAGGAAGTCGGCCGGTGAGCGCGCGGAAGGCGACGGCGCCCAGCGCGTAGAGATCGGCGCGTTCGTCCACGCGCGCCGAGCCGCGCACCTGCTCCGGCGCCATGTACGCGAAGCTGCCGAGGGTCGCGTCGAAGGCCGTGAGGGACGGCTCGCTTTTGCGGCCGTGCTTTGGGCGGAGCTTCGACACGCCGAAATCGAGGATGCGCGTCCTCTCCTCGGGCTCGGCATCGCGAATGTCTCGCGCGGTGAGCTTTCGCTTTTCGATGTACAGGTTCGCGGGTTTGATGTCGCGGTGGATGACCCCCGCGCGGTGCGCGGCGTCGAGCCCCTGCAGCGCGTCCTCGACGATGGGCGCGACCTCACCGAACGAGAGGTATTGCTCCCGGCGCAGGCGCTCGTCGAGCCCCTCGCCGTTCAGACGCTCGAAGGCAATCCAGAGGCGCCCGTTGCGATCTTTGCCAGCCCCAAGAATGCCGGCCACGTACGGCGACTTGATCTGCGCGGCGATGGAGGCCTCGCGCTGGAAACGTGCGACGAGGTCCGGATCCTGCGCGGCTTTGTCGTGAAGGACCTTCAGCGCAGCCTGCTCGCCGGACTTGCCCTCGGCCGCATAGACCTCCCCCATTCCGCCCTGTCCGATGAGGCGACGGACCTTGTACAGCCCCCCCACCACCGTGCCGAGCGCAAGGCTGCCCGCGTCGCCCATTCCGAGTAGACGAAGTCTAGCATGCCTTGGGCCGCTCGGTGCTCAGAAAATTCTCGATTTTCTCGCCGCTTTTGCCCTTTTCTTGCGCTCTTTCTTGCGTTCTGGCCGACGAAATTCCGGACGGTCATCCCGGGACGACACCAATTGGGAACACTCGAGCGGGCGGCCCGTTGAGAATGTAGGTTGGGCGAACTACCCTCTCTGGTCTTCGGAGCCCCCCATGCGAAGCGAAAAAGACGTCGAAGCCTACCTGGGACGCCTCAACCGTCAGTACAAAGAGGTGGAAGACGGCGGCAAGGCCACCACCTTTCTCATCCACTCGGGCAATCGCTTTCCGCCGATCGCGCTTCGCGTCGATCCACCGCTGGTGCTCATCCGTGTGCACATCGGCGACGCCGGGAGCGATACGCCCAGCGAGGTGTTTCGCAAGCTTCTCCAGCTGAACGCAAAAGCGCTCGTCCACTCGAGCTTCGGTCTCGAGGACAACCGCATCGTCTTGTGCAGCGCGCTCGAGCTCGAAAACCTCGACTTCAACGAGCTCGAGGCGACGCTCGACGAAATCGACCTCGCACTCGCGCAGCATGTCCCCGTCCTCGCCGAGCTCAATAAGAAGAAGGACTGAGCCACCCATGGGAATCTTCAGCCGCCTCGCCCAGCTCATCAAATCGAACCTGAACGATCTCATCAGCAAATCGGAAGATCCCGAGAAGATGCTGAACCAGGTCGTCCTGGACATGAACAACCAGCTCGTGGAGGCCAAGAAGCAGGTCGCCGCGTCCATCGCCGACGAGAAGCGACTGGCGAAACAGTTCGAGCAAGAAGCGGCGAACGCCACCGAGTGGGAACGGCGCGCGATGATGGCGCTGCGGGCCGGAAACGACGAGCTCGCCAAAGAGGCGCTCGCCCGAAAGCGTGAGCACGAGGCACTCGCGCAGACGTTCAAGGATCAGTGGCAGAAGCAAAAGACGGCGGTGGAGCAGCTCAAGAAGGCGCTCCGAATGCTGAACGACAAGATCGAAGAGGCGAAGCGCAAGAAGAACGTCCTCATCGCCCGGAAGAAGCGCGCCGAAGCGCAAAGGGCCATCCAGGAGACGATGACCGGTCTCAAGGACGCCAGCGCCTTCGAGACGTTCGAGCGCATGGCCGGCAAAATCGACCAGATCGAGGCCGAGGCCGAGGCCGCGGGCGAGCTACAAGAGGAGTACACTGGCGATGTGCTCGCGTCTCAGTTCGCCAGCCTCGAGAAGCACGCCAACGCGGACGAAGACCTCGAGGCGCTGAAGCGCAAGATGGGGATCTTGCCGGCGGAAGCGCCGCCCAAGGCCGCGGAGAAGGTGCAGGCGCGGGTGGAGGCGCCGAAGGAAGCGGCCGGGGCGACGCGGAGCGATCAAGAAGAGCTCGCGGCGGCGCTCGAAGAGCTCGAGGCCGAGCAGCAGGGGCAAGAGCAGCAAAGGAAGGCGGGGAGGTAGTGACCCCCACCAGCGCACAAGTTTGTGCCCCTTGACCGTACGGCAGTTTGCCGAATGCTTCCCTCATGGCACAGTCTTCCGCAACGGCCCGCCTGGAGGCACGTCTGCCAGCAGATGTGCACAGCCTGCTGAAGCGCGCGGCGGAAATTCAGGGGCGTACGTTGACGGACTTCGTCGTCGCGGCCGCCCACGAGGCCGCGTGCCGAACGATCGAGGAAGCTGACATCCTCCGCCTGTCGCTGGAAGATCAGCGCCGGATTGCGAATGCCATTCTAAAGCCGCCTGCGCCCGCCCCCGCACTGCGGCGCGCGTTTCGACGGCGGCGCGCATTGCTCGGCCGGGCGTGAAGCCGCCCTTCGTCATCGAGCGGTTGGCGGAGCATGAACGGGCGGGTTTTTCGAGCGGGACGGAAGGTCTCGACCGATACTTCAAAACCCGGGTCACACAGGACGTTCGCCGTCACGTGGCCAATTGTTTCGTCGCCCTCGAGCGGGACGAAGGGACGATTGCAGGCTTCTACACCATCGCGGCAGCGAGCGTCCTGACACAGGACCTGCCGGAGTCCGCGATCAGGAAGCTGCCGCGCTACCCGTCACTGCCAGCCATTCGGGTGGGGCGACTCGCCGTGGATCAGCACTTTCGGGGTAAGGGGCTCGGGGGAGCCCTGCTCGCCGACGCAGCCGCGCGCGGCTTGCACACGGAAGCTGCGGCGTTCGCGATGCTCGTTGATGCCAAGGACAGTGAGGCCGCCGCTTTCTACGAACACCACGGCTTCCAGAGGCTCGTGAGCAGACCCCAGAGCCTGTTTCTGGCGCTTGCCACTGCGGAGAAGGCGCGCGGCCAGCTCTGAGGGCGAGCCGTTCATGATGGAAAGCAACACCGCTTATCGACGGGCGCGTCGCTACGGCACACTCACATAGATTCGCTGCGCCCCCGCGTTCGGATTCACGACGAACTCCTTGACGAGCTTGTGCGTCGTTGCGTCGCGTGCACGGAACCGGTGGGCATCTTGCGTGCGCTGAGTCCACCGGTCCCCCGGAGGCAGTCGCCCCTTGAAGACCTCTTTGCAATCGTAGTCGAGCCAGTAGACCTCAACGTCGCCGCTTCGTTCGTTGACGACTGTGATCTCTGCCCCAAAGCCCGCTTCGGAGCATTGCAGCTTGCCTCTGACATCCGGCTCGGGCACTTCGTCGGTCGGGCCGAGTGTGATTTCTTTCTTCACAACCGCGCGGGTTCCCGCCTCGGGAACCGTAGGGCCGCTGACTCCGACCTCTTTCACGAGCTTGTGGGTAGCATGCGCACGAACCCGCCAGGGATGTGTCGTGTACGTGCTTTGGATGTACGTCTCTCCGATAGCGAGCTGGTGGTAAAAGATCTCTTTGCATTGGTAGTTCACCCAATACAGGTCGACCGCGTCGTCGCTGCAATTGTTCACCAGTTCGACGAGCACGGGCTCGCCCGTCGTCGAGCAGACGGTGGGCTTCATGTCCGCGAGAGGAACGCTCTGACACTGGTTTGCCGAAGGAACGAGGGCAGCCGCAGCGCTCGCAGGCTCTGTCGGAGCGACAAAATCGACCGCGCGCGTGGACGGCGCCGGAAGCTTCGATTCACGCGCCTCTTCGCGAACGGATTCGCTCCCTGTGACGATCGTCGCGGGCGGGTCGTGCCTGCGAAAAGCATAGACCCCGCCGATGCCGAGTCCACCGACGACGGCGGCAACCGAAGCCCACGCGAGGGCTGTCGACAGGCTAACCTTTGCAACGCCCACGCTCGCCGTGGACGCCGTCGCAAGTGCTACGCCTCCGAGCCTCGCGAGCGCCCGCGCCCTTGTCCCCGCGGGCGCGCCTTCGCTACGCGCCGCGTCGAAGAGCTTGCTGAGAAATTCGGTATCGTCGTTCATACGATCCATCCTTGTTGCGCAAGAGACGCGCGCATTTCTTTTGCGGCCGCGTCGAGGTGCGCGCGCGCCCGGCGAAGACGCGACGCGATGGTCCCTTGCGGAACATTGGAAAGCTCGGCCACTTCGGCCATCGTCATCCCTTCGAGTTCGACTAGGACGATCGCTTCACGTTGATCGTCCGGAAGGCCATCGAGGAGCCGATCGAGAAGCTGGCGTTCGTGCAACGCGGTCAGCGCGTCGCCCGACTTGGGATCGGGGAGAGAAAGGAGGTTTCGATCCCCTTCTCCTTGTGGCCGGACAGATTCGCGTCGGCGTCCTTCGGAGGCGATACGTCGCGCCGTGCTGCAGACGAAGCTCCATTCGGCTCCGGTGGGGATGTCGTGCATGCGCCGCGCGAGGACGAGGAGGACCTCTTGGGCGGCGTCTTCGACACGGTGTGCTGGGACGCCAAAGCGGCGCAATATCCGCCACAGGCGATCGTAGTGTTCGTCGACGAAGGTGCGCAGGCGATAGGGCTTCACGTCCGCCCGGGAAGGGAGTGGGAGCAGTCCAAGGGAGGAAACCATCGTTGTCAAACGCTGAAATGGCGCCGGGCCATGCATTTTGATCCATGCCCCGCGCGTTTTCTTGTGACGACGGGAAGAGCGACGAGCTCCCCCGCCGTCCGGCCGGATCTCGAAGCGCGCACCGAAACGCGACCGCCGCAATAAACACCTTATCACGTCCACTTCGGACGTCCTTCGAAGAAGGATGCCCTGCCCGCCGCGAGCCAGGCCGTCAGAGCGCTCAGGACTTCGTCCGGGCGTTCCTCCATCACATAGTGATCCGCTCCGGCGATCCGGTGGAGATCCGCGCCGGGAATCTTTGCCGCCAGGTCTTCGGCGATCGCGAAGGGACAATACGGGGCGCGGTCACCCCAGATCACCGCCGTCTTGCACCGGATTCCACGGAGCCCCAGGTCAAGCTCCGGGCGAGTCTGCACTCGATAGTCTGCAAAGAAATGTGAAAACCACCGCTTTGCGAGAGCGAACAGTAAGGAGCCCGCCCGGCCGCGCTTCCAAAAACCAGCTATCTTGACGACCTCGCGATTGGCGCTTCGGAAAGCTTCGCGATTCCATGCGTAAGATTTCGATGCAGCACGTTTCTGGAAGCGCCCTGAGCGCCCGGGCGACAGAATGGATACAGACATTCAACGTCGATCCATGACCCAAGCCTCAGCGCTATTTCACAGTCTGCAGCTCATCCTGCCCGCGGCGTTGTTCGCCACAATGGGCGCCGTCGCGCTTGGGCGCCCGCGTTGGGTCGTGGGCGTCTTCGGTGGAAAGGCCGACACGAAGGAGAGCCGGTCAGAAGTGCGCGCTGTGTATGGCGGCTTCGGCTTTGGGGCGGCCATGCTCCTTTTCTCGGCGCCCGCGTTGCCCCCCGCCATGGCGCAGGGCGCGGCGCTGGCCGTTGCGGTTTCGAGCGGCGGAATGGCGCTCGCCCGCGCGGCAGCGGCGTGCATCGAGCGCGGGCAACGTCTTTACCCCACATGGTTCTTCGTGTTCGTGGAGGCAGGCCTGGCCGGATCACTGGCGCGTTGGGCGCTCGTTCCTCAATAGCCCGCCGCCGCGTTCGAGGGCGACCCGACTCCCGCCGGCTCGCTAGGCCCTGCGCGCGCGCACGCTGGCCGGCGGACGCGGTTGAACGATCCCCACGCTCGGAGTCTTGAAAATCATCCGCCGCGGAGGCTTGGTTTCGATCTTCTCGAGCGGCGCCTTGAGCCGCTCCGTGAGACCTCGGTCCCCCGCCCAATCGGCGATCTTCTGCGCCTCGGCGCGCCGCTGCTCGGCCTCCGCAGTGCGGCCACGGTTGTAGGCGATGGCGGCGAGACGCTCGAGGATGTGCGCGCGCACGGCATCGTTGGGCGGAGCGAGCTCGAGGATCTCCGCAAGCACGCCCTGAGCTTGATCGAGGCGACCCGAGTGGATGAGCGCGTCGGCGAGCTTTCGCCCGAAAACCAGGTGTGCGCTCGTGGCGACCTGAGCCTCCGATTCGCCACGGAGCTCTTGCTCGCGGGCGACGCTCATGGCGTCCCACAAAAGCGCGATGGCGGCTTCCTCGTTTCCCGAGCGCGCGCGCACACGCGCGGCCTCCTCGACCACCATGAACGTCTCGAAGCTCGGATCGGTCCTGAGCGCGTGGTAGGCGCGAAGCTCCGCGGTGTGCGCGGTTTCGTCGAGCATCTCTCTCGCTCGCGCGTGAAGGTCCGAGATGGCACCTCCCGGCGCGTTCGCAACGGCAATGCGGCCGTAGATTTCGTTGCGCAGGCGCACCTGGCCGTCCCTCACGTCGAGCACGCCCGCATCGGAAAGAGGGCGGAGGGCATCGTCGAGGTCCTCCCCGCGAGGCAGAATTTCGGACAGCTCGCGGAGCGGGCCGCCGCCGGTGACCCCGATGGCTTGAATCGTGCGCTGTTGCCCCGGCGGGAGGCGCCGAAGCCAATGCTCGACGAGCTCAGCGAGCGAGCCCGGCGCGTCCTTCGGTGCGTCGAGTTTTCGAAAGCGCCGGAGCACGTCGACGTAGAGAGGCTCGATCGCTTCGCCGGCGGCAACGGGAAGGGGCACGTCGCCGAGCAGGTGCGTGGCCTCCTCTCGACTCAAGGCGCGCAGCTCGCGTCCACGAATACGAGTCGCCAGGCCCACTTCCGGTTGGCGCTCGCTCGTCATGATGACGAACAGCTCGCCGGGCGGATCGTTCTCGATCAGATCCTCGACCGCGCACTGCGACATGGGATCCATGTAGTGCACGTCATCGATGACCACGACCACGCGCTTGCCCCCGGCACGCAGCGCCGCCCGGCGCGCGGCCCAGCGGACGGCTGCATCCACTGCGCGGCGCGTGGCCTCCGGGCCACGGTCATGCTCACCGCCAAAAACCTCGTGGAGGAGGATCGCCCGAAGGCCCTGCGCCGCTAGCGAGCTCGCCCCCGCGGGACGAACGACGAGCTCGTCGGGGCCGAGGCCGGCCAGCCCAAAGACCAGCGCCGCAAGACCGCTGAAGGTCACCTCGCTGGTGGGCGACGGCGACACTCGCACGCTGATCACGCTTGCCCCCAAGGCCTGCGCCTCATCGGCAATCGCCCGCGCCATACGCGATCGACCGATGCCCGGCCTCCCGTACAAGACGAGTGCGCCCGCGCCGTTCGGCTCGGCGATGATCGCGCGCGCCGTCGCCAAATCCTCTTCGCGCGCGACGAGCGGGACCTCGCGGTCGCCCGTCGCGGTACGCAGCGTCGGCTGGACGAGCACGAGGTCGACCGGCCTCGGACCACTCTCCGGCGGCGCCTTGGACGAAGGGTCCCTTTTCTTCGGAAACATCGAGGCCTTCCCGGAGCTCCACGCCTCGCGGGTAGCCGTTTGCACGATCGCCGCCGCGAACGACTCGGCATCGCTGAAGCGCTTCCCGGGATCGATCTCGAGCGCGCGCAAGCACACGGTCGCGAGCTCGTCGGGGATGCTCCGCTCCGGTGCCATCTCCCTCGGATCCGGCCGCGGCGCGCTCATTTGCTTGATAAGGACGTCGGCCGGCGCGTCATCGTCGAACGGAAGCTTGCCCGTGAGCATTTCGAACAGCATGACACCCACGGCATAGAGATCTGCGGCGGGCCCCACGTTGCCACCGCTTGCCTGCTCCGGGGCCATGTACCAAGGCGTACCGAACACCCGCCCCGCTTGAGTGCGCCGCGCTTCGCCTCCAACATGCGCGATGCCGAAGTCGATCACCTTGACGTGGCTGGACTCGCCGCGCCGCATCTCGAGAAGGATGTTCTCCGGCTTCACGTCACGGTGAGTGATGCCGACGTGGTGCGCTTCTCCGAGCGCTGCAAGCGTCTGGCGCAAGATGTCCGCGATCCGCTTGAGCCCGAGCTCCTCGCCATCCATGAGCGTGCGCAAGTCTTTTCCCGTGAGCAGCTCCATGACGAGAAAGAGGTGCCCGCCGGCGCTCTGAGGCATGCGGCCGAAGTCGTAGATGCTGACGACGTTCGGATGGTTGAGCCGGCTCGACGCACGCGCCTCCGTCAAGAAGCGCCCGACGACCTCCTCGGACGTGAGAAGGTGGGGGTGAATCAGCTTGATGGCGACCGGGCGTTCGAGCGAGGTCTGGATGCCTTTGTAGACGCGCCCCATTCCGCCCACGTTCAGAAGCTCGCCGATGCGGTACCGATCGCCAATCGTGCGTCCGGTAAACGGATCCGGGGCGCCGGCATCCGTAAGGACCTCCATGCCGCATTCTGGGCAGAATTTCCCCCCAGTGTGGGGATGGCCGCAGAGGAGGACGCCCATGTAGGCTATTCGAACGACCATCCGGTCGACCTGTCAATCCACGAAAATCACCGTGTTCCTTTCCGATGCCGAAACGACACGCCAAAAGGGGGCAAGGGAGGCGATGTAGGGAACAGGAATCTTCCCCTGCGTGTCTTGTGCAAGAGCGTGATACTTCTCGGGTCCGTGGCCGCACCGCCGAGCCATCACACTGGTTCCGTCGAAGACCTTCTCTTGCGCCTTCGAGCGGATGCCGCGCATGGGCTCTCGCAGGCCGAGGCCGGGGAGAGGCTCGCGCGCGACGGCAGAAATGAGCTTCCGGCACCGTCGAAGCCAAGCAAACTCAAGCAGTTCATCCGGCAGTTCGCCAATCCGATCGTGCTCACGCTCGTCGGCGCGGCCGTCATCGCGCTGATCAACGGTGCCAGCAACGCGGGCGAGCCGCTCCTGGTCCGCTACGGCGACGCGATCGCGATCCTCCTCATCGTCGCCTTGAACGCCGTGCTCGGCTACTACCAGGAGCGGCGCGCAGAGGCTGCGCTCGACGCGCTTCAAAAAATGCAGACGCCGTACGCGCGCGTGCGGCGGGACGACAAGGTGCTCAACATCGCCGCGAGCGAGCTCGTGGTGGGCGACGTCCTCGAGCTCGAAGCCGGCGACGCGGTACCGGCCGACGCTCGTCTTCTTCAATCGATCAACCTCGCCGCGCAGGAGGGAACGCTCACCGGCGAGTCCGCGGCGGTGGGCAAAGACGCCCGCGCCGAGCTGGCCGCCGATGCGCAGCTTGGCGATCGGGCGAACATGCTCTTCGTCGGAACCACGATCGTTCGCGGCAAGGGGCGCGCGCTCGTCGCCGCCACCGCGCAAAACACGGAGCTCGGCAAAATCAGCGCGCTCATGCAGAAGCCGCGCGAAACGTCGACGCCGCTCGAACAGAAGCTCGAGACCTTCGGCAAGCGCATCCTGTGGGTCTGCCTCGCGCTGTCGGCGCTCCTGTTCTCGTGGGGCATGGCCAAGCACGAGCGCGCGTGGCACGAGCTCTTGCTCGAGGCCGTGAGCCTCGCCGTGGCGGCCATTCCCGAGGGACTGCCCGCCATCACCACCATCACTCTCGCCCTCGGCATGCAGCGGATGGCTCGTCGCGGCGCGATCATCCGAAAGCTCGCGGCGGTCGAGACGCTTGGCTCGGCGACGGTCATCTGCACGGACAAGACGGGCACACTCACGCAAAACGAGATGACCGTGAGGGAAGTCTACGCCGCCGGCGTCACCTATCACGTCACCGGCACGGGATACGATCCCAAAGGGGAAATCTTCGACGCCCGCGGCACGCGCATCGACGACATCCAAGGCGCGCTCAAAGATCTCTGCGCAACCATTGCACTCTGCAACAATGCCACCCTCGAAGAGAAGGATGGGGCATGGCGCATCGTGGGCGATCCGACCGAAGGGGCGCTGCTCACGCTCGCCGCGAAGGCAGGTCTGCCCAAGGAGTCGGTCGCGCCCTCGCATCAGGTCCTCAAGGAGCTCCCGTTCGACAGTGATCGGAAGCGAATGACCATCGTGACGCTCGACGAGAGCGGGCGCGAGGTGGTGCACACCAAAGGCAGCGCCGACGTGCTTCTGCCGCTCTGCTCGTCGTACCAGGCGGAGACCGGCTCGCGGCCGATGGACGACGCGACACGCGAGAAGATCCTGCGCGAGGCCGAGCGGATGAGCGACGCCTCGCTCCGTGTGCTCGCCGTCGCTCGGCGCGAGCTCTCGAGCAGTCGGGATTCCAAGCCCCCCAGCGGGGAGAGGGCGCACCCGAGCGGCGACATCGAGCAGCGCCTCACGTTCATCGGTCTGACGGCGATGCTCGATCCGCCGCGCGAGGGGGTCAAAGAGGCGGTGCGCCAGAGCGCCGAGGCAACGGTCGCCGTCGTGATGATCACCGGGGACCACAAGCTCACCGCGGTGGCCATCGCACGCGAGCTCGGCCTCTGGAACGAGGGGGCGATCGCGCTGACCGGCACCGAGCTCGACCAGCTCACCGATGCGGAGCTCTCGCGCAGAATCGACAGCGTGCGCGTTTTCGCGCGCGTCACGGCCGAACAGAAGCTTCGTATCGTGCGCGCGTTCAAGGCGTGCGGACATGTCGTGGCGATGACCGGCGACGGCGTGAACGACGCGCCCGCATTGCGCGAAGCGCACATCGGCGTCGCCATGGGCAAAGACGGCACGGACGTCGCGCGTCAGGCGGCCGACATGGTCCTCGCAGACGACAACTTCGCCACCATCGTGGACGCCGTGCGCGAGGGTCGCGCGATTTGGCGCAACATCCAGAAGTTCATCTTCTTTCTCTTGTCGTCGAATGCAGGCCTCTTGGTCACTGTATTCGCCGCGTCGTTCATCCCCGGATTGCCGCCCCTCCGGCCGCTCATGATCCTCTGGATCAACCTGGTCACCAACGGTCTCCCCGCGCTCGCCCTCGGCGTCGACCCCCCCGATCCTACGCAAATGATGGAGCCGCCACGCAAACCGAGCGCAGAGCTTCTCGGCTCCCGCGAGTACCTCGGCATGCTCGCGGTGGGCATCTGGATGGGCGGCTCTGCGATGGGCTGCTACCTGTGGCAATTCGACGAGGCGCACACCCCGCTTCGCGCGCGCGCGATCGCCTTCTCGCTGCTCGCGTTGAGCCCACTCTTTCATGCCTTCAACTGCCGCTCGGCAACAGCTTCGATCGGCGCGCTCCGACCCATCGTGAGCCGCCCACTCGCCCTGGCCGTGTTCGTCAGCGCGGGGATCCATCTCGTGGCCATCCTCGTTCCGCAATTGCGTCCCGTTTTCGCGACGTTCGAGATGTCGCCGTCCGAGTGGACGTTCCTCATCGCGCTCTCGATCTCGATCGTGCCGGCGGTGGAGCTTCTCAAGCTCTTGCAGCGCCGAGGAGTGGTCGCCAGAGACCTGGGGCCGATGTCGCGCC
>OBEQ011526812.1_pt1 | contig 13544 bp, 14 predicted proteins | sample 1670901 | NCBI WGS metagenome assembly OBEQ01 (sample SAMEA104232315, study PRJEB22302) | groundwater metagenome | biome: forest; feature: aquifer; material: groundwater | place: USA | collected 2011-08-07 | depth 5.4 m
ATTCTAAAAAATACCGGAGTAAAAGGGTAGCGAAATGGTCCAATGTCGTGGCGCCACCATATATAAAGATACATACTGGTCCCAAAAATATCTCCTTGCCGGTAAGCTTTATACCAGGTTCCGAATTCACCGCTATCAGTAATCAAAACCGGCTTGGCCGGATCGATCTTTTTAACCAAGCCCACCTCTTGTTTAAGAAAATCTTGGTCTAATTTTCCACAAGCCGATCGGCTAAAAAAGGCCAAGTAGGGTTCGTTCTCAACTTGCCAATATTTTATATTGTCAAAACTTTTATACCTTTCTACTACCTTGTCTATATATTTTATAATTTCGGCCTGCTTAGCTTCTTTAGAGAGGGCTTTTGCCCAATCAGGCTCGTGACATTCCGGCCAACCGGGAAGGCGACGACCAACAGCCAATATGACCGAGGCGTTATGTTTTTGAGCTTCCTTCATTTGGAAATCAAGTTCTTCAAAATTATAAAAACCTTTTTGGGGCTCGGTAAGAGGCCAATGGGCAGAAAGTCGTAAGTTCTTCACGCCCAGGTCATTTAAAATAGCCAGATAGGTTTCTTTCCAATCCAGACCAAGCTCGTCCGAATGAAATTTACTGAAAGAAACCCCATAGGTGAGTCCTTTTTTACCTTTGGAAAAATCTATAGACAAAACCAAAAACAAACAAATAATTATACCTATTACTATAAAAAAGATAGTTTTTATTTTTAACTTTCCCATGTAATGACCGGCGTTACTTGAAAATGAGAGCCAAAAAACCGACAAAAACGAAGATAATTCCCAATACTTTATGTATTAATACTGGCCGCTTAAGATTTTCTGCCACTCCAGTTATTTTATTTTTTAAAATAACCGCTAGCAGAAAGACGAATATGAATTGAAAGCCGAGAAGGGCATTGACCAAAGATACATTGCCAAGCCGAATAGCATAGTAAATAATAATAAAACCGACCCCGGCAAGAATTTTATTAAGAATGAAGATAGATTTCGATGATCTTGGGGTTAATTTAAATGAGGTAAGGATATTGCGCCGGATATTCTTATCGATAAGAGAGGTGAGTCCGGCCCCAATAAATCCCAGTCTGGTCCAAAAAATGCCGTTTATAAACCCTGAGTGATTAAAATTCCATTTCATAAGAACAAAAGATAGGCCCAAAAAGAGGCCCGCGACGATACTATATCTCAAGATGCTCCGCTCTATTTTGCCAAGAAAAAATATGCCGACTACCAGCAATACAAAAGCCAGAAAATGAATATTGGAAAGCTTGTCTTTGAGTATTAGAAAAGAGAATACATAGGTAAAGATAGCACTTATAGCTCCTATGTTAGTTGAAACAATGGAAACATCGCTTATTTTTACAGCCTTATAGATAAAGACTATCGCCACGAAAAAGACTGCTCCGGAAATAAGCGCAGTTATAAGATATAAGAAGCTGGGCCACGAAACACCGAAGGGTATTAGTAGTACAGATACGGAACTCAAGATCGCGACACCAAAAGCATACACAAACGGATCAGTTATCCTGGAAGAGATCAGATATTTATCTATGACAAAAGCTAAGGCATCTATAAAATAAGCAAAAAGTGCCAAATAAAGCCATAACATAATAAAATTACTAATTCTTATTCCTATCAGAATTAGTCGTTAAGCAACAACTCGTTGCTTTTACATATCTTAGCATATTCCATGGCAGAAGGACGAATCTTTCTTTCAAATGTCGCATAATCTATCTCCACTAGTCCGAACCGTATAGGAAACCCGTCAACAATTTCAAAATTATCTAACAAAGACCAGTAGAGGTACCCTCGGACATCAACTCCATCCTGAATTGCTCTCCAGATCCAATACAGATGCTCGTTGATAAACTCGGTTCGTTCTTCATTTGTAACATTAGGAATGCCGTTTTCGGTGATAAAAAGAGGCTTATCAAACCTTCTTAAATCCTTGAGTCGATCATAAATTCCTCGCGGATAAATTTCCCAATTTTTAGATGCGATAAGCTTTTGCTTAGGTAAAATATTAAAATTTTTGAAAATCTTGCGATCGACGTTGTAATAATTGAGGCCTATAAAATCAGAGTAAGGAACAACTTTTTTGATAAAGCGGGTGTTCCTGAAATAATTATATATCTTCCCGACTATTTGCTTTAAAAATCCACGACCAATTACCACGTAGGCGTTGTTCTCTATAAACCCAACTTCTACATTATGCGACATACTCTTTATTTCCTGATAAGCGACTATATGGGCCTTAACAAAGTGCCTATTGGTTATAAAATAAGATACGGGATTATGTTTGTGGGGCGGCCACAATCCTTTTAAATAGGCAAAGGTAGAATAAATCGTTGTCGGCTCGTTAAAAGTTGCCCAAAATTTTACCTGATTTTTTAGATTTTCCGCTACATACCTTGCGTATCTCCTGAAATATTCCGGTGATTTATTGTTCAAGAATCCCCCCTTCTGGCTGAACCATACCGGATTGGTAAAATGCCATAGTTTTACAAGTGGCTCCAATCCCCTAGCTCTTAACCCATTGACAACATCTACATAATGTTGCATTGCCTCTTCATTGAATTTACCTTCTTCCGGCTCTATCCTTGACCATTCAATGGAAAAACTATGGATGTTTTGATTCAACTTTTGGGCAATATCAAAATCTTCCCTATAGCGGTTATAACTATCGCAAGCTTTGCCAGAAATATAATCTTTTGGGTCGAGGTTCTTAGATCTAAGGTCCGCTATTCTTTTTGGGGACATTTCCCATTCCGACCAGTCATTGTGATTATCCCCCTCTATCTGATGAGCCGAGGTAGCACTCCCCCACCAAAAACCGACAGGAAACTTGATAGGATCTTTCATTACTTTATTTAGAAATTACTTCCCCTGTGGTTTAACTGCTATAAGCTCTACTTCGAAAAAAAGAGTTGAGTTTGCAGGAATCTTTGGCCTGGCCATATTGCCATAGCCCATCTGAGGAGGTATCATCAGCTTTCTTTTTCCTCCTACTTTCATTCCTACGATGCCGACATCCCAGCCTTTAATAACCATTCCCCCTCCCAAAATAAAGGCAAACGGCTGTCCCCTGTCGTAAGAACTGTCGAACTTTGTTCCGTCACTTAAAGTGCCGTTATAATGAGTAGCGATCATATCGCCGGACTTAGCTTCAGCACCAGAACCAACGACCAAATCTTCGTACTCAAGACCGCCTTCTAGCTTTACCCGCTTAGTATCTTTCATTACCGCGCCTGTTTCTGGTACTTTAGTGGCTTCTGATGTTGCGGTCGGCGTAGGTATATTACCAACCAATTTGTCTATACCGCCGCTATCATTGCTATTATTGGCTTTTTGAAGAAAAAACCAAACACCAACACCTATAAAAATCACTAATACCACATAAATAAATGTATTTTTAATCATAATAATTTATTTTTATTACTTTTTTAAATTTTGGTCAATGGCCTTTTGATTGGTCGGCGGATAAAAATCAGGATCAATGACCCTGTCGAAACAGACCTTTCCGGCGCTGTGCCGCCAATTAGAATTCGTCTCCCTGGCCGGAACATAGGAACCACCATACGGAGCGGCCGGGACAGCTACCGGCATCTTTCCGGCGGGATAAGGAGAATTCATATCAGGTGCACCGAATTGAGCACAAAGTTGGAAACTCAAATCACCCAAAACATTATATCCATAGGCCTCTCCACTCTCAGGATCACGAGGAGACATGAAACCGGAAATATCATTGACTAGGTCTTCCAGGCTACTTGGCAACTTACTTTTCCTCTGCCAATAATTTATAATTTCGCCCTGAACAAGCTGAAGATCGGAAAGTCTTCTTTCGTCAAACCTAACTATTCTCTGGTTTTGGGGTGAGCCGGCTATCCAGAAACCGGCTCCAATGACCGTAGCCACTACTATAATAATAAGCCAAGCATAAAACTCCATGAAAACATTCTCTCTTTCTTTCTCTCTTAATTCATAAAAGTAATTAAAAAATATTGAACCGGCAATGAACAAAATACTTAAAATTTTAAGAACAAATCTTAGCGACCGCTCCCCTTCCAGCAAATTCTGGATCAAGACTACCAAATCTCCTATTATCACCAGCGCCGCTATAAATAGCGTCAGATACAGAAGCCATTTTCTTATTTTAAGCTCTCTCTTTTCCGGAAACTTAGTGGTATCCTTTTTTAAAAACCAAGAAACCCATACATATACTGGGAAAACTACCAATAGCGCCGCCAAGGCCGAACGGATAGTACTATAGTAGTCAGACCTTGAAAAATACGGATACGAGATAAGATCCGGGAAATAAATGCTTATATACTGAAAGAGCAAGATGCCAAAGCTGACCGCGCTAACTATCAGCGATACTATCGCAAGAAGATATAAAAAAACGTCGCGAGGCAGGTTTTTACTTACCTCTTTTTTACCGGTAATGTCGGGTTTGCGAGGCATTGTTATTTTAGAACTATTTCTTCTGGAGAGCTGCGTCAATAGCCGCTTTAAAAACAGGGTATGGCTGAGCACCTACGATCATCTGACCGTTAATGAATACCGTTGGCGTGCCAGTAACGCCGTCTTTCTGGCCTTCGGCCATGTCATCGGCTACCCGCTTGGCATACTTGTCTGCGTTGAGGCAAGAAGAAAATTGATTGGTATCAAGCCCCACCTTACCAGCATATTTTATAAGATTGGCCTTGGAATAATAGGCCAAATCAGACTCCGATGCTTGATTAGAGAAAAGCCAATTATGATATTCCCAGAATTTGCCTTGTTCAGCCGCACATTCGGCCGCTTCCGACGCCCAAGTGGATTGCTGGCCAAGAAAAGCATAGTGTTTGAAAATATATCTTGCCTTGCCGGTACTCACGTAGTCTTTGAGAATTTGAGATTCCGTCTGCTGGAAAAACCTTTCACAAAAAGGACAACGAAAATCGGCGAATTCAACTACGGTAACCGGAGCGTCTTTGTTGCCTAGGGTATGATCGTCGGCATTAATCATCACTTTTACGAGAGCACCTGGTTTTTGTTGTGGGCCATTGTTGCCGACAATCGGAGCGCCTCCCTTGCCACCAAGCTTACCATTAGCAAATAGAACCGAACCAGATATAAGAACCGCCGCAATAAGTATAGAGAGCGGCAGAAAATGCTTGTCGAAATTGAACCTGAATTTTCCTTCTTTGCCGGAAGGATCGGCAACATGGCTTAGTTCTCCGGCATCAGCCGGCATTTTGTTTGGATCTTCCATATATTTAAAGAGTTTTTATTAATAATTCTTCTCCAGAAATTTCTTGCACTCCCCTTCTAAGATCTGGATTTTGTGCTCCTGAATGCCATGAATTTTGATATTTTCTGGTTTTCGTATTTCTTCCAAAAGGTCGTCTACTCTTTCTTTGGTCAAACCTGGCGGGTCATTGGGAAGAGGTTGGATCTTAAAAAGAGGTTCCGCCATCATCGTCAGTTCCTTTCTGTCTTTATCGGTCCATTCTCCGCTTGAATAAAGATCGTTTATCAGGTCACGAAACTCCTTTTGCGATATGTACGGTTTTGTTGGTGTAAAAAGTCCCATGTTTATAAATATTAATTACTTCAGCGTGTCTTATCGTTCTGTTCTCCAATAAAGAAGCCTAAGATCACTTTCCAGTACTTTTTCATATTATGAATTCCCAAAACAAGACAAAAACCGATCAAAATGAACACTAGCGGATAAAAAAGATACCAAAACCCTACGGATAAATTGATGATCCCCAGGTTTTTCAAAAGCAAAAAAGCCCCAAAAGCAATTACAAAATATCCTAATATCATGATGCTCTTATACACATTATTAAGTCTATAATCTAATTATACACGAGAGATTATAAAGGGCAATATGGCCGGATTGTAAAAACAAGAAAATTCTAATACAATTCCCTGGTAGTTCTTTAACATCGCGAGAGAACAATGTGCGGTGTGGTTGGAGTTTTTAATGCTAAAAATCCTTTTTCTGTCCTTTCCGAGACGCTAACCGCCCTTCAATCCCGAGGAGAGCAGGGTGCCGGCCTGGTTCTGGCAAAAAAGAACGGGGATTTTCTCCACCAGTGCATTCCTGGACTGAATCTTGAACTCTCCAAAAAGATAGGAAGCCTTAACCTGAATGAAACAGATTATTTTGCCGGCATCGGCCACCTCCGATATGGCACTTCTGGTTCAAGATGTTCCCCGGAAAACACCCAGCCCCTATACTGTGAAACTAGCTGGGGCAAAATATATATTGGCCATAATGGCGATACGCCCTACTTCAAAGAGATGAAAGAAAGCTTAGCTGCTCAAGGTAAAGTATTTTCAACAGACTCTGATACTGAATTTATTCTTCATTATATCGGCCTATCAAAAGAAAAGGATCCAATCGCCGCCATTAAAGACGGATTACGCTCATACAAAGGCACTTATGCCCTAGTGATGCTCATAGAAACTTCCGACGGAATAAAACTAATCGCCGCCCGCGATCCTTCAGGAAACAGGCCTCTGGCATTAGGTAAATTAGGAGACGGATATATTGTCGCATCCGAAAATTCTGCTTTTGAAACTGTCGCTGGAGAGTTTATCAGAGAGATCGACGCCAACGAGCTTCTGGTCATTTCTGAAAACGGCATTCAAAAACATTATATCGACGCCTTTCGGGTTATAAGTCGGCCGGTTTTCGACAGACTTCATCAATGCATATTCGAGAACATATATTTCTCGTTCCCATCTTCAACAGTATTCGGCATACCCGTTGACCTATTCAGAGAAGAACTCGGCCGAAAAGCGGCTAGAAGATATGGCCATCTTGTCGGCGACAGCGATGTTATAACCAATCCTCCTGATTCGTCCAATTTTTTCGTTGATGGTTTTTGCAAAGAACTCAAAAAACAGCCGGAACGAGTATTCCTAAGAAGACACAGCATAAGAAGCTTCACCCAGGAATCCGACGAAGCAAGAGATGTCGCCCTAAGAAAAAAGCACAGCATCATAGGACGTCTAGTCAATGAAAAAAGAGTAAAGATCATAGATGACTCCCTGGTAAGAGGAAGGACATCCCGCAAGCTGGTTAGAAGCGTCAGATCTCACGGCGCCATTTCTGTAGGAGTGATACTTGGTTGTCCGCCATTAATAGGCCCCTGTCAAAAGGGTATAGATATGGAAGACCTTATTGCCGCAAAACATATGGTAAACGAACAGGTTGATACCGAAGCGATACGGAAAGAGATAGAGGCCGATTCTCTCGGCTATCTGACGCTCGACGATGTTTTTGAAGTCATAAAATCGTTCAAGCAAGATCCGGAAAATTTCTGCTTTGGATGCTTCCAAAACAAAGAACCGATATGGCATAAGTGGTAAAAAATTAATCCGCCAACTGGCGGATTTTTATCTGAATTTTTCTCTTATTTTTTCCAGTACTTCACTAGGCAACGTATCTCCTTTTTTCAAAAAATAATAACTGGGAGTGTATTTGGAAACCTTTTCCATTATCGCATCGTCGGGATCTAGGTTAGTTAATAAAAATACAGAAACATTCTTGCCCCACTCATCTTCTCTGAGTTTTTCCAAAACTTCCATTCCGGTCATTTTGGGCATCAGGATATCAAGCAAGATCAAGTCCGGATGTTCTTTGAGGGCAATGACCAGACCCACTTCTCCATCGGAGGCTTCAAGAACTCTATAGCCATGCGTGGTAAGCATATCGACAAGAAGGCTCCGATAATCCTTATTATCTTCGATTACAAGAATCTTTTTAGATGCGTCCATGGGAATAGTATACCACTTAGAATTTTAAACTAAAATGCCATTAATTGACTGCCGGTTCCATTTTTTCAACTACTGACCTCAAGGCTTCTTGATGCTCTTCAACGGAATGGCCGCACAAAAGATCATCATCATCCTCATCTTCGGCATCTATCCTCTCTAGCTCCCTCTTGGCAACCTGGCCGTAAATAGTTTTCATTTCGTCGGATATAATATATCTATCCTCAACAGAGTCCGAAAGAATTTTGGCAAAAAACTCAACCTCTCTTTCCTCGACTATTTTCTTCAATTCCCTTACCACAGCCTGATTCTGCTCAAACCCGCGTATAAGAGCGCAGCGTGATTCCCTGTCAAACCCGATAGTTCCCTCTTTTGATTTTATAAATCCTCGTGATTCAGATGATGACATAATTAGTTTTCATTTTTGATAATATTATCGTTAATCTTAGAACGATTCTCTTTGTTTGTCTTGCTCACCTCTTTTGGCGCTTCCTTCACTTTTGGCGCCCGCAGGGTTCATATGGCTATCTTCATCTTTCAATTCTTACAAAAAATTTATCCCGAATCAATACATGCACAACATAAAAGGCAGCGATTCATCATCGCTGCCTGTCTTCTTGCACTTCAAGTTCTTCGACCGCTTGAAGGTGCTGGAGGCGTAATGCTATTTCCCAACCTACGCTCCCACCCCTCAGCTCTATCTCCTTGAGCAGAGAATCTCTAACGGCATCAAAACCAACCTTACTGGCGGCGAGCACATCTGCCGCTTTTTCGATTTCAATATCAAGCGTGATCCAATCGTTGCAACCCGCCTCACCCTTATCGAGCACTGAGTGCGCTACCTCATGCGCCAGAACACCCTTGAGAGCCGAAGTGTTACCTATAAACTTCGCGAACGCCAGAGACATAAGTATCTTCCCCCTGCCGTCCGAAATAACGCTTCCGACGATGTAGGCGGCGTTCCCATCTCCCGGGATAAAATAGAGCCGCGGCACGCTGCCGCGTCCGAAACCGAAAGCAGTGGCAACTGTTAAAAGAATTTCGTACTCAGGTCCACGCAAGACCTCCTCGGCTTTGAAATCCTGAAGAATTTTTTTCTCACACTCTGCCTGCTGGCCAAAGACCGGCCGAGGAGATGAGAACACAAACACAATTACTACGATTGTAAAGAACGACTTCCACATTCTGAACCTCCTTTGACACCTTTTTTCAGTATAGTACAATTATACCATATTTTTGCGATATACGCAAGCTACTGCCCCCGTCCAAAATCTCAGACCACCCTTATTGTAATTAACTACAGACCCCCACTATTTCCTATCAAAATCAACCCAAACAAAAGCCCCGCCGTAGTGGGGCAGGCCGGCTAATTGCCGGCGGGGCTAGGAAAAACAGGTTTACACTCATTAAGAATGATGTCCCGGATGGCATTGGCGAAGGCTTGTAACTCTAAGTCTCTTATATGGTCAAATAGGGGGCCTTCACGGCCGGTCTGGGCATCTACAATATGACCCAGTTCATGAGCAAGTATTTCGTATGACGCATAAGGAATGAGGATTATAAGATTCTCATCCATATAGGCAAAGCCGTGGGGTGTATTATGGGCAAATGGTGGTCTCATGATTCGTAATGTCGGTTTTTTAATTACAAATCCGGCTTTCTTGGCACATTTGATCTGTTCTTCCATATCTTGAACCATATAAGCAGGCGGCGGGTCGGTAGTCATAATAAGATAGTACTTTCGCACAGTTGTTCTTGCGATAATAAGTATCAGGCAGATCAGTATGGAAACTATGAGAGCTCTTTTCAAGGAACACTTCCTCTGAGTCTTTTAAGGTATCATTTATTAAATAATAGTGCTTGTCAATGCTATCCAAAATAAACCAAAAACCGCCGAGAGGCGGTTTTTAAAATTAAGTCCTAATTATTGAGCAAACTTAAATTGAGAAATCGCTATAAGAGCTGTCAATGAGAATAGAATCAATACCACTGTCAACCCTAAAATATAAAATTTTAATTCTTCTTTCCAACTGAATGCTTCTGCCCCTATCGCCACCGTATTCGATGTCGCCAACTTAATTATTAACCAAACAATAGTCGCAAAAACACAATAAATAAGGAATGTTGCCAAGAGCCCGTCACCGATCCAAGGAAATATTTGACCAATTTTTTGAGAAATAAATTCAGTAAACTTCCCCCATGGTTCCAACCAACTTGGCAGAAAGATAAAAATAACACCTGCCACTAAGCCATACATAAAATATTTTTTGCGTATAGACATTTTAACGGTTTAATAACCACTCAACATCCTCTTTAATAAGATCAAAAGCCTGTTTATTTATCACTCCCCTATTATAACCCTTCTCCATGTCTTTGAGAAATGCAATTGCCAACACTCGGTCAATACGCTTTTTGAGACGCTCAATCTTCCTTTCTCTTCTGGAGCCGTCGGGAAGTCTTTCTATGATTGATTCTATCTTTTTTTCTATTTTGATTACCTTATCCAACTTATCCACAAGAGAATCCCTTTGGCGGGCAGTTGAGATCCAACCGATCTCGTAAGCTCGGTTTATATCGGAAATGGTTGATTCCACCGTCGCAATGACTTGAAACTTAGAACTTTTAACACTGGAATTGCCGGCCTTATCATAAGCAAGGACATCCAAAGAATGACTGCCCAGAGAATAGAAAAACAGATCAAGAAAATCAGAAGTTACAATCTTGCCGTCTATTTTAATTTCCTTAAGGGCGACCCCAGACTGACCGTCCGATACTCGAACATCAAGGGGAATCGTCTGGGAGCGCTCATAAGATCGCGAGGCCGGAGATATGATATTGATATCGGGAGGCAGAATGTCTTGAGCTGGGGAACCGGATAAAACTTGCGATGTTATGATGGCATTAGGAGTCCCATTCCCGTCTTTATCCACGATTAGCGGAGGGTTGCTGTTTATATCTGTAACCGTAAGCCCCGCCTTTAATTGAGGTGATTGAATGGGTATATTCAGATAATTTATTGACGCTTCAAGGTTGACTCCTTGATACTGGTTTACATCAAAATCAAAGCTGCCCGTCGCATAAGCATTTATTTCCACTCGGTAAGTATTCCCTTGGGGAGTCCAGATGAAACTGTTGTCGCCTATTCGGAAGAAATTACTGCCAGGAATACTTAGCTCTATATCACCGTTCAGCTTAAGGCCGGTATGGCGGTTTTGGGGATCATAAAGATGGAGGTTGACCGGACTGTGGGTCCCAAACAATAACTTCCTGTTGATTATGTTAAAAGTATTATTAACACAGTCGCCTTGGTTGGCAGATATGAACCCGGGCAGAGCCGGCGGATTGCTTTTGATAATGCCGTCAACCAAATTGAGCACGTCGCCATTCTGAACTAAGCCCATATGATCGGCAATGACGCTATGAACATAGAAATTGTTGGTGCTTTGGCTCTTGTATGAAGCGCTGATAAAAGGCACGGTGCCATCGCCATTAGTCGGGTCAATTTTAAACTTGTTATTTGGATACAACCTAAAACTTCCGATTGTCTCCGGGTTTTGGCAGCCGATAATATTGTATACCTGGGGACCGGATATTTGCCGGCTATCTAGACTCTGATGAAAACTATCGGCCAGATTGAGCAGAAATGGATTTCTGGCATCAGCTAGGTTGGAAGTCATCAGTTGATTTGTCTCATCGTAATTCAACGGTTTATTGCCATTTCTGAAATCCCTTACATAACTGCCGGCAAGATTAATATATTCTCGGCTGGGCAACAGTTCATATACCGCCGGCATGTTCTGGGTGATTTCTTTGGATTTGTTGGGGTTAAGACCAAGACCAAGAAATTTTAAATCAAAGTCATCGCCATAATTTAACGCATTGAATGCCTTTGCCGCTCCTAAGTTGGGTGTACCCATGAAAACGACTCTATTTACGGCCGAACTGGTATGACTAGAAAGATAGTTTTTGACTATAAGACCTCCCATGCTGTGGGCAATTATATTTACTTTTCCGTTTGGTGATTGAGCCGTTGCTCGACCTATAATAGATTCTAATTTAGATAAAGGAGTTGGGATATCCAAGCGCCAATCGTAGGGAAATACAAACAAGTTTTGATTTAACGTATAGCCATTATTTTTAAATTTATTAATAAGATCTCCGTATTGCGGAAAAGACAGAACGCTTTCAATGATATCTCTTGGGTACATACCCAAGACTTCACTTCCGCTTGCATCAAGTTTTAAATCATTAAGATAATTATCTTGAAGGGTAATGGGGTTGATCATCTTCCCCACATTTGGCCAAATTTCCTCGTTATCCGAAATCTTATTCAAATACGACCCCATTATCCCCGGCACTATTATCACCGGCTCTTTGGTGTCCGGCCCTTCAAGACGCAAAGCTGGTTCATAGCCAACTTTTTCCTGCCAGAAGCCGTTGACCGGGACATAAGCCCAAAAAGATGTTTCAGGATAATAAATAAAGTTGCTTATTTGGGAAACATAGACGCCTAATGAATCGGGCTGAGTGCGGGATAAGACAAAAGAGTAGTTAGTACCGGCAACAAGATTAAGACACGGAGAAAAAGTAAAAGCCGTATAGGCCGATTGCTGAGCCAGAATAGGCGGATTAGCAACCTGACTGCCCGGTATAGTAGCTGTTCCGATAATACTGCCGCCGGCAGGATAGCCGTTGCCGCCGCCCATCAAGGTCATTACTACGCTGTCAGTAGGATTCCCGGATTTGTACAATCCGGCTTTGATAGTACACACTGCTTGATTAGTTGATGGCTTATAGCCGATGGCGGTAGTTGAAACATATGTAATTCCTCCGCTTCCCCAATTCATACTTGACCATGAGTAATACCAAGGCATGATTGTTTCGAACAAAATATCGCCGGCTGAGACATAGTTGGGGAGAAAAATAAGAGAAAATAAAAAAGCCGTAATGGCTAGTTTCTTCATAACCGCCGTATCATATTCTTCGAGCGTAAAAAGTCAACCCCGTTATAGGTAAATCTCTTCGATTGAATTACTGCCCCCTTCTTGCTTTGGCCCGGTCGGCTTCGGTGAGGAATTGTTTTCTCAGCCGGACGCTATGGGGAGTAATTTCTAAATATTCGTCTTCAGCCATGATTTCCAGCCCGCGTTCGATGGTCAGCTCAAAGGGCGGAGTGAGAGTAATTGATTCGTCGGAGCCCGACGCCCGCATATTGGTAAGCTGTTTACCTTTGGTCGGATTTACGTACATTTCTTCTCCCTTAGAAGTATTGCCTATGACCATGCCCGCATAGACCTGGGTGCCGGGACCGATATACAGCGTGCCCCGATCTTGAAGATTCCAAAGCGAAAAACCAAGCACTTTGCCGTCGGCCATTGATATCATCGAGCCGACAGTACGCCTTTTTATTTCTCCGGCATAAGGACGAAAACCGACGACCCTTGAAGAAAAAATTCCCTCACCCTTGGTATCAATAACAAATTGGTTGCGATAGCCCAAAAGTCCCCGCGTCGGACCCTCAAAGAACAACCGGGCAATATCATTACCATGGCTATAGGTCATATTGGTCATGATAAATCCTTGGCTGCCCAGACGCTCTATAATTGCACCTTTATATTCTTCGGGAATGTCGATTATCACTTCCTCAAACGGCTCATGCTTAATCCCGTCAACCTCGCGGATAATTACTTGGGGCTGAGAAACTTGGACTTCGTATCCGGCCCGCCTCATATTTTCAAGCAAGATTGCAATGTGAAGTTCGCC
>OBEQ010960821.1_pt1 | contig 13543 bp, 10 predicted proteins | sample 1670901 | NCBI WGS metagenome assembly OBEQ01 (sample SAMEA104232315, study PRJEB22302) | groundwater metagenome | biome: forest; feature: aquifer; material: groundwater | place: USA | collected 2011-08-07 | depth 5.4 m
CCCACCGAAGAAGACGGCACGGCGCACGTGCTCCATGGCGTCGGGCAATGGCAGGCGTACCCGTGGGGCAATCCCGCCTACGAAGCCGTGACGACAGCGGTGCCGCCGGCTTCCTCAGAAAGTTTCTTCACGCTCGGGGACACGAAACGGCCGTGGGATCAGACCTTGGCGAAACTCCATGCCTTCCTAGATGCGGAACTCGCGAAAGGACGCATCCCTCGTCTTGGCATCGCGCTGCATGATAACTCGACGGACACCGAGGTCGCCATCGACCCACTCATTCCTACCGGAGTCTATGACGCCCGCATTAACGACCTGGGGAAGCTCTTCGCCGCGTACGGCTACCCGCTGTTTGTGCGCATCGGCTTTGAATTCAACGGGGACTGGAACGGCTATACCCCCTACATTTATCCGAAGGCGTTTCAGTACATGGTGGAGAAATTTCGAGGCAATGGAGCATTTAACGTCGCCACCTCCTGGTGCGGCGAAGCGGCGGCGCCGGCGGATTTCGGCGAGCAGAACAGCAGCGGGGAATGGAAATGGTACCCCGGCGACGACGCCGTGGACTGGGCGTGCATGGATGTGTTCAACCACCTCGACTTCCAGGACCCCAGCAATGGTACCCACCCGCCCCAAAGCTACCAAAATGTCGAGGCATTTCTGGCGTTTTCGGGCTCCCGCGGCAAACCGGTCAGCCTCGATGAATCCTCAGCGGTGGACGTGGCGATCACGACCGATGCGGCCGACGGTGCGAACGATTGGGCGGTGTGGTTCGCGCCATTTTTTACATTTATTAAAACTAACCCAATCATTAAAAGCTTCAACTACGCCAACGGCGACTGGACGAAAGTCACCGCGCAACCGAACTGGTCCAACGCCAATATCGCAACCAACGCCGTCATCACCGCGAATTACGTGCAAGAGCTGCAGGATCCGCGTTACCTCAACGCCGGGCAGGCATCCCTGGTCCAACTGAACGACTACCTCGCCTACGCGCCAGGCGTGCATCCCTTTGGCAAGGCGACCGCTTCCTGCGCGGGCACTCCAACAATCGGGGTCAGTGGGATCCCCAAGGCGGGAAACGGCTTCGCCATCCTCGGCACCAACGCCCCGGCCAATGCCAAGGGCTATCTCATTATTTCGGATCACGCCGATGCGGTCGGCACGACTTTTAAAAAAGCCGTGTTACATGTGAGCATCAGCTTGGGTAGCCAAGTGTCGTGGGTTCCTATGAAGGCCGACGGCGCGGGGAAGGTCTCGGTGGCGCTCGATCCTGGGGCCACTGCGCCAGGCACGCAAGCGTATGCCCAACTGGCGTGGCCGAACACGGCCTGTGGCAATGCGAAAACGTGGAACGCCAGTGCGGCGCTTGACATCACCGTGCAACCGTAAGAACTTTGAAAACCGTGACGTTCGTTCTTAAGGAGGGGTGGGAGATGGCGAAATTCACAGCACGAACGTACGTCCAGATCGTATCGGCAGGAGCGCTGCTTGTCGGACTAGCTGGCACGAGCCATGCAGACAACACCACACTTACTGTTGCTCCTCCATCGCCGGGGTACGCTGGCGTCAATAATAGCGTCACAATTACCCTCTCCGGCAACACGAAGCCGCTCATTTATTTCCTTGTGGGAACCAAATCTGGCGCCACTCCTGTCAAGGGCTGTCCCGGACTGGCCACGAGTGTTGGCAAGCAGGGGGTCTCGGCGCTCACCGGTTTGCCTGATGGCAACGGCCAGCTCGTCTTCACAGGTATTGCCCCGGTGGAGGGAACCACGCTCTACCTGCAAGCGGTCGCGCCAGCCATCTGCCAGGTCAGTAATCTGGTCGTGTACACCTTCACCCAAGCCCCACCCCCCATCACGATTGGTGAAACCAATATTCTCGCGACCGATGATAACGGCAACGGCAATCTCCTGGTGGCCCAGCAAGCAACCCTATCGCAGACGGCTACGATTCAGAGTCTGAGTTTCTATGTCTCCCAAGTAAGCGGCAATTTACGCTTGGGGCTGTATGATGCCACGGGTCCCGGCGGAGGGCCCGGCCACAAGAAAACCGAAACGAATGACATCACACCCGTGGTCGGCTGGAATACCGTGAACGTCACGTCCCCGATTACCCTTGCCGCGGGAACCTATTGGCTGGCCTATCTCCCGAGCGACAGCAATCTCCATTTCCGACTCGATACTTCGAGCGGGTCGGCGCGATGGTACCCCTCCACCTACGGATCTATGCCTTCTGCCTTCTCCACATCCCCATCGAGCGGGTCGGTTCACTGGTCGTTGTATGCCACGCTCCTGTCAGACGGAACACCCCCGCCGCCGGACACAATCCCTCCCACTGCCCCAGGCACTCCTTCAGTTTCTCCAATCTCTTCATCACAACTCAACCTTTCGTGGGGCGCGGCAAGTGACAACGTCGGTGTGACTGGTTACTTCGTTGATGTCTCCACATCGGACACGTTTGCTTCCTTTGTGTCCGGCTGGAATTCGAATAGTGTCGGCAATACCCTGTCTGCTTCAGTCACCGGACTGACACCGGCAACCACCTACTATGCACGGGTGCGGGCAACTGACGGAACCAATGTAGGTCCCAACAGCGGGACCGTCAGCGCAACGACTCCGAACGGCTCAAGCGGAGGAACGTATGGGCCGATCGGCATTAATATTGAAGGGGTTGAGGATTTTATGGGATCCATTATCTTCAAGAATATGTTCCTGATGGGGCGGCAGTGGAACCAGGGGACCTGCTCTAAAAATCTGTTGGATGCACAGGGCTATCCTCTGTCGGTTCCCTTGCCCGGGGGTGCGGTGTGTGGCGATGGGGGGAGTATCCCGTGGACGCTGATTGAACGCGATACGGGAGGCCATTATCCGGCAGGCGTCTATAAGCTGATGTTTGACGGAATCGGAACGCTTCACGCGACCTATGACGCGATAGATACCACCTGTACAAGCACGGGAACGGCAAATTGTTCGGTGCAGGTAAATCCGAGCGGCACCGGCGTCCGCATCGAAATCCTCTCGTCGAGCGCCGCCAACCATGTCCGGAACATCCGGTTTGTCCCGGCGCAATTTGAGTCGTCCTATGCCACGGATCCGTTCTACCCGACGTTCGCCGCGAGCCTGGCGAATTTCAAGATTCTGCGATTCATGCAATTTTTCAGAACGAACGGGAACCCCAATGTCACCTGGGCCGACCGCCGGCTTCCCGACTACTACACGCAGGCCTCCTACGGCCAGAACATGAACAATGGCTCTGCGATCGAGTGGGCCGTGGATATCGCGAACATGGCAAACGCGAACATCTGGGTTAACATTCCATACCTCGCCGATGACGACTATGTCCGGAATTTCGCCGATCTGGTGAGAGACCGCCTCCATTCGAACTTGAAAGTGTATGTGGAGTTTTCGAATGAGGTTTGGAATCAAACATTCTTGGAGGAGTACCTGCAGGGCGCGTGCTTCGAGAATCCGAGCGGGCAGCAAGCGTGCGTCAACACCTGCAAAAATTATTCAAATATCAAGCTGCCCAATGGAGACTATGACGCCTATTGGAACCATAACGAATGCAAAGACCTCGAGCACCAGACATCGTGGTATGCCCAGCGTGCGGCGCACGCCTTTGCGATTTTTGACCAAGAATTCGCCGCGACGCCGGGCCGCCTACTCAAGGTCTTAGCGTGGCAGGCGGTGAGCTCCTGGTGGGGCGGGATCGTGATGGATAAATTCAACGGTTTGACCTATAACCCAGCGCACGTGAAAGCGGATTTGTTCGCCATTGCGCCGTATTTTCCCGGTGAGAATGTTTACGCCTCCCTGACGCCGAGCACGCCCCTGAGCACCATCTTCCAGGGTTTTGCCTCGGACATCGCCAACAAAACCATGTTTGACACGGGGTACAAAGATGCCGCCCAGAACCACGGGCTGCTCCTCACCACCTACGAAGGCGGAATCAGCACCCCGAATCCGGGTGGAGTCATGCCCTCAAATATTGTGACTGCCAACCGCGATCCCCAGATGAAACAGATTTATCTGAACTACATGCAAATGCTGCATGAGTATGGCTTTGACACCTTTATGCAATTCCAAAATGTGTTCTACGATGAGTACTACGGGTGGCAACACGGCACGTGGGGCTTGCTCGAATGGCAAGATCAAGATCCAAACAGCACACCGTTAGCTCCCAAGTGGCTGGCAGTTCAGGAGGCGCTACAGAATTAGGAGGGCACGAAGGCGGCGACTTAAGGGAATTGAGGTTTCACAGGTTTATTCTTCCATTTGCAGGAGCAGGGATGCACAAGAAGCAAGAGAGGGAATTCCTCAGAATTCCCAAGAACCAAACATCCAAACAAGGGAGCAGTAGAATGCGCCATTCCGTTGCCGCATGGACGCTCGCGTATTGCGCTTTTTGTCTTGGCCTTGTCGGCGCGCCATCGCCGTCTATCGCAGGAGTCGCTGGCACCACACCCTTTATCGCCCGGGCAAAGTTTGTCAATGTCACAGACTATGGGGCGCAGGGCAACGGAAGCGCCGATGACGCGCCAGCGATTCAACAAGCCATTGACGCGGTTGCCGAGGGAGGCGTGGTCTACCTTCCTGCGGGAACCTATCTGTTAGGAACAAGCGCCGGCGGTGTGGAAACGTTCCCCGATGGCAGCCCGATTCAGTCCGCCCTGATCGTCGGCAAGAACAACATTGTGATCAAAGGGGCCGGCGCGGGCAGCAGCACGGTGTTACAGCTGATGCCGAACACAAAAATGCGCACACTGTCGGTGACCGCAAGCGGGGTGATCGTCGAACGACTGATCGTGGACGGAAATAAGGAGCACAGGGATGGGAGTGTTCCGTGGCCGGGTGGCGACGTGGTTGACGCGTTGGTGTACGGCAGCTCGCAGTCAAGCTATGTGACGATTCGTTTCTGCACCGTGCGAAACGGCATTGAGGATGGCATTGGATTGTGGCAGAGCCCGAACGCATATGTGCATGACTGCACGAGCGAACACAACGGCACGCCGCAAGCGGGGGCCGTGGGAATCGCCATTTCTGGGACCAACAGCTCCGGCGCCCGTCTGACCAATAATGTGATTCGCAACAATTCAAGCGCTGGCCTCTGGCTGGCATTTGGCAGCTCACACATCACCGTGGAGAGCAATCTCATCGAGCACAATCAGGGGGCGGGCATCACGACCGGAGGCGACAATCCCGCCACGACCGTCTTAAGCCACAACATTTCGATCACAAATAACATCGTGCGAGAAAACGGCGCTGCGGGGTTTCCCGCCGTCTCTATTTATTCAGCGCAAGGAGGCACGATTTCCGGCAATGCCATTCTGGATAATATGTTTGATGGCCTCACCTTCCACGATCAAGGGTCAATTCCTTCGAGCGACTGGCAGGTCACGAGCAATACCTGTGCCAATACGAATGGTCTGCATAATCAAGATGTTGGCATCCGCGTCATCGGCCTTTCTCAAGGCATTACTCTTAACAGCAACGTCTGCAAAGATAACGGCACCAGCATTAATGATCAAATTGTCATTGAGAATGAGGCCGCGGTCAACAGCGACTGGAAGGAGGTCAATACGATGAGCTACATGTAACCCAGCACCTTCGGGGACACAATGAGCTATCCCCGATAAAACGGACACATCAATGCCGGGGGAAATCAGGAGGCGTTCCTCCTGGTGTCGACTAAAAAGCGGCTCGTCGGTCCCCTGAGGAACGCCTCCGTTTTTACGTTTTTACCTCCGTTTTTATTCCAAGCTCACAGGCCTTCTTACTCTTCCATCGTCGAGATGTCACCAACTGGTTCCCCTGCGTCCCATGCCCGTAGGACGCGGCGCATGATTTTTCCGGAACGGGTCTTGGGCACTTTGTCGACGAAGGTAATCTCGCGGGGTGCGGCGTGCGCAGCGAGATTGGTCTTCACGAACTCTGCAATCTCTTTTTGTAATTGCTCGGAGGGTTGATATCCTTTGCGGAGCGCGATAAACGCTTTAATGATGTGCCCGCGCACCGGATCGGGCTTGCCGATCACGCCGGCCTCGGCCACCGCCGGATGCGCCACGAGCGCGCTTTCGACTTCAAACGGCCCCACACGCTCACCGGCCGTCTTGATCACGTCATCGGCTCGTCCTTGATACCAAATAAATCCATCTTCATCCTTGTAGGCCGTATCGCCGCTGACATACCAGCCGGGAATCCGAAAATATTCCTGATATTTGGCCGGGTTCTTCCAAATGTCCTTCATCATCGACGGCCAGCCCGGCTTGACGACGAGATTGCCCAGCTGCCCCGGCGGCACTTCCTTCCCCTGATCATCGACGACCGTGGCGTACGTCCCCGGAAACGGTTTGCCGGTGGCCCCGATCTTGAAGTCGGCGCTGCGATAGTTACAGATGAGCTGCATACCGGTTTCGGTCATCCACCACGTTTCATGGGGTGCTAAGCCCGTGATTTTCTTGACCCATTTCAGCGCCTCAGGATTTAGCGGTTCGCCGACGCTGCAGATGTGGCGCAAGCTGGACAGATCGTATTTCTTGGGGATCGCGTCTCCGGCCGACATGAGCATCCGGTAGGCCGTCGGCGCGCTGTACCACATGCTCACGCGGTATTTTTCGATCGTTTGATACCATCGATCCGCATCAAATCGCCCGCCCAGCACGACGCTGCTGATGCCCAACGTCCACGGCCCGTAAATGCCGTACGAGGTGCCGGTCACCCATCCCGGATCGGCGGTGCACCAGTAGACATCTTCCTCGCGCAAATCCAGCGCCCATTTCGCGGTCTGGTAGTGCCCCACCATCGCGTACTGGCGGTGCAGCGCGCCTTTGGATTTGCCGGTGGAGCCGGAGGTATAGTGGATGACCAGGCCGTCATCGACGGTGAGCCATTCCGGCTCCAGCTCATCGCGCATGCGCGGCATCGCGTCTTCATAGCTGGCCTCGTTTTTCGCCAGCGACCCCTGCGCGCCGACGAGGACGAGGCGCTTGAGCGCCGGCAGCGACGCGCGGGGGATGCGGCTTTTGAGCGCCGGGGTAGTGACGCACACGACCGCTTCGCTGTCTCCCAGCCGATCCTGCACCGCCTGTTCCATGAAGGCTTCGAATAGCGGCACCGGGACCGCGCCGATGCGGTGAATCCCGAGGATCGTGATGTACAATTCCGGCGTGCGCGGCAAAAACACCGCCACGCGATCGCCTTTTTTGACGTTGAGATGCTGCAAAAGATGGCCGAAGCGGCTGCTCTGGCGCTTCAGATCCAGGAAGGTATATTTCTCGTCGCGCCGCTCGAGGTCGGTGAAGAACAGCGCGACTTTATTCTTGCGCCAAGACGCAGCGTGGCGGTCGATCGCCTCGTGCACGATGTTGACCTTGCCGGTCTTGGACCAGTCGAACTCGCGCTCGACGTCTTTCCAATTAAATGTTCGGTAGGCGTCCTCGTAATTCTTGAGATTGGCGTCGAGGTTCTTTGGCTTGCGTTCCCACTCGACGGAGGCGGTGCTGGGACCGGGGATGTCGACCGGTGACGTGCCCATCGTCACGTCTTGGGGAGGAGTTTGCGCACGTGTTGGAGCAACATGGTGGTGCCTTGCGTCTTCGTCACATAGGCATCGGCGCCGCACTGGCGGCACAACGCCTCATCGCCATCCTGCCCCTTGCCGGTAAAAATAATCACCGGGATGTGCTGGGAACTCGGATTGCGCTTCAGCGTCTTGCAGACATCAAACCCATTCAACTCCGGCAGCATCAAATCCAGCACCACGAGATCCGGGTTGCCGATCTTGGCTTTAACCAGCGCGTCTTGCCCATTCCCCGCGATCAGGACTTCGAATCCTTCAACCTCTAATCGCTTGCCGATCATCTTGAGAATGCTGCCTTCATCATCCATCAAGAGAATTCGCGGCTTGCGGTCGCCCATGTCAATCAACGAGGACGTACCGGCGCGGCTGCAGGGGGGCTGGCGCATTCAAGCGGACCAGGACCACCACACTGATCGCTAACATCGCCGCGCTCACCACTGTGCCGACCACACCCGGCCACATCACCCACACGCCGGCGGCCACAATATTGATGAGCGCCATCGGCAAGAGGAATTTCCAGGCCAACCCCATGAGCTGATCCACGCGCAGCCGTGGAAACGTCCCGCGCAGCCACACCAGAACAAACACCAGCGCATACGTCTTCGACAGAAACCACATCCACGACGGCACGGTTTCACCCACCAGGCCTGGGGCGGCGGCGGCCAAGGCCACGACGCCGATGGCACGGAGGAGTTTCGGCATGCGCGCGGCGGTGGCCACGACTGGAATCATCAGCAGACACATCGGCCACAACGGCAGACTCGGCCCCTGCCAGCCGCCCAGGAAAAACGTCGTCGTAAACGCGCTGATCGCAAACGCGCCAAGGAATTCACCCATGTACCACAACGCAAACTTCATCCCGCTGTATTCGGTGTGGAACCCGCCCACGAGTTCCGACTCGGCCTCCGGCATATCGAATGGCGTGCGATTGACTTCGGCGATGCCGCTCAAGAAAAAGATCGCCGCCCCGATGAAACCCCACGGCGTGAACACAAACCACTGCTGCGCCTGCGCTTCCACAATCGCCACCGTCGAGAGACGGCCCACCACCATCAACAGGACCACCACCGACAACACCGACGGCACTTCATACGAAATGATCTGCGCAACGGAGCGGATGGCGCCCAACACGGAGAATTTGCTGCGCGAAGCCCATCCGCCGATGAAGATGGCGTACGAACTGATGGAGGTGACCGCGAGCACGTACAACACGCCGACATCCAAATCCACCGCCACCATGTTCCGACCAAACGGGATCACCGCAAACACGAGGATCGCCGGCACCACCGCCAGCACCGGGCCAAGGAAATGCAACAGGTGATCTGCGCCGCGCGGCACGATGTCTTCCTTGATCAACATTTTCAGCCCGTCGGCCAGCGGCTGCGCGAGCCCATACGGGCCGACGCGGTTCGGCCCTAAGCGATTTTGCATGCGGGCGATGATTTTTCGCTCAAGCCAGGTGAGGTACATCATGATGGCCGGCGCGATGGCGGCAATCGCGCCGATGCGCAACAGGATGGAAATCACCGTGGCCAGCCAGCCGGGCACGAATTTCTCGACGATGCGCATGACCGCGGTGTAGCCGGAAACAAAGAGTTGATCGATCATTGCGACGTAGTAGCGGGTTGCGAGGGTTGTCCGGCGGCTGGGGCCGCAGCCGACGCTGCCGGTGCGGCTTTTTTGGCTTTCGCGGCCAACCGCTGATCTACCGTCGCCGCTTCGATCGGCTTGATCTTCTGGAAATATTCGTTACTGCGCAGCAGTTGATTCTTGTCAAACACAAGGGGCCCGAATCGGTCGGTGACCGCGAACTCATACTGGTTGTCCATTTCAATCGCATCGAACGGACATACATCCACGCAAATCCGGCAGGACATGCAAATGGACATGTCGATATCGAATTTCTCGGGAATCGTGCGGCCGTTGACTTTCAGCGGACGACCCTGCGCATCTTTGGCCGGCCCGAGGATGTGAATGCACTGTGGCGGGCACTCCTGCTCGCAGATTTTGCATGAGACGCACCGCAGATTCTCCGGCGTGCCATCGTAGACGAGAAACGGAAAATACCGAAACCGCTCGGGATGTTCCAATTTTTTCTCGGGATACTCGCTGGTAACAATACCGGAGTTGGTGGTGACACCCACTCGCTCCAAGACCCAGCGGAACGCCGGGTACGTGCCGAGAAATTCCCGGAACGTCAGCGCCATCCCCTTCAACACGCCAGCGCCGATCATCCCACCACCTGCCAGGGCCTGCCAAAAGCAGGCCATCGCAAATATGTTGTTCTCATATCAGCAATTCCTAAATTGTCGTATTGCGACTCCACCTGCGGTGGAGCTGGCAGGTGGTGGGATCATCGATCCACTTCTCCCATGACGATATCGACGGACCCAAGAATGATAATCACATCCGCCACTTTGTGGCCCAGACACATGTCTTCCAACACGGTGAGATTGATGAAGCTAGGCGCGCGGATGTGGTAGCGGTAGGGCTGCGGCGTGCCGTCGCTGACGAGATAAAATCCCAGCTCCCCTTTGGGTGCTTCGATGCGGCCGTAGGCTTCGCCCTTGGGCGGGCGAAACGTCCGCGGCGCCTTGCCCATGGCAGCACCCTTGGGACTGATAAATAGACCGGTCTCTTGAACTTCCTTGAGGGCTTGCGTGAGCATCTTCAAACTCTCGCGCATCTCCAAAATGCGCACATAATACCGGTCGTACACATCACCGATGGTGCCCAGCGGGGTTTTGAATGTAAACCGCGGGTAAATCGAATAGCCGTCCACTTTGCGAATATCATAGTCAACACCGGTCGCGCGCAGCATGGGACCGGTGACGCTGGCGCTGACGGCCAATTCTCGCGACAACACGCCGACGTGCTGCGTGCGCTGGCGGATGATTTCGTTGGCAGTCAGCAACTGCTCAAACTCATCGAGAAACTGCGGATAGCCGGCGACCAACCCCCGCACCCGCGAAAGCCATCCCTGCGGCAAGTCCTCTCGCACACCGCCCGGCCGAACATAATTACACATCATCCGCGACCCGGAGACCTCCTCAAAGAGGTCGAGAATTTTTTCGCGCTCGCGAAACGCGTACAACAGCGGCGTGCCAAACGCGCCCATGTCGTTCAGGAGAAAGCCGGTGACGGCCGTGTGATTGACCCAGCGCGTCAGCTCCGCCAGGATGACGCGGATGTACTGCGCGCGCTCCGGCACCTCGATGCCTGCCAGCTGCTCAATCGCCAATGCCAGACCCAAGTTGTTGGTCATCGCGCAGAAATAATCCAGCCGGTCGGTGAACGGAAACGAAGCGATGTAGGACATCCCTTCGCCGATTTGCTCGTGATTCCGGTGCAAATAGCCCATCACCGGTTTGAGTCTCACGACGGTTTCCCCGTCGAGCGTGGCCTGCATCCGAAACACCCCGTGCGTTGAGGGATGCTGCGGCCCAATGTTGACTTCCAGTAGTTGTGTGTTGAGGAGCTGCTCAGCCATCAGGCAACGGACTCCTCCGGCGCGTCTTGATCTTCCACCACATAGTCTTTGCGCATCGGATGGCCCTTGAAGCCCTCCCACATTAAGATGCGGCGCAAATCCGGATGGCCGTCAAATTTCACGCCATACAAATCATAGGCTTCTCGTTCTTGGTACTCGGCCCCGCGCCAAATCGGCGTGACCGAGGCGACCGTCGGGTTGGTGCGGTCGAGTTTCACTTTGAGCGTCACCGGTCCCTGTTTGCGCGCCATCGAATACAAATGATAAACCACGTCCATCCGATTTTCCGAGGGATAGTCGATGGCGGTCAGGTCGGCGACATAATCTAACTGCAACTCCGGCGCGCCTTTCAGGAACTGGCAGACGCGCGTCAGATCGCCGGGTGCGACCCAGACAAGCGATCCTTCCACGTGCAGCGACACGCCAGGAATCGCCCGCTCAATGGCAGTTTTGACTTGCTCGGCGGGAAGGCTCACGGCTGCGTCGGCGCTGGCGCGGCGGCTGGCGGTGGCGTGGTCACCGCGCGTTGCGGCGGTTGCCACATTTCAGGATTGTACCGCGGCTCCAATCCCCGCTCCCCGAATTCCGGAATGGGATATTCGCCGAGTTTCTGATCAGTCTCGCCTTTCAACGACCGCTCTTTGATGCGCTGCTGGAGCTTGATGAAGCCTTCCAGCAACGCTTCCGGCGTGGGCGGACAACCGGGAATGTAGACGTCGACGGGAATGTAGCGGTCGATGCCTTTGAGAACGTTGTAGCCTTTGTGAAACGGCCCGCCGGAGGTCGCGCACGCCCCCATCGAAATCACGTACTTGGGCTCGGCCATTTGGTTATAGAGCCGCACAACCTGCGGAGCCATTTTTTTGGTGACGGTGCCGGCGACGATCATCAGATCCGCCTGGCGGGGCGAGGCGCGGAAAATTTCCGAGCCGAAGCGCGCGATGTCAAATCGGGAGGCGGCGGTGGCAATCATTTCGATCGCGCAACAGGCCAAGCCAAACTGCAGCGGCCAAATCGAATTGGACCGGCCCCAGTTGACCAAGTGATCCCACGTCGTCACATAGACGCCGTGCTTTTGGAGTTCGCTTTTGAGCCCGTCGTCGACTGCCATGGCGTCCCTACTCCCACTCCAACACGCCCTTCTTCCACGCGTACGCCAGCCCCACCCCGAGAATGGCGAGAAACACCACCATTTCAATCAGCGCCAGCGCGCCGATCGAACGCCACACCACCGCCCACGGATACAAGAACACCACTTCGACATCAAAAATCACAAACACCCGCGCGTATAAATAGTACTGGACCCGAAACTGGACCCAGGAATCCCCGACGGATTCCATGCCGCATTCGTAGGCGGCTTGTTTGGAGTGACCGGGTTTCTTGGGGGCGACGAATTTCGCCAGGATCAACGGCAGGACTCCCATCACGATGGAGGCCACCGTGAGGATGCCAATCAGGAGATAGGATTCGGTGTAGGACGACATCACTCGGACTTGACGGTACTCGACTTACGCCACGAGCGCAGGTTCAGGAGGATCTGCAGGATGCAACACCACGGGAATAGTCTGAGGCGAAACGTCCTGTTGGTGCGGTTGGACCACGTCGGCTTCCAGTTCCACATAGCGATCCCAGCACATCCGTGATGACCCTCACTCTCGTTTCGCAGCGTCCACGACGCGGCTAGCGCCGTCACGTATGTCTATGGTACACTCCTGCCATGCGGAAGGCAAGCAGTCTGTCCTCGGTGTTCACCTGGCTAGTCCACGTGGTGCTGATCACGGGCGTCACGCTGTTGATGGCGATGCACGTGCTGCTGTTCTGGTGGGCCGATCCCAGCCGGCGCGGCGCGCACTGGCTGGCGCAAGGGTGGGGCCACTCCGTCCTACTCTGCCAACCCTCCTGGCGGTTCCGGGTGCGCGGCCGGCGGCATCTGCACGCTCGCCAGCCCTACATCTATGTGGCCAACCACCAAAGTCTGCTGGACATCATGGTGCTGTTTTGCATCAATCAACCATTCAAATGGGTCGCAAAAGAGAGTTTGTTCCGGGTGCCCCTCCTGGGATGGTCGATGAGCTTGGCCAAATACATCCCGTTGGCGCGGGCGCAGCACGGCAGCATTCGCGAAACATATCAGACAACCCGCCGGTGGCTGGCGAGCGGGATGTCCGTCTTCTTTTTTCCAGAAGGCACCCGCAGTCCCACCAGCGACATGCTCCCGTTCAAAAACGGGGCGTTCAAACTCGCCATGCAAGCCGGCGTTCCGGTGGTGCCGATTGCGGTCACGGGCACGCGCGATCTCCTGCCGCGTAACGGCTGGCGATTCGGAAAAAACTGCCGCGTGCGGATTGCCATTTTGCCCCCACTTGACCCCCGCCAGTATCCTAATGCGGGGGCGCTGCGAGATGCCGCGAAGCGGGCGATTGAGGACGCGCTCCAGGCCGCGTCCACAGGTCAAGCGGCGGACTCCAA
>OBEQ011777325.1_pt1 | contig 13543 bp, 11 predicted proteins | sample 1670901 | NCBI WGS metagenome assembly OBEQ01 (sample SAMEA104232315, study PRJEB22302) | groundwater metagenome | biome: forest; feature: aquifer; material: groundwater | place: USA | collected 2011-08-07 | depth 5.4 m
GCATCCGATTAGCGGGCGGGTGGCCGGCCGAGTACCCTGGCGAGTGCAGCGAGCCGAGGGAGGCGCCGACTCCCCTCCGGTCCATTTTCTCAGTTAACCCTGCGCCGTAAGCGTGTCCACCGTTCCGATCGGACGATAGGATATTTTGGCCCGCTGCAAACCCCGCAGTCCACTGTCACCCATTGCGTTGACGGTTTCGTAGGCACCGAGTTCGCGGCAAAACTCCCGGAACAACAGTTGTGGTAGCCCACCTACCGCCGGATCCACGATTTCCAAAAACACACAGAAGCTGCGGTTGGATACAGGAGCCCCAAACGTATATCCGATAATTTTTCCGTCAGCCTCCAAAACACGCCCTGTTACCCCCAACTCGACAGAGTTGACCATCAGCCGGCGATGAAAAAATAGACCGTCACGGACCAGTGCCCTGGGAAACGTCTCGCCAGCAGTCTGCTGGCGATGGATGCCCCAACGGGTGTAAAGCTGCAGGCAAGGAACGATATCCTGCTGCTGTAGGAAGGGCCGAAGCCGATAGGGACCAACCCTCCGAACACACCGGTTGATGGCTCCCCGTTGAGAACGGTAACGGTTTCCCCGCAGAGACGCCAGATCCAGACGCCGATACAGATATTCCTGTTCGGCGGACGCCATCCTGAACCGGCTGAATCGCGCGGCATCCTCCGGTTCAATTCCTTCAATTCGAGATACCTCAGAGCCGCGGTTTAACGCCTGCAAAATCTCCCACGCAGCGTCAATAGACGCCACGAAGCCGTTCCGTTCCAACGGAGGCAACGGCATAAAGAAACCGCCCGCCTGCTCGGCAAAAACACAGAATGCTCCTTCCAAAGAAGCCCACCAATGCTGAATCAAATCCGACCAACCCAACAGACCGGCCACCGTGTAACCGGAATACGCATGGGACCTATAGGTCAGGGCTTCCTTTAACAAAGAAAGGTTCTCCAACATCAACGGCTGAAGCGCCGGATGCGGCGGCGGGTTTACTCTGCGCAAGGACGCCGTCATTGAGGAAAGCGCCGCCACCGAGACAAACTCCGGCCAAGAAGAGCCAACAATGTCCGGGTTCATTTTCAAGTAGTGAATCCCCTCAGGCGTTTCCAAATAACGGGCCAACTCAGCCGAATAGGCCGAAACCTCTGGATCCATTCCATGCTGCTGAAGAAACGGACACTTCATGTCCATGGCCAGAGTGACGCGGGTCCCGCCTGAATCCCGGGTTAGCACAAACGGGTACAAACGACAATCGAGTGGCCGAACGGAATAGATCGAACACCGGTTCGTCTCCATCCGAAATGCGGGGCAATGATAAACGCTGCCACAAGGTTCTAGATTCGGCGCCAGCGCAGGAGATTCGTTCGTTGTCCGAAACCAAGACGGCTCTCCGCCCGTCTTTTGAGCCCAGCCGGCCTCCAACGGCGACCAGGTCGGTGTCTGGACTCCTTTCGTATCCGGAAAACGACAGCAGATCTGACATTTCATGCACCAGCTTTCCGGAACAATTTGGGGGACCTTTTGAATAAAGGAGGTCATATCTTCAACTGGGGAATGGACTTCCACGACTTTACTCCTTTTCTATTCCGTGTTATAGTGTAGCACAATTCAGAATCAGGAGGAGAAATGCCATGAGCGTACCCCGATCACTGCGGGCCCGCCGGCGGCGCAAACGGAAGTCCGGCAAACCGCACCGCGCCAAAAAAGGGAAATAACCCGTGCCATTTGAGGGTCCTGAACGCCGTCTCCGAACCCGTTTCCGGGTTCGAATTCCATTCATTTTAACAAACGGTCCCCAGCAGATTCAGGGAACGACCCGAAACGTTAGTCTGCTGGGAATTTCCGCGTACTCGAGCGGTTCCTTTCCTCTAGCACAACCGGTTCAATGCCTGCTGGAGCTGCCGCAGGAACCGAAACCGGTCGTCGCTAAAGGCACCGTGATACACTGTGAACCGGTTTCCCAACCCCATTCGGATGGTTCCTACGAGATCGGAATATTCTTCAAGGAATTCGAGGAATCGGGGGAATCGACGCTGGCACGATACCTGGAACAGATCTCCTCCAAAGAAGAAACGACGCTAAAGGCAGGGTACCGGGCCCTCAAAAAAAAGTTGGCCGCACGTCGACGGCGCAAACGGACGGAAGCACTCCGGAAACGCCGCCGACATCAGCAACGCCTCCGCCGGCGGCGCCAGCGCGTTAAGAAACTAGCGAAACGCGTCGCAAAAAAATAAAAAATCTCCGCTGATCATCATGGGAACGACCAAGCGCTATACACTTCATTCTTCTGCTTCCACAACCGGGCTCCGAATCGCCTACGACCAGGAGCTCAACGCCGAACAACTCCAAGTAGTGACAGCCACCGATGGCCCGGTTCTCGTGTTGGCCGGTCCAGGCAGCGGAAAAACTCGGACACTCACTTACCGGGTGGCCTACCTGATCGAGAAGGGAATTCAACCTCAGCAAATTCTTCTGGTCACGTTCACCGTAAAGGCCGCTCGAGAAATGTTGAACCGCGTTGAACGGCTTCTGAAAAACCGCCCCGACGGCCTCTGGGGAGGGACTTTTCATCATATCGGAAACCAGCTGCTGCGGCGTCACGCCGAAATCCTCCATCGAACCCCCTCATTCGGAATCCTAGACGAAGAAGACGCGAAAGACCTGATCAACGCCTGCATGAGCGATCTGAAAATCTCCTCGACAAAAACCCGCCTGCCGCAGGCCAATATCTTTGAAACGATGTTCAGCATGGCGGCCAACACACGCAGGCCGCTCGATCAGATCGTGGCTGATCAGTATCCGCAGTTCAGCGAGTTCACCCCGCTGATCGAGCAGGTGGCCAAGGCCTACCAGCAGAGAAAACAAAAGTCGAACCTGATGGACTACGACGACCTGCTGACCTGCTGGCTCACGCTGTTCGAGGAAAACAAGGAGCTGCGCGAGCGCTACGGTCAACAATTCCGCTACGTACTGGTGGACGAATACCAGGACACAAACCGCCTTCAATTCGAACTGATCCGCCAGATGGGCTCGGCCCACCAAAACATCTTGGCGGTCGGAGATGACGCTCAATCGATCTACGCATTCCGCGGCGCCGAAATTAAAAATCTGCTCGAATTCCCACAGGTCTTCCCGAACACCACGGTTTATCGCCTGGAAACGAACTACCGATCCACACCCGAGATTTTACGGCTCGCCAACACCTCGATCCGCTTCAATTCAAAACAGTTTCCGAAAGAGCTTAAGAGCACCCGAGATTCCGGGTCGGCGCCAGCGGTCGTGCCGCTGACCGGCGTCAAGCAACAGGCCTCTTTCGTGGCGCAACGGGTTCTGGAACTACGCGAGGAAGGAATCCCGTTGCAGGATATCGCGGTGCTGTTCCGCGCCCGGTTTCAGGCGGCAGAAATCGAACTGGAGCTGACGAAACGAAACATCCCTTATCTGGTGCGCGGCGGAGTCCGTTTCTTTGAGCAGGCCCATATCAAAGACGTGCTGGCCTTTCTGCGCATCATGGTGAACCCCCATGACGAGCTGGCCTGGGAAAGAGCGCTGCGTCTTCAGCAGGGGATCGGAACGGCCCACGCCCGGCGGATCTGGGAATCTATCGGTGCGGCAGCCGATCCGCTCAAAGAAGCGCTCTCCGGAACGACAGGGAAGTCCGTCCCTTCACGCGCCGCCAGCGGATGGAAGCGTCTCTGCCAGATTTTGCGGGAGCTGACAAGTCACTCGGTCGCCCACCGTCCCGCTGAAATGATCCTCGCGGTTCTCCACGCCGGATACGAAACCCAGCTGGAAACCCATTTCGACAACGCGCGGGACCGCCGGGAGGATCTGGAACAGTTGATCAACCTGGCCGCCAACTACCAGTCCGTTGACCGGTTCATCGAAGACATGGTGCTGCGGGAACCGTTCAAAGGAGAAACATTGCAGGGCTGGGAAGAGCCGGATGAGTTTCTGGTGCTTTCCACGATCCATCAGGCCAAGGGGCTTGAATGGGACACCGTCTTCCTGATCAACCTGGTAGACGGCCAGTTTCCGCATCCAAAATCAATCGAGGATCCGGAAGCGCTGGAGGAAGAACGGCGGCTCTTTTACGTGGCGGTAACCCGTACCAAACGGGAACTGTATCTGACCTATCCGCTGACCCGATACAGCTACCAACGGGGCGAGGTGATCATGCGCCCCTCGCTTTTTCTGCAGGAACTTCCCGAAGACCTCTGCGAACTCTGGCGGGTCGGGGAAGAAGAATCCCGCTCAGTCGACCTATTCGAATAGCGATTTGCATCCGCTTTTACGGGGTGGGATCCTGAAATTGGCTCCCGTTGACCCGTGTCGTGATCCCCACTGCAGCTCCGCTCGACCCTTTGTGCCGCAGCGCCCGAGGCGATCCGGTGGCACTGTCGGATTCCACGATCAACGGCTGGGTTCCATTCGCACTCAAGTCCAGCAACCAAGCCAGACTTTTGTTCTGCACAATCGGCGCGAGCGCATAGGACACTCCGCCAGTGGGCTGCGACTGGCCGCTTACGGTTACGGTGAAACCGGTTGGAGGGGTCGAATCACGAGGGCAGGTGATGGTCTTCAAGTCGATATTGTAACACTCAGCCGGCAAGAAGGTCGTCGCTTCTGCGACCGGAACCCCCAACCACTCCTTCCAGACCTGATCAAGATAAACCAGCATCGTATAGGATCTTTTCCCGCCGGCGCCCATCTGAGCGTAGGCCCTCTCCAAATTTTCAGGCCTAAGCTCGCTCAATGAACCGGCAACCGTCCCTGTTTCCGTCGCCTGAATCCGGATTGCAGCCGCCAGAATCTTCTGGTTTGTCTGATCCACCAGCATCGACACCCGGTCCTGATATCCGAGATAACTGACTATCGCGATGGAAACGATGATGCTCAACATCGCCACCGTCACCAACAACTCCATCAACGTAAACGCTTTTCGAAATCGCCAGCGCATAACTAAAAATCTCCTTCCTCCATCAACCATACCCCGTCGCTGGCCGCATGTCAAGAGACCGATTGTTTCACTTCCTTGAAATTAATGTGATAAGCTTCACTTATGGAACCCTAAGGAGCAAAAACAGTTACGGAAATGCAACCGTTCTGGCGGGACGATCATACGATTCGCCTGAGTCTATTGGGGATAAGCCTAACACTGATCTATCTAGCGGTGCTTGTCCCATTGGGCTTTCTGGAAAACAGCCGAGCCGCCAGCGCCGACGCCTATCTGAGATTCCGCAATCATCTTCTTAGCCCTCCTGCGCAAATTCAGGATATCTTGCTTGTCAATGTAGACGATGAGTCTCAGCGAAAACTCAACCAGAAATGGCCGTGGGACAGGGCGCTATTCGCCGAATTCATCCGTCGGATCACACCCGCTCATCCAAAAGCCATCCTGTTTGACTTCGCTTTTCTGGGAACCAGCAGCCCGGAATCCGACACGGCCCTCGCCGACGCGATCCGAACGGGTCCGCCCACGCTGGTGGCGGCTTACTTGGATCCCCAGGGAGAACTGATGCTGCCCCACACCCAGTTCACGCAGGCCGGCGGGATACCCGCACTGATCAACAAACCACTGGATCGGGACATGGTCATCCGGCGAACATGGGCCGCAGTTCATTTTCCCGGTTACAGCGAAACCCTCTACGGCATCGAGACAAAGGCCGCTGCGCTGTTCTGGAAAACGCCGGTAGAACAGATCCGGCAGGACGGATCCACCCTGTTCATCGGATTACACGCGGTTCCGCTCGGTCGGCTGGGCGAGCTGCCGATCAATTACGTCGCTCCAACCAAAGCCTTTCCATCGCTCTCTTTCTGGCAAATTCTCCAGGATTCAGTCCCACCGGACCAAATCCGGAACAAGCTGGTAATCGTCGGCCCCAACCGGGAAATCACCCACGACATCCACCCCACTCCTCTGGGACGAATGCCGGGGATGGCGATCGGAGCCAACGGGATCCTCACGATTCTCAACCAGCGGTACCTCCGGGAGATTCCATTCTGGGTATCTCTTGTGACAGGGCTCCTGCTCGTGATCGGGATACTACAGATCAGCTATCGGATGACCGTCCCGGCTGGGTTTTTGGCAACCCTGGGAATCGTCGCGGTGACCGTTGCGGGCGGCTTCGCGCTCGTCTGCCGCGACATCACAGCGGAGTTCGTCAGCCCGATCGTTCTCGGAATAGGGGCGTGGTTCAGTGGATTTCTTTACAAACACCTACGGTTGGCCGCCGGAACCATCCGTCTACAGCGCCAAGCCATCACGGACGACCTGACAGGAACTTTCACAGCCCGCTATTTCCGGCTCCGGCTTCAGGAGGAGTTCCGAACCTGCGAGAGCATCCCGCTCTTCGGCCCTTTCCCGATTCGCTCAAAACGGCCCATCTCTTTGATTCTGGCTCAAATGGCCCCCTCGTCACAGCTGCTTCAAAGCCAGACTTGGGAAGAGGTCAGAACAAACATTCAAACCCTCTCCAACTCCCTCCGGCAAATGCTGCGCGGCGGTGACCTGGTGGGCCACCTTCAAGAAAATCGATTTGGCCTGCTGCTGCCTGGGGCAGGCCTCCACCAAGCCACTTCGATCGCGCAACGACTCCACAAAAGTCTCCAATCCTCATCCAAAACCTACATCTTCAGTCTGGCTTCCTCGCAGCAAACAGCGATGCAGACCGGAGAGGACCTGCTTCAATGCGCTGAGATGGCGCTGCGACGGGCCACCACCAACGGCTCACAGGGTCTGGCGATTTACGACCCCTCCACCGACCAGGCGCCATCAGGGCAGGGGGGTGAAACCGCCGCAAAATCGGCACCCAGTCAGATCGATTACGTCGCTTCAGAACTCGAGCAGCGCAACCAGGCCCTAGAAAAGGCGCTGTCCGAGCTCCGACAGTTACATCGACGATTGGAGTCTGCGTTCATTGAGGTGACTAAATCTCTCGTGCTAGCGCTCGAGACCAAGGATGCCTACACGGCAGGGCACCTGGAGCGGGTTTCCCGATATGCCGCCCGTTTGGCGGAAGTGCTGCAGCTGCCTCCGGAGGAGATCCAGGCCGTCCGGGAAGCGGCCCTTCTTCATGACATCGGGAAAATCGGGCTTCCGGACGAGGTACTTCACAAGGTAGGCAAACTGACGGACGAAGAACGGGAGATCCTCCGTCAACATTTGACGATTGGCGCCAAAATCTTAGAGCCGATGAAATTCTTCCAGTCAATCACCACGCTGATCTTCCACCACCATGAGTGGTACAACGGACAGGGATATCCGCACGGGCTGGCAGGCGACTTCATCCCGGCCGGCGCCCAAATCATTGCAATTGCGGACGCATTTGACGCAATGACCACCCAACGCTCCTACAACAAACCCAAGACAATCCAAGAAGCGCTGGAAGAGATCCGAAAGGGAGCCGGCACCCAGTTCAACCCGGATTATGTCGTCAAGTTCATCGAAATGATCAGCCAGGAAGGACCCCGCCTGGCCGGCTATGCCACCGCGTAAAACCCCTACTTCCGAGCTGACCCATTCCATCAAAACAGAAGCGTTGCGGCTGGGATTCCAGCAGGTCGGGATTGCGCCCGGCTCCGCGCTGGAAACCCGGCAACGGGAGTTGAAACAGTGGATTCATTCCGATTTTCCCGGCTGCCTGAATTACATGGAAAATTTCTTTGAACGGCAGGCGCGGCTGCGGGCTCGTTTTCCAAATTTAAAGAGCATCATCGTTGTTGCCGTCCCGTATGCCGACAAATCCGGTGAACAGCCGCTGCCAGGGACCGGTGCTGGCCGAATCGCCCGTTATGCCAGGGGCCGCGACTACCATCGAGCCATTGAGAAAAGGCTCAAGAAACTGGAGTCCTTCATTCGAACGGAATCGGTCAACTCTCCGGTCGAAATCATCCGGAGCGTGGACACCAGTCCCATCCAAGAACGGGTATTGGCTGAAATGGCCGGGCTGGGTTTCTTCGGGAAAAACACCTGCCTAATCCGCCCCAATGGCGGATCCTATTTCTTCCTGGCTGCTCTGTTGACCAATCTGGAGCTGACACCCGATGAACCGATCCGCTGGGATTGCGGAAACTGCACGCTGTGTCTGGAGGCCTGCCCAACCGGAGCCCTGGTGGAGCCGTACCAACTGGACGCCCGCCGATGCATTTCCTACCTGACCATTGAGCTCAAGGAACAGATCAACCCCGAATTAAGACCACTGATGCAGGATCTGATCTTCGGCTGTGACATCTGCCAGGAGGTTTGCCCCTACAACCGGAAACCCTCCGAAACCAGCTGGCCGGAATTCAAGGAAACCGCAGGGGCAGGGCCGGCCATCCCTCTCAAAGAGGTGCTCCAAATCCGCACCGAAGAAGCATTCCTGCAGAAGTTCGCCGGAACCCCCCTGATCCGGGCCAAACGGGCCGGATTACTGCGTAACGCGGCCGTGGCGGCCGGAAACCTCAGGGATCCTCATCTGGTGGGGGTCTTGTCCGAAGCCCTCCAAAAGGACCCTTCCGCCTTGGTCCGTCAGCACGCTGCCTGGGCCCTCGAAAGAATCAAATCCACAGACACCCTCTAACTCCTGGAAGCCCCTGAAATCCGTCTTCGGCCTCCGTTTCGCCGCACCCATAACGTCTGATAATGATTCTTATGTTAACATATACAGGGTAGCGATAAGGCTGTAAGCAAATACAATTAAAGCCATTAGCGAGGTAGGTTGAAACGCTGTTGATAACCAGAAAGGCGGCGTGATAAAAACTCAGCAACGGAACGGACTATCGCAGCAGAAGTATATGAAGTCTCTGAAAAGTAGGCAGAAAAAAACCTCGAACGTTGTCACGCAGCATCAGCTGTGGAGGACCGTTCGAACGAAGGCCCCCAGCACAAGGCCGATGAGTAACCCATATCCCATCGCCCGGCTGAGGTTGAACTGAAACCACGGAAACATTGGTTGGCTCTTCTCCACGAAAATAAACGCCTTTCTAGTCTATATCGGATCCGAAGAGCCCGTCAAGAAAAAAACAGCCCTTCACCGCCATCTAAGGACGGCGAAGGGCTGGTGCTTTCAATCGACAGGGCCTCCCTATTTGAGGAGACCTAGGACCTTGATGGCAAACGCCAATACTAGCAGCCCAAAAGCTACCTGGAGAACTATCCCCAAATGGGCCGAATACATACCACCGACAACGGTGCCGATCAGGATCCCCGTCAACAGATCATTATAGTTTTTCATCTTTTTTCACCCCCTTTCGCGAGGAGTGCCTTTTGGCCGGTCACATTCCTCCTTAACGCCTGAAAACCCCCATTCCATGGAACTCTGTTCCTAGAACGGGGGTTCCCTTTATTGCTCCATCTACTTCAAAGTATACACGGGGGAGGTAGATAATTCAATAGCTCTAGCTATAAATAGATATAAATAAATATGTTATGAAACCAGATTTTCAACAAATTGACTTGACACGGTCACTTATCCATTTTGAGACAGTATAAGTCTCAACTTAGCAACGAGTTACAAATTTATCAATAACCCATTGTAGAAAAATGACTTAGGAAGGGTCTGTCTCGAGGTGAAGTTTTCCGATATCCCGAAGGGGGCAAAGATGACATTTGGGATGCGTCTGGCAAATCTCCTTTCCAAAAGCCACCAGCAGAGCGTGATATTCATTGAAAAGAGGAGCCCGGCCCGGCAGATGTTTCATAAAAAGGGACCGAATCTCCTCATAGGAGGCCTCCCAGGGAATCAAACTGTGGCGGGCAAGAATCCGGCGAGTATAAGCGTCCACGACAAAGGTGGGTTTACCCAACGCATAAAGCAAAATACTGTCGGCAGTCTCGGGGCCGATTCCCGGAAGACCCAGCAATTCCTGCCTCAGGGGCGCCAACGATACGCGCCGCATCCGGGAAACGTTACCTGCGTATTTCCGCTGAAAATGACGGACGAATTTTTTGAGCCGTTTTGCCTTTTGATTGAAATATCCGGAGGAACGAATCAGCGGCGCCAGCCGGCCATCCGGCAACCGATCCAGTGCCGAAGGACTCAACAGGCGTTTCTGTTTGAGCTGGTCAATCGCCAGAGCCGCATTGACCCACGCGGTGCTTTGCGCGAGAATCGCACCGACCATCACCTCAAAAGGGGTGTCCCCCGGCCACCAATGTTGGCGGCCGAATTTCTTAAAGAGCCGGCGGTAAATCGCCTCCAACGTCCGACGCTTGGAGATGGTCAAGCCCTCAGCTTCCTGCCTGACTTGCGAACGACCGAGGAGACCTTGGCCGAAAGACGGCCCCCCTTCCCCTTTTTGTCGTCAATCTTGATCGACACCCACACCCGGTCGCTCTCGGCCCGCAACAGGTTATGACAACGTTTGATGAGCCCCATCACCTCGTCCCACCCTCCCTCCACGGAGGGCCCCATCGGTCCCAGCCGGTAGTCCAAACCGCTGGAGTTGATCAGCCGCATCACTTTGGCGAGCCGGCTGCTGAAATGGCTTCCTCCACCACCGATCGGGATGACGCAAAACTCTGCAATCATTGCTTTCCCTCCCCGCGTTTTGTGGCGACCCAATTCAATAGCTGTTTCAAACCCATCGTGTTCAAGAGATCTCCGGGTTCGGACCAAGCCCGTCGGGCCATCGCCAACCCCAGCTCAATTCCCTCCAGCTGCTCCAGCGCGTGGGTGTCCGTGGAGAGAACCAGCTTCACTCCCATCTCCCTGGCCTTCCTGGCCTGCACATCGTTCAGATCAAGCCGCTGGGTGTAACAGTTGATTTCAAGCGCAGTCCGGGTCCGGGCCGCAGTCCGACAAACCTGCTCCAGATCCACCTCGTACGGCTCCCGCTCTCCCAGCAGGCGCCCGGTCGGATGAGCCAAAATCGTCACGTACCGGTTCTCGAGCGCCTTCAGTATCCGGCGGGTCATCGTCTCTTTCGGTTGCTTGAACGCCGAATGAACCGCCGCAATCACCAGATCCAGCTTTGCGAGCAACCGGTTCGGATAATCCATGCGGCCGTCCGGCAGGATGTCCACCTCCGCGCCCATGAGAACCCGAAACGGGCTCAAGCGACGGTTGAGCTTGCGCACCTCCTCCATCTGCTCGAGAAGCTCCGACTCGCTCAACCCGCCGGCCACCCGGAGCGATTGGGAATGATCCGAGAGAAGCATATAGCGGTACCCGCGGGCTTTGGCCGCGCGGGCCACCTCCTCCAACGGATGATGCCCGTCGGAGCGGTTGGTATGGATGTGAAAATCCCCCTTCAGATCCTTAAGCTCCACCAGCTTCGGCAATCGCCCCCTCGCCGCCGCCTCTACCTCCCCGGTGTCCTCCCGAAGCTCCGGAGGAATCCAAGGAAGACCCAGCACCCGGTAGACATCCTCCTCTTCCCTGCCGGCCACCTTCCGGCCGGTTTTCTCCCGAAAAGCCCCGTACTCGTTGACCGTCAACCCCAACTTGTTCGCCAAACTCCGGATCCGGATGTTGTGTTCCTTGGAGCCGGTGAAATAAACCAGAGCCGCACCGAACTGATCCGGCTCCACGACCCGCAGATCCACCTGGACCCCCTGCCGGGTCCGGATGCTCGATTTGGTCTCTCCGTGCGCCTGCACCTGGCCCACAATGGACAGGTTCACGAACCGATCCATCACCTTGGCCGGATGGGTGGAGGTCACCAGGATGTCCAAATCCCGGACCGTCTCCTTGCACCGTCGCAGAGATCCGGCCACTGCGATCCGCCGGATCTCCGGCAATCCTTTCAGCGAACGAAGGACCTGATCGGCGAGGGCCCTCGCGACACCCAGCGTCATCCGCTCCTGCCCCGCCTTCAAAAGCTGGATGCCCCGCAGAATGTTCTGCTCCTTCTTCTGCTGGAAACCGGGCAGCATCCGGAGCTTCCCGGCCTTGACCAGCTCCTCCAGATGGGCAATCGACCTGACCTTGAACTTGTCGTAAACCAGCTTCGCGGTCTTGGGCCCGATGCCGGGCACCGTCAGCAACGAAACCAGGCTCTCCGGAATTTCCTTTTTCAGTCTTTCCAAGAATTCAATGCGGCCGGAGGCGAGCACCTCCTGAATTTTTGCGGCCAGATCCTTTCCAATTCCCGGGATCTGCTCGAGCCCGCCGGCGCCAGCCAGTTGCTCCAAATCTTCGGTCAGATTTTTCAGATTCAACGCGGCCCGGCGGTAGGCCCGAATCCGAAAAGGGTTCTCCCCCTTCAGTTCCAGAAAATCGGCGATCCGCCCAAAAGCATCGGCGATCTCCAGCTGCTTCATCGGATCATCCTTTTCGCCTTCTGAACCAACAGCCGTTCCGCCGGATACGACATCTTCTTCAGCGCCGCGTCCACCGGAAACCAACGGGCCTCATCCACTTCAAAGTCGTGATCCTTCGTGTTGCCGCCCGTATGTCTCATCAGGAAAAAGGAAACCTTCTTAAAAACCCTGCTCTTTTGCTGCTCCGGGACAAACCAGTAGCTGATATCCCCCAGTTTCCGGACGATTTCGGCGGTCAGACCCGTTTCCTCCTCCACTTCACGCAGCGCGGCCCGTTCAGCGGTTTCCCTCTTTTGAATATGACCCTTCGGAAGACACCAGACTGTCCGGCCGGCACGAGAGATCAGAGCGATGCGAACGGCGGACCGGGTTTTCCGGAAAACCACGCCGCCGAATGAAAACTGGCGCTTGGATTTCAACGGATGACCTTCAGGAAAGAAGTCGGGCGAGCGGGGTGTACGGCTGGTTCAGGGCCTGGGCGAGCGAACGGTAGGTGACCTTGCCGTGGGTGATGTTGACCCCCTGCGCCAGCATCGGATGCTCCTTCAGCGCCCGCGTCAAACCCCGGTTTGCGATCTCAAGCGCGAACGGCAGCGTCGCGTTGGTCAGCCCGTAGGTCGAGGTGATCGGCACCGCCCCGGGAATATTGGTCACACAGTAATGAACGACCGATTCCTCGACAAAGACCGGCGCAGCGTGGGTCGTCGGATGGGAGGTCTCGGCGCAGCCGCCCTGATCGATCGCCACATCAACGATCACGGAGCCGGGCTTCATCTTTTTCAGCATCCAGCGGGGAATCAGGATCGGAGAGCGGGCGCCCCGGATCAACGCGGCCAGGATCACCAAATCCGCGCGGCCGATCTGATCGACCACGTTATGCTCGTTCGACATCAGGAACGAGACGTTTCTCGGCATGATGTCCTCGAGATACCTCAGGCGGTTCAGATCCAGGTCCATCACCGTGACCTCCCCCCCGAGGCCAGCGGCCACCTTCGCGGCGTTGGCCCCAACAATGCCCCCGCCTAGGATCAAGATATGCGCGGGGGCTACGCCGGGAATACCCCCGAGCAGGATCCCCTTCCCTTTCATCGGTTTCTCGAGATCCTTGGCGCCCTCCTGAACCGCCATGCGGCCGGCAACCTCACTCATCGGAATCAGGATCGGAAGCTGGCCCTGCGCATCCTCGACAGTCTCGTAGGCAACGCAGGTCACCTTCTTCTTGAGCATCACCTGGGCCAAGGATTTATTCGCCGCGAAATGGAAAAAGGTGAAGAGGATCTGCCCCGA
>OBEQ010121459.1_pt1 | contig 13541 bp, 15 predicted proteins | sample 1670901 | NCBI WGS metagenome assembly OBEQ01 (sample SAMEA104232315, study PRJEB22302) | groundwater metagenome | biome: forest; feature: aquifer; material: groundwater | place: USA | collected 2011-08-07 | depth 5.4 m
CGAAAGAAGTCACACGGTGTCCGTGGCCGACATTTGGCGACCCGCTCTACCTGAAGTACCATGACCAAGAGTGGGGCGTGCCGGTGCGCCATGACCGCAAGATCTATGAGTTTCTGGTGTTGGAGACATTCCAGGCGGGGCTCTCCTGGCGTACGGTCTTGTACAAGCGTCCGGCGTTCCGCAAGGCCTTCGCCGGATTCGATGTTCGCCAGGTGGCGCGCTTCAGCACCCGTGACGTCAACCGGCTCCTCAAGGATGCCGGCATTATCCGCAATCGGCAAAAGATCGCAGCGGCGATCAACAACGCCAACCGGTTCCTTGAGGTCCGGCAGGAGTTCGGCACCTTCGCCGCGTACATGTGGTCCTGGGTGGGCGATCAGCCGCTCGTGCAGAATCCTCGAAAGCGCCTCGAGGGCTCCAGAAAGACGAGATGAAGAGAATTGAACTCGGGGTGTTCTTAGTGGCGGGGATGCTGATCCTTCATGGCGCAGGATCGGAGTGTCTGGCTGCTGCGGGGCGCGCACAAAACCCCCAAGACCCCCAGGCATGGTTGTGCGGCAACGGCGTCTGCGATCCGGATGAGACCCGCCAGAGCTGTCGGCAGGATTGCACGCTGTTAAAAAAACTAGTCCGGCGATTGAGCGGGGAAACCGGGCTCGACTTTCCTGAGCAGCCCTCGCAGCAGCCAGGCGATTATGCACTGTCCCTGCCGCATGATGGGCTGACGCGCACCTACAAGGTGCATGTGCCGCCCTCCTACCGCGCCGGCACGCCGGCGCCGCTGGTTTTATATATTCATGGAGGTGCCGGCAATGCGCGGGCAGCCTATATTGACGGCATGGCCAAAGAGGCTGATAAATTTGGGTTCATTTTGGCTGCCCCTGAGGCGACGCGCGCGGAAAAGCGGGGCGATCCGCCCACCGGTTGGAATGGCGGGGCGTGGGCCGGCGGGCAGTGCTGCGGCAGCGCCGATGACGTGGGCTTTATCGCCCAGATGATCCAGGAACTGGAACACACCTTTGCCATCGATGCGCGACGCATCTATGCGACCGGCATCTCCAATGGCGGTCTCATGACCAACCGCCTAGCTTGCGAACTCTCGGAGACGATTGCCGCCGTGGCCACGGTGGCCCCGGCAGGGTTGATCCAGTCATGCCGGCCTGCGCGGGCGATTCCGGTGATGGACATCCACGGAACCGGGGATCGCTGCAACCCCTTTGAAGGCGGTGTTCCGCCGCTGAGGGCGTGCGCCAACGTGGACTATCGCCGGATGTCCCCTCACAAGATGGTATCAGCCTGGCGCGCCATCCTCGGATGCTCGGCCGAGGCGATTCCCGCCTACGAGCAGGGAGCGGCGTCTTGTGTTAGTTATCGCCAATGCCAGCGGGGCGGTGAGGTGGAGTTTTGCCAGGTTGAGGGGATGGGACATGTCTGGCCCAGCGGCTCCCAATACGTCTCCCCGCGGCTGGTTGGCCCGGTTTCCTATGACATCTCCTTCGACCAGATCTGGGACTTTTTTCAACGGCATCCCTTGAAGCAGGAATAGGGGAGATTCCACGTCGAATGCGACTGAACAAAGTAGGTCTGATGGGGGTTGCGCTGATCTTGGTATTCCCATCGGTGGGTCAAGCCGGACTCATCACGAAGGCGCTGACCCAGGCCAAACTCGTGACCAAGGCGCCACCGCATCGGATGAGCAAAGAATCCGGCACCATCGAGGTCGCCGGCCTTCAACGCACCTATCTGCTCTATGTGCCATCCGCATACGATGGTTCGCAACTGGTTCCGCTCGTCATTGTCTTGCATGGTGGCGGGGGCTCCGGCCGGAATGTCGAAGCGTTCACCGTCGGCCAGTTCAATGACTTGGCGGAGATGGACGGGTTTCTGGTGGCGTATCCCGATGCGGTCAAGTATCCAGCCGCCAAGCGCAACTGGAACGATGGGCGCAACGTCTGGCGGTATCCGGCCCAGCGGAACAATGTCGATGACGTGGGATTTCTCTCGGCCCTCATCGATCATCTCATCGCCGCGCATCATGTGGATCCGCAGCGTGTCTATGCCACGGGGCCGTCAAACGGGGGGCACATGAGTTTACGGTTGGGATGCGAGCTCTCGGAGAAACTGGCGGCCATTGCCCCGGTCATCGGAGAGCTCCCCGAGCCGCTGGCCAAGAGCTGTGCGCCCGTTCGGCGGCTGCCGGTCCTCATGATCAATAGCGTGACGGATCCGATGGTGCCGTGGCAGGGTGGGTGGATCCACTTCGGGATGGAGCGTATGGGTCGAGGGATTTCCGTGCCGGAGACCGTGCGGTTCTGGGCGGACAGGAACGGGTGCGCATCAACGCCGGAGGCAGTTCAGCTGCCCGACGTGGACCCTCAGGATGGCACTCGAGTGCGCCGCGAAGTCTATCGCGGATGTAAAGAAGGAGCGGATGTCATCCTCTATGCGGTTGAGGGCGGCGGGCATACGTGGCCCGGCGCTTATCAGTATGCGACGGAGAAAGTGGTCGGACGGACGAGCTTTGATATCAACGCAAGCCAACTCATCTGGGGATTTTTCAAAAGCCATCAGCTGCACAAAAACTAGAGCACTCTGAAGAGCGAGAGGCGCAGATGGTACGGCAGAAGCAGGCAGCCAGACTCGGAGCAGCATGCTTCGTCTTCAGCATGGCCGTCCTACTCGTCATAAAAGTTCAGGCGGCCGGAAGGTCTCCAAATGTGCCGACCAAGCGCGCGGCATCGATTGCTGCGACGCATGAGCAGGACTGCATACAGAAAGGCTGGCAGAAGCTCACAGTCCTCGTCGATGGGGTCCCGCAACAGTTAATCTGGAAGGGGCCGCCAGGTCCTTGGGAGCATGGGGCAATCGTGGTTTTCCATGGGGGCGGCGGGATGGCGACGAACTACTGCAGCAGCCTGCCCGTTGGTCAAGCGCTCGTGGATTATGGGATCCGCCTAGGCCGGCCCATGGTGGACTTTGCGGAGCTGGCCCTGGAAGAGGGGTTTGCGGTATTTTCTCCCGATTCGGGGCGGGGGACGCTAACGGATGCCCAGGGAAATTCCTGCGGCAAGCGTTGGAACTGCTTGGTGCAGGCGCACGAAAAGAGCTCAAACAGGGATCTGGCATTTATCCAGGTGCTTCTTCAACAGACCATCCCGGCCCTGCGGCCGCCTGGGAGCGCTGCAGACATCTTTGCCGCAGGGGTCTCAAACGGCGGGTTTATGACGATCTTGACCGCCACCCAATTTCCCGATGACATCACCGCATTTGCCCCCGTGTCGGCCGGGGACCCTTACGGGACCCACATGGATTGTTCTCCCGGCCCCATCTCAATTCGCAAGAGCGCCCCAGGGACCTTTCTGGATAACGAAACACTCCGGTCGATTGCAAAATCTCACTCCTGCGAAGCGGCCGCGTATCTCCATGAGCAGTCTTGGCCGGCCGCCCTGGGGACACGGAAACCTCCATTCAAGCTCTTCTATCATGAGGGCGACGGCGGAGTGGATACCTCCTGCAAGGAGAAGGTGGAGAAACTGCTCGTGGAACGTCGCTATCCTGATGACGGTTCGTTTATCATCAAGCACCGCGGCAAACGGACCATCCAGAACCACTTCTGGATGCAGTCCTACAATCGACCGATCCTTGCGTTCTTTATGAGATCGGCACGGGTAACACCGGGACAGTAGGGACGGGTCTATGTGGAACGAGGAGATGACATGAGACACATGACAGCTGGGGTTGGGTTGGTGCTGGGGGTGTGTTTGGTGGGGGTTGTGAGGCGCAGGCATTTTCAGCATCGTATGATCAGAAGGTGACGCAGGGCAGCCAGGTGGTGACTGGCAGAGTGACCATCAAAGATGAGATGTTCCACATGGAAGCCACCATGGACGGCCAGGCAACGGTGACCATCCGGAATGCCACCGGGATCTATACTTATCTTCCCAAGGAAGGGATGGCGATGAAGATGCCGGGGTTGGACCCCTCCCAACAGTCCGTTCAGCACACCGGAAACTACCAGCAGTACCTCCAAGAACGCCACGCGGAGCGGATTGGGACTGAGACAGTTGACGGTCATGGCTGCGATGTGTACCGCTTCACCGACCCTTCCATGAAGGGTACCACGACGGCGTGGGTGTGGACAGAGAAGCAGTTCCCCATTAGGATGGAAATCAGTGGCTCGAACGGAAAGACGGTGGTTGAGCTGACGAATATCCAACTCGGCGTGGCTGTCCCAGATGCGGTATTTCAACTCCCTGCTGGCGTTCAGGTGATGGATATGGGTTCCATGATGAATGCACGGTAGGAAAAGAGGGGACGGTTCTATGTGACGGATGGAAAGGCAGGGTGGGGTGCCGAGTAGGAGGAGTCGATGAGCTACGGAGTGGGACCGTTGTTGCTGGCAGCAGTGGCGGGGTACTGGGTGCTGGAGCGGGCGGAAACGCACAAGGGTCGTCTTCGGAAAATCGGCCAGCTGTTGGGGGGTCTCATCATTCTTGTGAGCCTCGTGGGCGTGGTGTGCCGTGTGTGGTGTTTGGCGATGTGTCCCACAGGCTACGGTCCGATGGGCAAGGCCGGGAAGGGTTGGTTCTGCCCCTACAACCGCCAGACATCTCCACCTCAACTCGGATCGCAGTAGGATTCGGAATTCTAGGGCGGAGCGTATGAACATACACGGCAAGTCTTACCGAACGGTCTGGATGGAAGGGCGCGTGGTTCGGATGATCGACCAACGGCTCTTGCCGCATCGTTTCGAAATCGTCGATTTTCGCACCTGCCGGGAGACGGCCAAAGCCATTGCCGAGATGGTGGTGCGCGGAGCCGGCGCGATCGGGGCCGCAGAGGGGTTTGCGATGGCCCAAGGGGTGTTGGAAGCTCCTGCGGAGCGTTTCCAGGACGCAATTGGCGAGGCGGAGCGCATCATTACCGCCACCCGGCCCACGGCCCACGATCTCTTCGCGGCGGTCCGTCAAGTGTGTGAGGCAGCGCGCATGGGCGGGGCAATTGAGGACTCATGTCAGGCGGCGATTCAGGCGGCCAACGCGTTCGCGAACGAGAATGCCCGGGCAGGAGAGGCGATCGGCCGAGCGGGTATGAGCCTCTTGCGTCAAGGGATGCGCGTCCTGACTCACTGCAATGCCGGCTGGCTCGCCTTCGTGGACTGGGGCAGCGCGCTGGCTCCGATCTATGCAGCGCACACAGCAGGCGTGCCGCTGTTTGTGTATGCCACAGAGACTCGGCCGCGATCACAAGGGATGAAGTTGACGGATTGGGAACTGAGCCAAGCCGGTGTGCCTCATATACTGATCGCTGATACAGCGGCAGGTTCTCTGTTTCAACAAGGAACGATCGACTGCGTGATGGTGGGTGCGGATCGGATCGCCGCCAATGGCGATGTGGCCAACAAAATCGGCACGTACACCCTGGCGGTGTTAGCGCAGTGCCACCGCATCCCATTCTATGTGGCGGCTCCTCGTTCAACGTTTGACCTTGCGGCTCCAACGGGAGCTGCGATCCCGATTGAGCAGCGGCATGAAGAGGAAGTGCTATACGTGACAGGACTCAGCGAGAACGGGACGCTTGGCCGCGTGCGCGTTGCGGCGCAGGGATCGCATGCCGAGAATCCCGCATTTGACGTGACCCCCGCCTCGCTGGTAACCCGTTTCATCACGGAAGATGGCCTGGTGGAACCAACGCCTCCGGCGATTCAGACATATGTCCGCAAGCCACTGATGCCGGCAGTTGTGTAATGGCGGCCCGAGGCCTGTTTGACGTGGAAGTCGTCGAACAAGATGCGGTCCAGGATCCGCACGTTGTACGGTTGATGGCTCAGGCGGCTCATGTGGCGTCTCTGGGGTTTACGCCATCCTACGGACCTGGGGATCATGGCAACTTCAGCTGCCGTACAACGACAGGGCTGATCATTACGGCACGGGAGACCGTCAAAGTAACGCTTCGCCCTGAGCATTTTGTCGAAGTGGTCGGCGTCGATGACACCAAGACGCCAGCCCTTGTCCACTGCCGCGGTCAGCGGTTGCCCTCAACGGATACGCTGCTGCATTGGCGCATCTATCATGCCCGACCGGAGATCGGCGCGATTCTCCATGGCCATGACCCGCTGACACTCGCTCACGCCGCAGCGCTTCAGCTTCCTATGACCACACAGTCCGCGCTTACGCAAACGCTGGAGCTTGTTGAGGAGACGGTGCGATTGACCACGCTGCATGACTATGTGCTCTTGCGTGATCATGGTTTCCTTGCGCTGGGAACGTCGATTGAGGAAGCCGGGCAGCTCATCGACGCCTGGGCGCAGCGCGCAAGAACGCTTTCGGTTGGAGCGTGAATGGCTGAAGAACGGAGGAAGCAACCGAGATTTTCAATCACCGGGCCGATCGTGGTGAATTCGGGTGTCGATGAGGTCATCGAGGGGAAGCTGGTAGATGTGAGCCTGCTGGGGTTTCGGTTCTATTCCGATGAACTGCTGCAACTCGGGGAGAAGATCTCCGCCACGGTGCAGTTTCCAAACGGCAACACCTACCCAGTCGAGGGGGTGATCCGGCATGCCACGGAGCAGCTCCCCTGCTGTTACGGGGTGGCTTTCACCGAAGACACCATGGTCCGGCTTGTCAAGGAAGCCTTCGGGACCGGTGGGAGCGGGAATGCCTGACGGGTTGCAGCACAAGGATGGTCAACGACGGAGTCTCATCATGGATGTCGCCGTGTGGGTGGTCGCGTTCTATGGTCTCGTAAGCTTGGTGGGAGGGGCGATTGGGTATCTCAAAGCCAAGAGCGTTGCCTCCTTAGTTGCTGGATCCCTTGCCGGGACGTTGCTTGTGGCGTGCGCCTTTGGTCTGAGGCACGATAACCAGGTCGCAGCGATCGGGAGCCTTATCATCGCAGTCCTCTTGGGTGGGAGATTCTTCGGCACATGGCGCCGCACCCATCGCCTCATGCCTGATCTCATCATGATCCTGTTCAGTGCTGCCACGCTCATTACGGTGGGCGCGGGGTTGCTGCATCGTTGACTCTAAAGAAGCGGAGGAAGAGGAATGGATGAGGTGTTTGCGATTTTGGTGGCTGTTGGGGCCCTGGTGGCAGGGATCCTGGTGATCGGCTGGGCCTACGGAGATTTCAGGACGCGAGAGTAAGCTGATGCAGGAACAGGCCGCACTCCTTCATACCGTGTTCGGTTGACGCCGCAGCTGTCACAACTCCCATGAAAGTTTCCGATCTCGTGGTCAAGTGTCTAGAGAATGAAGGGGTCCGGTACGTTTTCGGCGTGCCAGGCGAAGAGAACGAAGACCTCCTCTTTTCCCTCGAGCGCTCTTCCATCAAGTTCATTCCAACCCGTCACGAACAAGGTGCGGCGTTCATGGCGGATGTCTGGGGACGCCTAACAGGGAAAGCGGGCGTCTGTCTTTCCACCCTCGGGCCGGGTGCGACGAACCTGGTGACCGGCGTCGCGGATGCGTTTCTTGATAAGAGCCCCGTGGTGGCGATCACGGGACAAGCCGGGCTGGGTCGTATCCAGAAAGAGAGCCACCAGTATCTTGATATCGTGGGCATGTTCCGCCCCATCACGAAGTGGAACGGCTCCATCTCTGACCCTGACGTGGCAGCGGAGTTTGTCCGTAAGGCGTTTAAGATGGCGGAGAGCGAGAAGCCCGGCGCCACGCACCTGGAGCTGCCGGAAGATATCGCCAAGATGGAGACGGACTGCCACCCGCTCCGGTCCATCCGTGTGCGCCGGCCGGACCCGGATCGCAAGGCGCTCACTGATGCGGCCGCACTGTTGCGGGCCTCGCGCAAGCCGCTCATCATCGCCGGTAACGGTGCGATTCGCAAGCTCGCCTCCTCGCAGCTGCGCGATCTGGTCGCCACCTATCACATCCCGGTCGTTAATACGTTCATGGGGCAGGGGGCGGTCTCCGATGCGAGCCCCCAGTCGCTCTTCTCCATCGGGTTTGGCTTTCGCGACATTGTGATGGACGCCGTCGACCAGGCGGATCTGATCATCGCCGTGGGGTACGACTTGACGGAGTACGCGCCGCAGCGCTGGAACTCGAAGGCTGACAAGCGCATCATCCACATCGATTTCACGCCCGCCGAAGTCTACACTCACTACCAACCGGCGATGGAGCTTGTGGCCGACATCTCCGCGACCTTGCGCGAGCTGAATGCAGAGCTGCGCCGCGGCGAGTGCGCCTTTGACTTGACGTGGTACGCTCCCATTCGCCAGCGGATCCTTGAAGATATCGCGAGCTACGAGTTACAAGAAGGGGAGCCATTGACTGTCCCCGGTGTCCTGAACATCCTCCGTTCGATCATGGGAGAAGAGGATCTGTTGATCAGCGATGTGGGCAGTCATAAGCTCTGGATTGCGCGTAACTTCCCGGTCAACTGCCCCAACGGCTGTCTAATCTCCAATGGATTAGCGAGCATGGGCATTGCGCTACCAGGTGCGGTGGCGGCTGCGCTGCAAAATCCCACCCGACGCATCGTCGCCGCCATGGGGGATGGCGGATTCCTCATGAACTCTCAAGAGCTGGAAACCGCGAAACGGCTTGGCACGGCATTTACGGTTATCATCTTTAATGACAACGATTATGGACTGATCAGCTGGAAGCAGCAGATGAGCCATGGGCACACGACCGGCACGCGCCTGACCAACCCGGATTTCAAGCGGTATGCGGAGAGCTTTGGGATCACAGGCTACAGCCCACGGACGGTGAGCGAGGTGAAACAGCAGCTGCAGGTGGCGATTACCTCGAAGCAGTTGTGCGTCGTGGACATTCCAGTGGACCCGCGCGTCAATTTCGAATTGGTCCAGAAGCTCCAGACTAAGCATGGGGGCGCTAAGTGATGCCGATGACCGCGGTCAACCCGTCGACCGGCGACGTCATCAAAACCTACCCGGAGCACACCGAGGCGGAGGTCGAGGCGATCGTCCGGCAAGCCGACGCGGCGTTTGCCGCCTGGCGCCGCACATCCTTTACCGATCGTGCAGCGAAGATGAAAGCCGCTGCGTCCATCCTACGCAAGCAGCAGGAATCTTATGCCCGGCTGATGGCTCAGGAGATGGGCAAGCCGCTGCCGCAAGGCCGCTCAGAGATTGAAAAGTGCGCGGTAGGATGCGAGTACTACGCGGACCACGCCGAGCGGTTTCTCTCCCCAGAGCCAGTGCAGACGGATGCCTCGAAAAGCTATGTGGCGTTTGAACCGTTGGGCATCGTGCTGGCCATCATGCCCTGGAATTTCCCCTTCTGGCAGGTGTTCCGGTTTGCCGCGCCAGCCCTCATGGCCGGCAATGCGGCACTCCTCAAACATGCGGCTAACGTTCCAGGGTGTGCGCTAGCCATTGAAGAGGTATTTCGCCAGGCGGGGTTTCCCAACGGACTCTTTCGGACGCTGCTGATCGGCTCCGATCGCGTGGGAGTGCTCATCGACCATCCGCTGATCAAAGCGGTCACGCTCACCGGGAGCACCCAGGCGGGTAAAGCGGTGGCTTCTCGGGCCGGCGCGGCGCTGAAGAAAACGGTGCTGGAGCTCGGCGGCAGCGACCCGTATATCGTGTTGGAAGACGCCGATCTGGAGTTTGCTGCTCAGACGTGCGTGAATTCACGGCTCGTCAATACCGGACAAAGCTGTATCGCCGCCAAGCGGTTTATTGTGGTTGAGCCCATCCGTAAACAGTTTGAGGAGCTGTTCGTTCGCTCCATGCGGTCAAAACACATGGGCGACCCGCTTGAAGAGGGGATTGAGCTGGGTCCGCTCGCCCGTCGGGATTTGCGCGACGGACTCCACGACCAGGTCGAGCGCAGCGTGGCAAAGGGTGCGAAGCTGTTGCTGGGCGGCCAAGTTCCGGAAGGGCCGGGCGCCTTTTACCCCCCGACGGTTCTGACCGATGTGAAGAAGGGGGTACCCATCTACGAAGAGGAAACCTTTGGTCCGGTTGCGGCCATCATTCCAGTCAAGGACGAGGCGGAGGCGATCCGGGTGGCCAACGACACCTCATTTGGGCTGGGTGCTGCGGTGTTCACCAAGGATCGCGCGCGAGGGGAGCGGATTGCCGCCACACAGCTGCAAGCGGGCTCCTGTTTCGTGAACGCGTTGGTGCGCTCCGATCCCCGCCTGCCGTTCGGTGGGATCAAGGAGTCAGGCTACGGGCGGGAGCTCTCGAGCTTCGGAATCCGAGAGTTTGTGAACATCAAGACCGTCTACGTCGCGTAATCGTGAACAGGCTGGACAAAGCCGATAGCGCAAGGCTGTCGGCTTTCGCGCTTCAAAGGAGACCTGAGCGGTGGGAGCCATATTGAAAGCGGACTGCGTGATTGTCGGCGGCGGCATCGGCGGCGCGGTCCTAGCACTCTTGCTCGGTCAGCGCGGCCATCAGGTGATCTTACTGGAGCGAGAGTTGACCCCGCCTCGCATCGGGCGGCCTGAAGTGCTCGCACGCTCCACCATCGCACTATTCGAGCGGCTTGGCGCGGGGACGCGGATCCTGCAGGAGGCCGCACTGCCGCTTCACGGGCTTGAGGTCTATCGCGCGGGGGGAAGACGATTGCTCATGCTCTCGCAAGACGATTTTGATCGCGCCGGTGCCCAGCCCTATTCCACCGATCCAATCCGGACTCGAGAGCTCTTGCTGGAGCAGGCGCAGACGATCGCGTCCGTGGAGGTGCGCCGGGGCGTTGAGGTGCAGGAGCTCTTACGGGAGGATTCGCGCGTCATCGGTGTACGCGCACGTCGTGGTGACGAATCGTTCACGGTGCAAGCACGCCTCGTCATTGGGGATGATGGGGGCCATTCCCGCATCCGATCAGGACTTGGCATTCCCTTGACCCTGCGGGCGTTTCCGCTCGATTTCGTGTGCGCGGCAGGGCCGAGGCTTCCCGGAGGGTCAGCATTCGTAGGGCAGGCGTGGATCGACCCATCCGCCATCAGGAGAGGAATCGCCGGCGGGATTTTTATGCCGATTCACGGCTCACGGACCGCGTTGGTCTTTCTGGTCTCGCCTTCCGCGTACGAACGGTTTCGGCAATCCCCGGCTTCTGTATTCTACGAAGCGGCCGCACGCCTCTCACCACGGTGTTCAGACTTGGTGGCGGCGTCCTTCAGATTTCCTGAGGGATTTGCACATCTCCGGCGGCCGTTTGGCCATGCGCCTCGGTATGTGGCCGATGGCGCCGCCTTATTAGGAGACGCGGCGCATCCAGTCACCCCTGCCGGCGGGCAGGGAGGGAACATGTCGGTGGCGGATGCCGAGGTGTTGGCGGAAGTGCTCCACGAGGCTTTGACGCACGGTGACTGTTCAGCGAGTCGGTTGAAGCGGTATGAAACCGACCGCTGGCCGTCCAACCAGCGCTCGATCCAGTTCAGTGTACGGACGGATACCACGTTGCGTCTTCTTGGCGCACTGCCATTCCTCACACCGCTGCTGCCATGGCTGCTCACGCGGGTTGACCGCAGCCCTCAGATGAAGGCACGGTTTATCCGTGCGGTCTCTCAGACCTTCACCACGCGGTGGAGGGAACATGCCTGAGCTGTTCGTCACCATCGTGTGGAGTGTTGCGGGGGCGGCTTTGCTCGCAACGCTCATGGGATGTGCGAGCCAGTGGGGCTGGCTCTTCGATCTTTCCAGCCATTTTCGCCTCCAATACGCGTGGCTCCTTGGCATCTGCACAGTGCTCTTTGTTGCATTGCGCCAACCGCTTGGTGCCGGCGCGACGATGGCCGGAATGCTGATCAACGTCTGGTCTATTCTGCCGGTTTACGTGCGGCGTCCTTCTCAGCAGAACAGTCGGACGTTCCGCGCGATGTCAGCGAATCTGTGGACGCGTAACCGTTCCTACGAGAAGGTTCGTCGGTACCTCAGGACGATCAACGCCGATTTCATGGTGCTGCAAGAGGTTCACGATGAGTGGCTCTCGGCCCTTCAGGAACTTCGCGGGGACTACCCGTTTTCAAAATGGGTGAGCCTGCGGGGTGGTTTTGGGCTGTTGTTGCTGAGCCGCCTGCCGGTTGAACAGGTTGACGTGGTGCCAACAGGAACGGCCGGCCTGCCCTCTATCGTTGCGCGCCTCCAGCTCGGCGAGGAGCGGCTCACCGTCATTGGGACTCATCCGCACTCGCCGACCACGCCGCGGCGCACGGCATTCAGGAACCGCCACTTGGCGCACTTGGCGGAGATGGTTGCCGCGCAGCGGGGGCCGGTGATGGTGCTGGGAGACCTCAACACCACCTCATGGACGGAGGCGTTTCAGCAGTTTCTGCAGCACGCGAAACTCCAAGACAGCCGGGTGGGGTTTGGACTCCAACCAACGTGGCCGGTCTTCCTGCCCTTTCTGGGCATTCCCATCGATCATTGTGCGGCTTCTTCAGATGTCATCATCGTGCAGCGCCGCGTGGGATCGAACATCGGGTCAGACCACTATCCCATCATCGTGGATTTTGCCATCGGCGCGCCATGAAGCAGCTGATCATTTATGATCTCGATGGGACGCTGGTGGATACGCTGGAGGATATTACCTGCGCTGCGAATCACATGCTGCGGATGCTCCAGACCCCTGGTGTCTTGGCACGCGAGGTGCGCGGCTACATTGGGTGTGGGGTGCAGGAGCTGGTCAAGCGTTGCGTGAAGACGGAGGATCCAAAACGGATCGAGTACGGGGTGAGCGTCTACCGCGCCTACTACGCGCGGCATATGCTTGACCAAAGCCGGCTCTATCCAGGAGCGCAGGCGGTGCTCGACTATTTCAAAGCGCGGCGCCAGGCGGTCATCACCAACAAGCCCAATCCGTTTTCTCGCGAAATCCTGACGGCGCTTGGCGTCGCGGATTATTTTTTCGAGATCATCGCCGGCGACTCAGCGTATCCGAAGAAGCCCGATCCTGCAGCAGCGCTGGCTATCATGCAGCAGGCGGGCAGCCACCCGGAAGAGACGCTGCTGATTGGCGATAGCCCGATCGACATAGAGACCGGACGCAGGGCAGGGGTCGCGACCGTCGGCATCCTCCACGGATTTTCGGACAAGGACGAACTCCTCGCTGCCGCTCCGGATCTGCTCGTGCGAGATTTCGCAGAGTTGCTGCAGCGTGCGAAAGCAGAAGTCTGGTAAGTCAGCTCTTGTCAGTAGACATTAGTCTAGTATAATGGGCCACATGGTTGAGGGAAGCCATGCCTGAGCCCAAACGTGTTTGGAATCCGCCCAACCCCTACCTGACCGAGCAGCGAGAACTGCTTGGAGAACCGCCTGTCGTAGAGCTTGAACTCTACGAGGATGAGTCGCAGTCGATCCTCTCCCGCAATGATAGCCCGGACATAGGTTTTCTCTGGAGCGTGAATCCCTATCGAGGTTGTTTTCATGCGTGTGCCTATTGCTATGCACGGCCCACACATGAGTACTTTGGGTTTGGGGCTGGCACCGATTTTGAGCGCAAGATTTTTGTTAAACGCAAGGCACCACTCCTCTTGGAGGCGGCGTTTCGACGTCCTTCTTGGAAGGGAGAGCTAATCGTTTTTTCTGGCGTCACCGACTGCTATCA
>OBEQ012928187.1_pt1 | contig 13541 bp, 13 predicted proteins | sample 1670901 | NCBI WGS metagenome assembly OBEQ01 (sample SAMEA104232315, study PRJEB22302) | groundwater metagenome | biome: forest; feature: aquifer; material: groundwater | place: USA | collected 2011-08-07 | depth 5.4 m
CAGGAGGCCGAGTTGATATTGCCATCCGACGCAATCGGCTTTAAACTCCTTGACCAAATCAAGCACGACCAGATAATCGCGCAACTGCTCTCGCGTGGCGGCTTCATGAAAATCTTCGGCCCCGGCCTCTCCATAATGAAATGTGACGCCCCGTTCTTTCACGAATGCCAGCGCCTGATCAATTCTCTTGGCCTCAATGGATTTCCCCCGGTCGATGATCCACGCTTGATCCACCTTATGCTCGGTAAATCCCAAGGAAGCCAGTAACCTGACGCCGAAATACCCGTTGATCATGCCCATGGAAGTATCCCCGAGCATAAGCGCCAGCGCCCGACGTCGGCGAAGATCTTCCACCACAGTCTGCGCGATGGCGGAAGCACGTTCCGAAATGGGAAGGGGGTGGGAGAGACTCTCTGTCGGGTACACGATACGGCCCGACGAGCACCATTCTTGAAGCCGGGCCATGAATCGCTCATCCGTGGTCCAATCCTCGGTGCTCGTCCACAATCGCGAATGAGGGCGTCCCATAAATTCTAAACAGGCGCTGGTATTGAGGAGTCCCACCAATCCGGGCCAGGTCCCTGAAAAATTACTCACGAGCAAGAGGGGAGAAGTTTTTCCCACCACGCCGTCCGTCGTGTGCGGGCCATAAAACCAGTGCACGCATATCCCCACCAATGGATCTTCGATGGGCCCGAGCTTTTCGATGGCTTCATGAGGTTTCGTGAGAAAGCCCTCGACGCGATAGGTCTCCCGGCCCAACCGGCGCAAGGCGCGTTCCAATTGAACGGTCGCGGCTTCAACATTCGGAAGGGCTAAGGCGTTCGGGACCGCTCGATAATCCCCAGGCCAAAAAATCCCGATCCGGCCGCTCATGGGGATTGACGCCGATCGGGCGGAAGAAGGGCAGGGAAGGCGGCATGAGGTTCCCGTTGATACCAATACGCGGTCGAAGCGATGTCGTCTTGAAGCGGTTGGAACGTGCCATCGGGCCACCATCCTAACGCTTGGATGGTGACACGCAATTGTTTCTCAAATCGGACGGGATCCATCACGTGCCACCGGTACAAACCGTGCTGGGGAGGTTTTCCCTCCACTTTTTTCCAAAGGGGGTAACCGAGGAAGGGCGTCGAGTAGGTGTCTCCGAAACACCAAGCACCGCCGAAATAATCCTCGGTCCCCGTGCCGCAGATCGTGGGAAACTCGCCGTCCCCATCCAGAAAAAACTTCATCTCGCCCTCCCCCCACCAGCCTTCGGAAAATTGCGTCCACGCGAGATGCGTGCCCACGTAATGACCCTGCCCTGACGCCTCGAGCAAGAGATGCTCCGGATGTTCCCGAGTCGTGACGCTCCTGCGCCACTGGGCATGAAATTGAGCGGCTTCCTCCGACACCTCCGTCAATCCGTAAGAAATCTGATAGAAGAATTCTCGGAAATCCTCGGACCCCTGATGCTCAATCGTGATGACGGCCCGCTTCCGAAAGGGCATCGGCCAGTAGCCATTGAAGCCCCCCGATGGATTGACGGCCACCATCATGGAATTCACCGGATAACGAAGCCCGTGCCCGTTGGCGAAAAAATCTCCCAGCGGCACTTCGACGGAAGGAGCGGTTTCTCCGTCCCAATAACAGCGCAACACGCATTCCCGGTAGGCCTTGGGATCCACCGTCATCCAGATATGGCGGATGATACCCGGACCTTGAATATCCGCCAGCGTGGTGGTGGAACCGGCGGAAAGGGTGATGGAGGGACGCGCCTTCCATCCACGACCCAGCTTAATCGCCGGATGCTTTCCCTCCGGGACGACTTGGGCCCCGCCCCCGGGCTCCCCCGTGGGATTCTCCGCTGAGATGGACCGGCTTCGTTCATGAGAAAGAATGGGTAACCCCTCTAAACTTGACATCAGAATACTATAACGGTTTGGCTTGGGTTTTTTGAGGGGATGTGCAGAGATGGCGGAATTGATCCTCCCTAAGCAATGGGGGATAATCCCTTTCATGCCGTCTCAGTTGGCCCGCTCCATCACGATCGCCCATAGCCCTGATCCGGACGACGCGTTTTTATTTTATGGCATGACTCATGGCAAAATCGGGCGCCCGGGCTTGGTGTTTGAGCATCTCCTACAAGACATTGAATCTTTGAACCGGTGGGCGTTGGAGGGTCGGTTCGAGATCACCGCCATGTCCGTTCATGCGTACGCTCATGCCGCCGACCGGTACGTCATTCTCCCTTACGGGACCAGCATGGGCGTGCGGTATGGGCCGATCTTGGTGAGTCGGACGCCAATGACTCTGAATCAATTGAAAGGAGAAATCATTGCGGTTCCCGGCCTTCTGACTACGGCATTTGCTTTGCTCAAGATGGTGTTGCCGGAGTGCCGGACCGAGGTGGTGCCGTTTGATCAGATCATGTCGGCGGTGAAAGAAGGGCGTTTCAAGGCGGGCCTGTTGATTCATGAAGGTCAACTGACGTATGCCAAGGAAGGATTTCATCCCGTGGTGGATTTTGGCGTGTGGTGGCAGAACACGATGAATCTGCCTCTTCCGTTGGGATTAAATTGTGTGAGAAAAGACCTCGGTGAACCAGTTATGAAAGAGCTGTCTCAATTATTGTTGGAGAGCATTGCTTACGGGCGGACCCATCGCGATGAAGCGGTGGGCTACGCCATGCAATATGGTCGGGGTTTGGCGCGGGATCTGACGGATCGTTTTGTGGACATGTACGTGAACGAGTACGCGGTGGAATTGGGCGAGGAGGGCCGGCGCAGTATCGCCGTTCTCTTGAAAAAAATGCACGAGGTTGGTATCGTGAGTCGCCTTGTCATACCTGAATTTGTAGAGTCGTGAGATTTCATTTAGAAGGGAGGTAAAGATCATGGCGAATTTCCAAAAAGCGGCTTTGGCGGCGGACGTGCCGCCCGGCTCCGCGAAAACTGTTTCCGTGTCAGGAAAACCGGTCGCGTTGTATAACGTGGGTGGAACGTTCTACGCCACGGACAACACGTGCGTTCATCGCGGCGGCCCTCTTGGGGAAGGGGTGTTGGATGGAGAATTAATTACGTGTCCCTGGCATGGCTGGCAATACGACGTGAAAACCGGTCAATGCCAGAATAATCCCACGGCCAAGGTGATGAGTTACACCGTCAAGCAGGAAGGCGTCGACCTCCTCGTGGCGGTGGATTGATTCCTGACTACCCCTAATCCAGAAGGATATTTTTCCACCGCCGTCAAAGCGGCGAGAGAAGCCGGTAAGCTCCTCATGGAATACTACGGCAAGCTGAAAGACGCGGATATCGAGCAAAAAGGCCAGAGCGATTACGTCAGTAAAGTGGATCGCATGTCGGAAGAAATCATCACGGACATTATCAAGGCGGAGTTTCCATCCCATGCCGTTGACGCCGAAGAAGGCGGAAAAGACCAGGGCCGTCCTACCCCATTCCATTGGGTGGTCGATCCCGTGGATGGGACGACGAATTATATTCATGGGTTTCCCATGTTCTGTGTTTCCATCGCTTTATTACATGAGGAAGAAGCGTTGCTGGGCGTGGTCTTTGATCCCCTTCGGGATGAGCTTTTCTGGGCTCAGAAGGGATTGGGTACGTGGATCAATCGGGACCAAGTCCGCACGACGGAGCACGGCAAGCCTGAAGACGCCTTAATTCTAACCGGATTCCCGTTCCGCCACAAAGCCCACTTTAATACCTATATGGAATCCTTCAAGCGTGTGTTTGAAATCACGGGGGGTGTTCGCCGAGCGGGTTCAGCCGCGTTGGATCTGGCGTATGTGGCCTCGGGCCGCGCTGAAGGCTTTTGGGAATTCGGCCTCTCCCCTTGGGATATCGCCGCGGGCGCCCTCTTAGTGAAAGAAGCTCATGGGGGGGTGACGGATTTTGCCGGCAGGGAAGATTATTTGAAGAGCGGGAATATCGTCGCCGGGACGCCCGTGGTTCACGAACGTTTGGTGGCCATTACCTCCGAGGTTTTTAAGGGTCAGGCTATAATTTAAGAATTCAGAAGTCAGAATTCAGAAGTCAGTGTAGATCAGAGTACAATACCTTCATGATTTTAAGCGTGGGGTTGGTTTGGGGATTCGTCCTGGGGGCTCAAGGCGAGTTGACGTTGGAACAGTGCGCGGAGTTGGCGGGGCGCTACCATCCTCGATTGACGGCCGCCGCGCATCATGTTCGCGTGTCGGAGGCCCGGGTGGGACAAGCCCGATCCGGTAGTTTGCCGATGGTGGACGTGACCGTTTCCTACGCGCGGGCCACTTCGAATTTCACGGGGGCTCCTGGCAGTCTGCCTGAATCGTTCCTGACCAATCCGGCGTATGCGCCCATCGGATCCAATACGAGTTTTAACAGTTGGGGTGGGGCCATGACGGCCCGTCATACTCTCTTCGATTTTGGTCGGACCGGAGGGGCCATTCAAGCGGAACAGCGGAGTGTGGAAGCGTCCGAAGCCTCGCGGCGATTGGTGAAGAGCGAATTGGCCTACGAATTGACTCGGGCGTATTATCAATGTCTCCAAGCCCAACATGTCGTGGGCGTGCGGGAAGATTCTGTCCGACAGATGGCCCAGCATTTGGCGCGAGCCAAGACCAAGTTTGCGGCGGGAGATCGACCGAAAACGGATGTCACCAAAGCGGAAGTGGATCTCGCCAACGCGAAGCTGGCGTTGATTCAATCGCAGAGCGATATCAAGGTGGCGTGGCTGGGCCTTCAACAAGCCATCGGATTTCCCAGCGAACCGTTACCTGATCGCGTGGCGGAGCGTGTGGAACCGGTGGTGAACATTACCATGGGGACGGAAGCCGCCGTCTCTCAAGCGTTGGCTCAACGACCCGAGTTGGCGTTGATTCAATTACAAATTGCGGGCGCCCAATATCGGGAAATCGTGGCCGAAAGCGGGTTTTATCCCACGTTGGGAGCGCTCGCCCAATATGATTGGCGCGGGCGAGAGTTTCCGCTCACTCATAATTGGTTTATCGGCATGTCGTTAACCGTTCCCGTCTTTAGCGGTTTTTTGACGACCTTCCACGTGGATGAGACGCGTGCCGCGACGGAAGCGCTGAGAGCTCAGTCGCAAACGGTCACCCAAGCCATCCGGGTTGAGGTGGAACAGGCAATCACCCAACTCCAAACGATGGCGGAACAGGTGAAGGCGGCCGAAGTGGTCGTGCGCCACGCGGTGGACCATTTGGAATTGACGCAGTCCCGCTATGACGCGGGGGCGGGTTCGCTGGTGGATTTGACCGACGCTCAAGTGGCCCTTAATGCCGCGGAAGTCCAGCGTATCCGGGCGCAAACGGAGTACGCCGTCGCCAAGGCGCGGTGGGAACGAGCCCTCGGCAGCCTGACCTTGTGAGCGACCCACAAAAGGCGTCTTCATCCGGGAGTCCCTTTAGGGGTATCCACGCGCACGCCCACGCAGGGGGATCCCTTAACCGCGAGCGCGTGATGGGTCCGCTTACCATGGTGTTCGGGCTCAATATCTTCTTTTGCTTCGTCGAGGCGATAGCGGGGTGGTGGACGAACAGTTTGGCGTTATTCGCCGACGCCGGCCACATGCTGGTGGACGTCATGGCCATCGGTCTCTCGCTTTTTGCCATGTGGTTATCCCGTAAACCGGCGACCGCCCACCAAACCTACGGCTACCACCGGGTGGAAATTCTCGCCGCGCTGGTGAATGGAGTGTTGCTCTGGGGACTGGTTCTGTGGATCTGGGTGGAGGCGTTCCAACGACTGTTCCAACCACCGGAAGTTTTGGGTGGACCGATGTTGGCGGTGGCTATGTGCGGATTGGTGGTGAACGTAGTGAGCGGAGTCATTTTGTCCCGCATCGCTCATGATAACCTCAATGTGCGCGGGGCGTTTCTGCACGTGTTATTCGATTTGTTGGGATCCTGTGCGGCCGTGGGGGCGGGCCTCCTCATTGTGTGGAAAGGGTGGTTCCTGGCGGATCCATTGCTCAGCGTGGCCACCGCGGGTTTGATCGTGTGGGGGGCTTGGAAATTGATTCAAGAGGCGGTCCACGTGCTCATGGAAGGGGCTCCGAGTCACGTGGATGTCAAAGCCATCCGCGAAGCGATGATTCAAGTGGAAGGCGTCAAGGCGGTGCACGATCTTCACGTGTGGACGCTGACCTCGGGATTTGTGGCCATGAGCGGCCATGCGGTCATTGAGGACGCAGGAACCTCCCAGGAAATTTTGGCACAGGCCAAACGCGTGCTGAACGAACAATTTCACATCGAGCACATGACGCTTCAATTGGAAACGGAAAATTGGGGAAGAGAAGAGAGGCCCCTTCGGCGCTTAAAATGATTTTAGGGATTGAGACGTCTACGGATATCTGCGGGGTGGCGTTGGTCAAAGGCGGCCAATGCCGCCTGGCGCTTTCCCTTCATCGTCCACGCGAACATTCTTCGGTTTTGCTTCCACTCGTCGATGATTTATTAAAACAAGCTGGAGTACGTCCGGAGCAGATTGAAGGTTTGGCTGTTACCATGGGCCCGGGTTCCTTTACAGGGTTACGCGTGGGTATGGGGCTGGCAAAAGGGCTGGCTATGGGTTGGCGCAAGCCTCTTGTGGGAGTGGAAACCCTCCGAGTGATCGCGGCTCGCTTGACGGTGGATGAATCCACGGGAGAATGTTCGGTCATCGATGCCAAACGGGGCGAAGTGTATTCCAGTGTCTTCAGGCTTCAGGAAGGGGTTTGGCAGGACATCAAAAAAGGCACATGTGAAACAGCAGAGAGTTTGGCCGCTTGGATCGTGGCTCACCAACAGGATGGTCCCCTGGTGGTGACGGGATCAGGCGTACCCATGATGAGAGAATTTTTGAAACCGTATCCTTGGGTGAGTTTCACGCCGGAGGTACAATGGGTTCCTTTGGCCAAGACGGTAGCCAAATTAGGAGAGATCCTTGTAGAGAAGGGAAATTTCCCACCCGCTTCTTCTTTGGTTCCGCTCTATATGCGCGAGCCTCCCATCACGCTCAAAAAAGTGAAAGAACTTCGTCATGGATAACTTCCAGATTCGTCAAATGCGGGAAGAGGATCTCCCGGCCGTGATGGAGATCGAAAAAGCGTCCATGTCCCTTACCTGGAGCCAAGGCGTATGGATGGGAGAACTCACCAGAAATCAACTAGCCAATCATTTGGTGGCCTACCTTAATCCGCAATCCCCAATCGGCAATCCGCAATTGACTGAGGATGGAAAAGAAACAATAGTCGCCTACGGTGGTTGTTGGATCGTATTGGACGAGGCCAATATCGTAAACATTGCCGTGGCCCCGGCTTGGCGGAGGAAAAAATTTGCGGAGCGAATTCTTATCGCGCTCTTGGACTTGGCTAAATCGCGCGGCGTGAAAATGGTCACGTTAGAAGTTCGATGCTCGAATGAGGCCGCCATGAAGTTGTACGAGAAATTCGGCTTCACCAAGATTGCCATACGCAAGGACTATTACCAGAATCCCATCGAGGACGCTTACGTGTATTGGCTGAACCCGCTTGTGGTCGCCCAGCGGGCGTGAAAGGGGTCAGAAAGGGGAGAAAGGGGTCAGGCCGATTCTTATCACTATTGTCTCAGGCCGGGATGTGGTAGGCTTGCCCCATGCCGCGCTCTCCCCGCATCGAATTCCCCGGCGCGTGTTACCACATTATGAATCGGGGCAATCACTTGGAACCCATTTTTCAGGATGAGGCGGATCGGGCCTTGTGCTGGGAAGTGTTGGCGGAGACCTGTCAGAGTGCGGGTTGGCGGTTGCATAGTTTTGTCTTCATGCCGAATCACTACCACCTCTTGATTGAAACCCACCGCGCCACCCTGGTGAAAGGCATGCAATACTTCAACTCGACCTATACGCATCGGTATAACCGCCGCCACCAGACGCGAGGGCATTTGTTCCAAGGCCGCTATAAAGCCGTGTTGGTGGATCACAAAAGCCCGACCTATTTCCTCACGGTGAGCGATTACATCCACCTGAATCCGGTGCGCCGGCGCCGACCCCGCACGCTCCACGCTGTCCTCCAGTATCCCTGGAGTAGTGCGGGGTGGTTCGCGGGGACGCGCACGAAACGACCGGCCTGCCTCGCGTGGGAGCGGATTTACGGCGAACTGGGCCTCGAGGCCTGGGACCGACGGACCCGCTGCACGTTTCAAGCGCACCTGGAGAGGCGGTGCCGCGACAAAGGTGAGCCAGCCGTCTGGCATACCCTTCGCCGGGGCTGGTGTGTGGGCTCCGAGACGTTTGTGGGCGAGATGAAAGATCGCGTGGTGGACCGGCTCGATGCGCCGCATGAGGCAGAGCGGTGGACGGGTCCCGACGTCGAGGAAGCCGAAGAAGCTCGAGCCCTGCGGCTGGTGCGGCAAGGCCGGGAGCGGTGGGGGGTTCGATCACAAGACGTGTTAAAAGGGAGGGATCGCTATCTCTTGGCCCGGTGGGTGCGGACGCACACGAAAGTGGGGGTGAAATGGCTGGCGGCCCAGGTGGGCGTGAAAACCCGGGGGGGATTGGTGCAAGGCATTTATCGCGTCGGCCAGGCTCTGAAAGAAGATCGGCGTCTTCAACGACGATGGACCTTGCTCGGCGAGGCTACGGAAAAGTGATAAGAATCGGCCTGACCCGTTTACGGCCTGACCCGTTTACGTTTACCTTTATTCCATTTATGTGGATGGGATTGGGCCTTCTTTCAATAGTCCTCATATTCTCATGAATCCCAACCAACTGACGATTTATGAAACCGAGGACGGGAAGGTCAGGGTCGAGGTGTTGTTCGACAAGGAGAACGTTTGGCTGACGCAAAAGCTGATGGCCAGGCTGTTCGAGTGTTCTGTTGATAACATTAGCCTCCATTTAAAAAACATCTTTTCCGAGCGGGAGTTGGACGAAAAGTCAGTTGCCGAGGAATTCTCGGTAACTGCCTCAGACGGAAAGAAATACAGGATAAGGCATTACAGCCTGGAAGCTATCATCGCCGTGGGCTACAGGGTCAATACCGCCCGCGGCACCCAATTCAGGACGTGGGCGACCGACCGGCTTAAAAACTACATCTTGAAGGGCTTCGCGATAGACAAGGACCGGTTCATCAAGGGATCGAAATTCGACGCGAAATTTTTCGACGAGCTACTGGAGGAAATCCGGGAAATCAGGGCCAGCGAGCGCATGGCGTATCAGAAAATCACCGACATCTATTCGACGTCCGTGGATTATTCTCCCAACACGGCGGAGGCGGAAAAGTTTTTCGCGGCGGTGCAAAACAAGTTGCATTTCGCCATCACCGGCAAGACGGCGGCGGAGATCATTGTTTCGCGGGCCGACAAGGACAAGCCCCGCATGGGGTTGACCACGTGGCGGAAGGCCCCCAAAGGGAAAATAATGCCTTCCGATGTCCGTATCGCCAAGAATTATCTGGGGAAGGAGGAGATGAAGAGGCTGAATCACATCGTGGACATGTATTTGGATTACGCCGAGTTCCAGGCCGGGAAGGGCCGCCTGATGCGCATGGGCGAATGGGCGGACAAATTGGACGCGTTCCTCAAGTTCAACGAACAGGACATCCTTCTGGATAAGGGCAAGGTGTCCCATGATGTGGCCGTCGCCTTGGCCGAAAAACAATACGAGAGCTTCCGCATTGAGCAGGACAGCCGTTTCGAGTCCGATTTCGACCGGGAAGTAAAAAAATTTCTGGCGCAAAAGAAGAGAAAAGACGGGCTAGAGGATTGACGCATGTTCTCCACGCGGGTGGGGATGAGTCCGCGTTGCACGTGAAATTTAAAAACTGTTACCATACACGTTAATGTGAATGTTCGAGTCAGATTCGCGCCGAGTCCTACGGGTTTCCTCCATGTCGGAGGTGTGCGCACCGCCCTTTTTAACTGGCTCTTCGCCCGACATCATGGCGGGACCTTCATCTTGCGCATCGAGGACACCGATCGGGAGCGCTCCACCAAAGAGTATGAGGCCGACATTCTCAAGAGTTTGAAATGGATGGGGCTGGATTGGGACGAGGGGCCAGGCGTCGGGGGGCCGCACGGGCCGTATTTCCAGCTTGAGCGCCTTCCTAAATATAAAGAGGCGGCTGATCAGCTGATTCATACCGGATGGATGTATAAATGTTTTTGTAAATCCGAGGAACTTGAAGCCCGGCGCCAGGAAGCGGCGGCCAAAGGGCGGGCGCCCCGCTATGACGGCCGTTGCGGCCGTCTCACCGCCGAGGCGTCGAAATTCCTGGAAGAATCCGGCAATCCGTGGGTGTGGCGATTCCGGGCGGCGCCGACGGGGGAGACCGTCGTCGAGGATCTGATTCGCGGGACGGTGACGTTTCAAAACGAATTGATGGATGACTTCGTCGTCATGAAAAGCGACGGCATGCCCACCTATAATTTTGCCGTGGTGGTAGACGATCACGACATGGCGATCACCCATGTGATCCGCGGCGAGGATCATTTGTCCAATACCCCTCGTCAATGGTTGTTGAATCAGGCGTTCGGGTGGACGCCTCCCCTATGTGCCCACCTCTCGTTGATTTTAGGTTCAGATAAAACCCGCCTATCGAAGCGCCACGGCGCTACTGCGGCCAATGCCTATGAGGAGCAAGGGATTCTTCCCGAAGCCCTGGTGAATTTTCTAGCGTTGTTGGGATGGTCTTTGAACGATAAAGATCAGGAGTTTTCCATGAAGGAGTTGGTTGAAAAGTTCGCGCTTGAGCGAGTCTCCAAAAGCCCGGCGGTGTTTGACACCCAGAAGCTGGAATGGATGAACGGCGTGTACATTAGAAAGCTTCCGATCGACGACCTAACCCGACTGATTTGGCCCCGCTTGGTTCGGCGCGGGTGGGTCCAGGGGGAGCCGCAGGGTCCGGCGTGGGAAAAGATCCGCCGCATCGTCGGATTGGAGCAGGAACGGATGAAGTATCTGGCTGATTTGGATGAATCCGTCGGTTATTTTTTTACGGACCCCTCCGGATACGAGGAAAAAGCGAAAGACCAGGTCAAGGGTGTGCCAAAAGTGATGGAATCTCTTCGCGCGTATCGCCAAACTGTGCAGGAAAGTCCGGTGTTTGAAGCCACGTCTTTGGAATCGGCGGCACGGGCCATGTCTGACCAGCATGGAATAAAATTAAAGGAATTGGCTCAAGCCGTTCGCCTCGCTCTCAGTGGTAAAACCGTCACCCCGCCTTTATTTGCCACCATGGAGGTATTGGGGAGGGATGTGTGTTTGGCTCGTTTGGACCGTGCGATATCACAATGGACCAAATAAGGGACTTTTCAAATATGGCGGTAGTGGGGTGTTTGCGGAGTGAACATCAAGCGGAGCCGAGCACGGCCATCGACCCCGAGCACGACGGGGGAAACCGTCGTCCATTAGACGGAGGGGGGAGTCCCCCGTCGGCGCAGGGTGTCGTGGCTGCCGTCGGAGCGTGTGAACGCAGCAAATACCCCACTAACATGGATAAAAAAACTGAGAGAATAAAATGAAAGTATTTCCGTACGTGAAGAACGACCAATTGGGGAAGTTCGAGCGTCGGGATTTGCCGGAAGCGCCGCCCCTGCGCAAACTCCTGGGGCCCAGCGTCGTTCTGTTGGCCTTAGGCCTCGGGAGTGGTGAGTATGTGTTGTGGCCGAACCTCATCGCCAAATATGGTTTTGTGTGTTTTTGGGCCGCGGCCGTCGGTTTGCTCACCCAGTTCTTCATTAATATGGAGATCGAACGCTGGACGCTCGCAACAGGCGAGAGTATTTTGGTCGGGTTTAGCCGTCTTTCCAGGGCCTGGTCATGGCTCTTTTTGTTTTTTGTGGTGGCCCCGTTCGTATGGCCGGGTTGGGGTGCGGGAGCCTTCAAGTGTCTTTCGTTCGTGACGGGCGGCTCACACGTCTGGCCCACTATTGTGGGATTAGTGGTCATCGGAGTGGTGCTGACGCTCAGTCCCCGCGTCTATGCTTTGGTGGAGCGTTTTCAAGTAGGTTTGATAGGCTTCAAAGTCGTGGCATTACTCGTGATGACGATTCCATTTTTGACTTGGGGTCTCCTCCGAGAATGGGCCGTCGGCACGGTCAGCGTGGGACGCTTTCCCGATGCGCCGGATTTCGAATGGCCGCTGTTTTTAGCCGCTCTGGCCTACGCGGGGTTGGGCGGCGTGGGGAACATTATTCAGAGCAATTACATTCGCGAAAAGGGTTTTGCCATGGGCCAGTTTGCCCAAAAAATCGTCAGTCCCTTCTCCGGCAAAGAAACCGCGGCGGCCTCCGTGGGATATCAGTTCGAGGGCACCGACGAAAATTTAAGAAAATGGAAGGATTGGTGGCGAGTGGCGAATTGGGAACACTTCATGAGCTTCTTCCTGCTCGGTCTCTTCACCATGTCTCTTTTGGGGTGGCTGGCCTACGCCACCCTGTATCAACATCCTGATTTGGGGACAGGCGTGTTAAAAGAATTCGCCTTCCTGGATTTGGAGGGCCGAGTGATCGGTCAAAAGTATGGGGCGTTTTTCCGCGTTTTATTTTATGTGATTGGATTTTCGATCCTGTTCACCGTTCAGTTAGGTGTGCTGGATTTAGTATCAAGATTAATGACGGATCTGATCGTGGTGACCGATCGAAGAGCCTCCGCAAACTGGTCCGAAAGCCGGATTTATTTCACGGTGCTTTGGACGATGATCGGTTTGGGCGTGATGATTCTTCTTTCGGGCATGTCCCAACCCAGGTCCCTGTTGATTCTGGGAGCTTGCATCAATGCCACCGTGATGGCGCTCTACACCTTGTTACTCCTCTATTGCAACGTGAAGTGTTTTGATCCGCCAGTCCGGCCGAGTCCTCTCAGAATCGGCGCGTTGTGTTGGGCGTTCCTGTTTTACGGGTATTTCGCGGTGGTCACCTTGGCCAGCCAATTGAAAGGCCTGTCCTGAGCCCTTCGGCTTCGCTCAGGATAAACTCCGTCGAAGGAGCAGCTTAACTTTTTATGTCGTCAGATTCGACGTTGGTGACCGAAGAGCATTTCCGCTATATCGCGAGACATACCATTCAAGAAGACGAATTTCTTCTATCGCTCAAGCGGGAGGCCGAAGTGGCCGGCATCCCCCCCATCTGGATCGCGTGGGAGCAGGCCAGTTTTATACATATCCTGTTAAAGGCGGCGAAAGCCAAAGAGGTGGTCGAGGTGGGGGCTTTGGCCGGATATTCCGCCATTGTGATGGCGCGATCGCTTCAGCCCGGCGGGGTGGTGCGGACGATTGAAGTCTCCGCGACGCGGGCGGATTTTGCGGAAACCTGGATCGCTAAATCGGATGTGGCGGATCGAGTAAAAGTGTATAGAGGTTCTGGTCGGGAAGTCCTTCCACTGCTTGAGGCGAATTCTGCAGACGCCGCGTTTTTGGATGCGGATAAGGTGAATTATCCATATTACTTGCAAGAGAGCTTGAGGATCGTGCGGCCCGGCGGGTTGATTTTGGCGGATAACGCGTTCGCGTTCGGCGAATTGTTCGCGGTGAATCCGGAAGATCGGGAAACCGAGGCCGTGAGGGCCTACAATGAGTTGGTGGTTCAA
>OBEQ010602085.1_pt1 | contig 13540 bp, 13 predicted proteins | sample 1670901 | NCBI WGS metagenome assembly OBEQ01 (sample SAMEA104232315, study PRJEB22302) | groundwater metagenome | biome: forest; feature: aquifer; material: groundwater | place: USA | collected 2011-08-07 | depth 5.4 m
CCGAACTCCTTGTATTTCAATGAGATGGGATCCGTAACCTGTAATCTTGGCTCCCATTTTAATCAGAAATTGGGCTAAATCAACAAGTTCTGGTTCGCAAGCAGCGCCCTCTATATAGGTAGTGCCCTTGGCTAAAACAGCCGCCATCATGACATTGGCAGTCGCCAGAACGGAAGAACCGTAGCTTCCGCCTAAATAAACATCGCTTCCTTTCAGTCCACGCTTTGCGTTGGCCTTTACATACCCATGTTCAATCATAATGTCAGCGCCTAAGGCTTCCAGGCCTTTCAAATGCAAATCAATCGGCCTTGCCCCAATGATACAGCCGCCGGGCATGGAAACTTCAGCATGCTGGAACCGCCCAAGTAAAGGGCCGAGGACGCAGACAGACGCGCGCATCGTACTGACCAAATTATAAGGGGCGATTAATTTAATGTTATTTCCGGGTTTGATTTCAAGTTTTGAATTTTCAACCGTCACCTTGGCGCCTAAAAAGCGGAGTAGCTTCACCATCGTTGTGACATCGCGCAAATTAGGAACATTTTCAATCACTGATTTTTCTTCTCCGAGAAGCGCGGCGGCCATGATCGGTAGGACCGCATTTTTTGCACCCGACACAACGACTTCACCGCTTAATTTTTTTCCGCCGCGGATTACAATTTTATCCATGATTTTTTCCTGTCATTCGCGAAAACGCAGAAGCGCTGGCTGGCTGTTTGGCGAAACATCCGGAAATAAAACGGTCATGCCCTGCATCATCTTTGGTTATTTCGATAGAATCAAATTTTTCGGCCATCAATTCTGTAATTTGTTTTGCCTGATCCCAGCCGATTTCAAAAAAAACAAATCCGTCGGGTTTTAAAACCGTTTCCACCTTTGAAATCAAGCGGCGGTAAAAAGAAAGCCCGTCTTCTCCGCCGTCCAGAGCCATGACTGGTTCGTAAGAAAGTTCTTTTTGAGCATCCGCAAGATCTGAGGATTTAACATACGGCGGATTAGAAACCAGAACATCAAAATTGTCCCCGGTTCCCTGATATAAATCGGCCTTGATGAATTGAATCTGATGGGTTGTTTGATTGAAAGCGCTGTTTTTCTTCGCAAATTCGAGTGCGGTGTCAGAAATGTCTGTCGCCATGAGTGTCCAATGCGGCCGCTCAAGCGCCAAACTGATGGCAATATTGCCTGAGCCGGTTCCGATTTCCAGGATCTTAAGCGGTTCGGTTTCGCGTTTTAAGCGCGACTTGACCACATCAATTAAAAGTTCCGTTTCCGGTCTCGGAATTAAACAACCTTCTCCAATTTCTAAGATTGCATTTCGAAACGGGATCTGCTTGATCAAATATTGGAGCGGATAGCGCGTCGCACGCTTCATGAGTAGAGATTCGAGCTCTTGTTCTTGCGCGGCCGTAAGTATCATTTCGGGATTCAGTTTTACGTTTAGTTCAGGCTGTTTAACAACGTAAGAAACAAGCGCAAGCGCCGAAATCTCGGGATCCGGAACGTTGTGCCGTTTTAAAAATGTCGCGCTTTCTTTGAGATAAGTTAAGATCATAAATTTTTTTTACAGCGCCCTCAGCCGGCGCATGCGGTCTTCCTTAATTAAGGCCGAAACAAGTTCGTCCATATTTCCTTCTAAAATTTCGTGTAGTGAATGTAATGTCAATCCGATCCGGTGATCCGTCACGCGGTTATCGGGAAAATTATAAGTCCTGATTTTCTCGCTTCGGTCGCCGGAGCCCACTTGTTTTTTCCGGTTATCCGACATTTCTTTGTGGAGCCGCTCTCGTTCATGTTCGTAAAGCCGCGTACGCAAAACGCGAAGCGCTTTATTTTTATTCTTCAACTGAGAACGTTCGTCCTGACACCGCACCATAAGCCCTGACGGAAGATGAAAAATCTGGACCGCAGAATCCGTGGTGTTAACGCCTTGGCCGCCGGGTCCGCCTGCGCGGCAAACTTCGATTCGTAAATCGTCAGGTTTAATTTGAACGTCTACTTCGGTCGCTTCCGGCAAAACCGCAACGGTTGCAGCCGAGGTGTGAATCCGTCCGCTTGCTTCCGTATCCGGAACGCGCTGGACCCGGTGAGTTCCGCTTTCAAATTGAAATAATTTGTACGCTTCGTCTCCGGAAACACCGAAAATAACTTCTTTAAATCCGCCTTTGCCGCTCGTATTCGTGTCCATGATTTCAATCTGAAGGCCGTGATTGACGATAAAACGGCTGTACATCCTGAATAAATCTCTGGCAAAAAGCGACGCTTCTTCTCCGCCCGTTCCGGCCCGGATTTCGATAATAATATTTTTATCCTGATCCGGATCCGATCCTTCTAATAATTTTTCTTCAAGCTCAGATTCAAGCGCTGTCTTTTTTTGAAGCAGCTGATCCCGCTCTTCCTGATATAAACTCAGCATTTCTTCATCTTTTGTTTTCGATTGAATCAACGATTCGGTATCTGTGAGTTCCCGGTTAATCCGTTCATATTCACCGAAGCGATCCATCAGCGGCCTGAGGCGCGAAAGCTCTTTGGAATACGACTGGACCAAATTCCGGTCTTTCAGAACTTCCTGATCGGCAAGGAGATGTTCCAGTTCACCAACGCGGGAACGGATTTTTTCAAGCTGCTGGACAATGACCATTGCGAACCAAAACGTCTAATTAATGTTTCTTTTTGCTTGCGACGGTTTTGCCGCCGAATTTTTTCTGGAACTTGTCAATGCGGCCGGCGGTGTCGATCAATTTTTGCTTCCCGGTAAACTGCGGGTGGCAGGCCGAACAGATATCAATTTTAATATCCGCTTTGGTGCTCCGGGTTTCAATTACATTGCCGCAAGCGCACCGAATGACCGATGTGCCGTAAGTTGGGTGAATTTCTTTTCTCATTTTTTCTCCTTACAAGATGATTTATTTATCTACTTTGTTCAAGCTCATGAGAAACTCGGCATTGGATTTCGTCTTGGCCAGACGTTCCAATAAAAGTTCCATAGCTTCTGTTGAATTCAGTTCATTGAGCACTTTCCTGAGGATCCAGACCCGGTTCAGCTCATCCGGATGCATGAGCATATCTTCTTTTCGGGTGTTGGATTTTTTAACGTCAATGGCCGGATAAATCCGCTTTTGGAACAAATTCCGGTCCAGTTGAAGTTCCATGTTGCCGGTGCCCTTGAATTCTTCGAAAATGACTTCGTCCATTCTTGAGCCCGTATCGACAAGCGCGGTCGCGATAATCGTCAAGCTTCCGCCTTCTTCGATATTTCTGGCTGCGCCAAAAAACCGTTTCGGCTTATGAAGCGCATTGGAGTCCACACCGCCGGAGAGAATTTTTCCGGAATGCGGAACCACCGTGTTGTAGGCGCGGGCAAGACGCGTAATACTGTCGAGCAGAATGACGACATCGCGTTTGTGTTCCACAAGCCGCTTGGCTTTTTCAATGACCATTTCGGCCACTTGAACATGCCGCTCGGCCGGTTCATCAAACGTCGATGAAATGACTTCGCCTTTAACAGACCGTTGCATATCCGTCACTTCTTCCGGACGTTCATCGATCAGAAGGACGATCAAATAAACTTTCGGTTCGGTTTTGGTAATGCTGTTGGCGATTTTTTGAAGCAGAATCGTTTTTCCGCTATAAGGCGGAGCGACGATCAGTCCGCGCTGGCCCTTTCCGATCGGCGTGAGCAAATCCATCACGCGGGTCGAAAGTTCGCCGGGTTCCGTTTCCAACATGATCCGCTCATTCGGATAAAGCGGAGTCAGGTTATCAAACGGAATCTTGTCCTTAATGGCTTCCGGGGATTCATAATCCACGGCTTCCACTTTCAAAAGCGCGAAATAACGTTCGCCTTCTTTGGGCGGACGGATTTGGCCGCTTACGGTATCACCCGTTTTAAGATTGAATTTACGGATCTGAGAGGGGGATACGTAAATATCATCCGGAGACGGGAGATAATTGTAATTGGGCGACCTTAGAAATCCGAAACCGTCCTGGAGAATTTCCAGAACGCCTTCACCGAACATCACGCCGGACTGCTCGGCCTGGCCCTGCAGGATCTTAAAAATCAGGTCCTGTTTGTTGAGACCCATCGTCTCGCCGATATTTAATTTCTTGGCAATATCGTGCAGTTCGGACACCTTCTTTTTCTTAAGGGCCGCGACGTCGAGCTGCGGCTGTCCGCCCGAGCCTGCCGGCCGTGGTGGAGCTTCCGGCTCCGTATACTTTTCTTCTTCCGCGACTGCTATTTTTTTACCTTTGTTAAAATTTTCTTTAACCATGATTGATTAAATCTCCTCTCAGTTTCGTTTTAATTTAATTCTGACTTCAGTTGCTGCCACACAAATTTAGTTCTTTTGTAAAGCGACTTCCTAGTACCGATATTATTAATAATAAAGTCTGCTCGTTTTATTTTCTCAGGCTCCGGAAGCTGCGCTTTGATCCGCGCCTTAATTTCATTCGGGCTAAAACCCAAACGCAACAGGCGTTTCCGGTTGGACGTTCCAGCCGAAACGGTGACCGTTACATCGCACAAGCGGTCAAATTTCGCTTCAAACAGAAGCGGCACTTCCACAATCATAATGCCCTGTTTCATCTTTCTGATTTCGGCCGAAATGCGCCGGTATACATAAGGATGAATAATTCGTTCAAGTGCTCTTCTTTTTTTCGGATCCGAAAAAACAGCTTTGGCAATTTCTCGCCGGCTAAGTTTTTTATTTCCAAAAAGCGATTTAATTTTTCTGAAACATTCTCTGTTCGGCGAAAATGCTTCACGCGCCACTTGATCGGCGCTGATGATCTTTTTTGCGCCAAGCCGCTTGAATATTTTGCTGACCGTTGTTTTCCCGCTTCCGAAACTTCCCGTCAGCCCGACAACCAGGCGTTTTTTCATTATTCCTTATACCAGCTGGCTCCGGTCGTCATATCGACTTTAAGCGGAACGCGCAGCTTATAGGCGCCTTCCATATTGGAACGGACCAGAGATTCAACTTGTTTGTGTTCGGAATTGAGCACGTCAAAAACGAGTTCGTCGTGGACTTGCATAATCATTAAGGATTTTAATTTTTTCTCTTCGAGCTCATTTTGGATCCGGATCATCGCAACCTTAATGATGTCCGCCGCAGAACCTTGGATCGGCGCATTAATGGCCGTACGTTCCGCAAATTGCCGGCGGTTTGCATTGCTTGAATTAATGTCTGGAAAATAACTCCTGCGGCCGAACAAGGTCTTCAGAAATCCGTTTCGCCTGGCTTCTTCTTTTTGGCTTTCCATGAATTGTTTGATTTTTGAATAACGCTCGAAATAAGCGTCGATAAATGTCTGCGCTTCGCTGGGTGAAATTCCCAAACTTTGCGAAAGTCCGAATGCGCTGACTCCGTAAACAATGCTGAAATTAATCGTCTTGGCCACATTTCTCATTTCCCGCGTCACCGCTTCGGGTTTTGCATTGTAAAGCAGCGTGGCCGTATATTGGTGGACGTCCAAATCCTCTTGAAATGCTTCAGTCAACTTCGGGTCTTCGGAAAAATGCGCCAGCACCCTGAGTTCGACTTGCGAATAGTCCGCCGATAAAATTTTATGGTCTTTTGCACGCGGAATAAACCCCCGGCGAATTTGCCGCCCGATTTCGGTTTTGATCGGAATGTTTTGAAGGTTCGGATCTGAACTCGACAAACGTCCGGTTGCCGTAACGGTTTGATTAAAGGACGTATGAATTAATTTGGTTTCCGGATGAAGCAGTTCCGGAAGAGCGTCCATATAAGTTGATTTTAATTTGGACTTCTCACGGTATTCTAAAAGGCGTTTAGGAAGCTCATAAGTTTCGGCAAGACGTTCTAACACATCCGCATCGGTGGAAAAACCGGTCTTGGTCCGCCTAATCACAGGCAGTCCCAGCTTGGTAAATAAAATATCGGACAATTGCTTCGGTGAGTTAATGTTAAATTCTTCACCTGCTTGGCGGTAAATTTCGGCAGTCAGCCCACTGAGGTCTTGACCCAGCTGCGCGGACAGTTTCCCCAGCAGTTCACAATCAACCGCAACCCCATTGAGTTCCATCTGAGCAAGCACCCGGGTGAGCGGCATTTCCAGTTCATTGAAGAGTTTTGTCTGCTGATGATCTTCCAAAAGTTTTTGGAACGGTTCAATCAGCCGCATAACGCAATCCGCGTCCTCACAGGCATATTCTGAAATGCGTTCGAGTGAAACTTGGTCCATCGTAATTTGATTTTTACCCTTCCCAAGCAGTTCGCTGGTCGGAATTTTTTTGCAGCCCAAGTATTCGAAAGAGATATCATCTAAATTGTGATTGAATTTTAAAGGATTAATCAGGTAGGAAGCGATCATCGTATCAAACGCAACGCCGGCAAGTTCGATTCCATGCCGCGTGAGCACAATGATTTCATATTTTACGTTTTGCCCATACTTTTTTATGGAAGCGTCTTCCAAAATGGGTTTTAGAATTTTTTCGGCTTGGGCCCAAGGAATGCCGGGAGCTTTGTGAAAATCAGAAGAGACCGGAACATAATAGGCTTCCTTCGGTTCGACCGCAAAACTAAAACCCACAATCTTCGCTTGGTTCGGTTCGGCTGATGTCGTTTCTGTATCCAGCACAAAAGCCTTGGCTTTAATTAATTTTTTAGCCAAATCTTCAAGTTGCTCAATTTTGCTGACAATATGATATTTCCGGCTGCTTTTTTCTTCCGGATCGCCCGAAGTGCCCAATTCTTTAAGCAGGGCGCGGAATTCAAAATGCTTCAGCAGTTCAGTTAAGCGTTTATCGTCCGGGGTTGTGACTTTCATTTTTTCAAAATCCATTTCAACGGGAACATTGCAATCAATGGTGGCCAAATCTTTCGAGAGACGGGCAACTTGTTCATTTTCTTCAAGTGATTTTTTCCGGGCGCCTTTCAGTTCCCCTAAGTGTTGGTACAATCCTTCTAAAGAGCCGTGTTGACGAATCAGTTCGATCGCCGTTCGTTCTCCGATGCCCGGAACGCCGGGAATATTGTCGGAGGCGTCACCCGCCAAACTGAGTATGTCGGTAACACAATTCGGGCCGAGCCCGCCAAAACGCTCTTCTACTTTTTTCTGGTCCATAATTTCTTCTTTATAAGTGCTGAATATTTTTACTTTTTCATCCACAAGCTGAAGCATGTCTTTGTCGCCGGTCACAATCAAAACATCGAATCCGTTTTTTTCGGCTTTTTTGGCGACCGTGCCGAGCAAATCATCGGCCTCATAACCGGCCAATTCAAAAACTGGAATCCGGAATGCTTGCACAAATTCTTTAATGTGCGGCATTTGCGTAATTAAATCATCGGGCATGGGTTTGCGGTGTTCCTTATAAGCCTCATAGCGGGTATGCCGGAATGTCTTTTCTTTCCGGTCAAAACAAACCGCCACGTATCCGGGCTTCAAATCGCGGATAAGCTTCCTGAGCATCGTAATGAACCCGTAGATCGCATTCGTCGGTTCGCCTTTTGAATTTGAAAGTTCACGGATTGCATAAAATGCACGGTAACAGAACGACTGACCATCAATCAGTAAGAGGAGTTTGGCCATAAGGGAATAGTGACTTCATATACGGGATGAGATGCAGAAAAGCAGCATGTTGTACGACGTAATGCCTTAAGTTACGGATTCACCTATTCTGATTTATCAATTTTTTGGGATTTGAAAACATGAGAGGGACTAACTCGAAAGGATAAGTACAAGCCCTAATTACGTAATAAGATACAGCAATAAGAAGAACAAATCAAGCGCTTTTTTAGCGCTTAGCAAGGCTGGGTTGGGCGGGTTTTCCGGCCCCAATGTGGCTGGCTTGCTGGGCAAAATAGCCCGGGTCATACGATTTATCGATGGCGTCATCATAGGAAATGATGCCCTTTGAATAAAGTTCCAAAAGATGGCTGTCCAAGTTCCGGGACCCATATTTGGCGCCGGTTTGAAGCTCTGAAGGAATTTGGTGCGTCTTGCCTTCTCGAATCAAGTTCGAGATGGCCGGCGTTGAAATCATAACTTCAAATGCCGCAATTCGGCCTTTTTGGTCAAGACGCGGAATGAGTGTCTGAGAAATAACGGCAACCATGGTGGATGAAAGTTGAACGCGAATTTGAGCCTGCTGATGCGACGGAAAAACGTCAATGATACGGTCCACCGTGCGCGCTGCGCCGGTTGTGTGCAAAGTGGCAAAAACCAAGTGGCCGGTTTCAGCAGCGGTAATGGCCGCTTCCATCGTGGCCAAATCGCGCATTTCACCGATGAGAATGACATCTGGATCTTGTCTCAACGCTTTAATGATAGCTTCCGAAAATGAGGTCACGTCGACACCGACTTCGCGCTGCGTAATAATGGATTTCTTATGTGAGTGATAATATTCGATCGGATCTTCAACCGTCACAATGTGAGCGTCGTGGTTTTCATTAATGTAATTAATCATGGAAGCCAGTGTTGTCGATTTACCGGAACCCGTCGGGCCGGTCACTAAGATTAAACCGCGCGGACGATTGAGCAAGGAAACCACTTTATCAGAAAGGCCGATTTCTTAGAATTTCAAAAATTTGGTCGGAAGCATTCTCAGAACAAGCCCGAATGTTCCTTTTTGTCTGAAACAAGAGGCGCGGAACCGGATTCCATTATGATCCAAACCGAAATCAACGCCGCCTACGCGTTCGATCTGTTGGAGCTGGGCTTCTGAGGCAAGGGCTTTAACGTATTCAGCAGTATCTTTTGCAGTGAGAGACTTCTCTTCTATTAATACGAGTCGACCGTGGACACGCAGGGTCGCAGGCCGACCCACAGAAAGATGAACATCGGATGCGCCCATTTTCGCTGATTCCGCGAAAATCTGAAATATGTCCATGAACTCCTCATAGGTTAAGCAACCTCTCGATTGCTGGGGAAAGTATAACATACGCATTTGGGGCCCGCTAGAAAGCGGAAGGATTTTAAGGAGACAAAGACGGCTTTTTAAAAATCAAAAGAAAGAGAATCCGAGCAGGAGAAAACCGGCCGCTACAAAAAAGATACCCGTAATCGAAAAACCCGCGGGCGTATCCATTAAGTCGAGCCGTTCTTTAATTCCGGCAAGGACCGGAAACAAAAGTGCGGAAAACAAACACCAGATAAAGGCTTCCATGAAATTATAAGGTGCCGTCAGAACCGTTTGGTTCATCAATTCTCCGGTCCACACAAGAGATATCCACAGGCCGGAAAACAAATAAAAATTGGGAAGTGTCAAAATCCTCTTCTGAAATTGCGGGGCGCCTTTCAGTCTGTTTTTTAGGAGAAAGGCCGCTAAAAGACACAGAACCGGAAGCACAAAAAATGAAATTGAAAGATAAGCACAAAAAATCACAAGGCCTTGAACACAGGAAAAAACCAAAAAATAAAATAGGCCTAGGAACCAATAATTTCTAAGCGCTTGTTTCATGGAAACTTGATAAAGCACAACTTGGGCGCACACCAGAACTAAGTAACTCAAAAGCTTTTGGCTAAGCATAATAAGCTCTCCGGTCAATCAGATTGGAAAACAAAATGATTGCGGCGATCAGCCAGAAAAGTCCCGCCTGAAACTGAGTGAACACCCATTCATTCGCCGCACCAAGCAAAAGAGACCAAGTTAAAAATCCGGTCCAAGTTTTAACTCGTTCCGAAAACGAAAGCGTCCGGCGAATGGTGCTTTGGATCAAAATTACCGAACTGATTAAACAAATCGGGAAATAGCCGGTCATCAACTGCAAATCAAACCGGGGAGCTGCAATCCATAAGGCGCCAATTACGGTAGACAGAACGATTAAGGCGAGTGAAAAACGAATTGATCTCAACCAGAAATTTTTGACTGCAAAAAAGACAAGTTCAAATAATAAAACAGCGCATAAAACCGAGGACGACAAAATAAACGATGTGTTCAGATCTTTAAACCCATAAATCAAAGGGAGTACAGATCCCAAAATTAGAAATGGAGATTGAGTGTTTTTAGGGGACATAAAGGTTCGCCGGTTTGAATTCGGTAAGAAAACTCAGAAAGAATGAGGAAACTAAATAAAACGGCAACGACTAAACCGCCGAATGTTTTAAACCGATCAGGCCGTTTCATGTTTGATCACCGAATAAACGAAATGGTCGATTAAAGGAACTGCCGTATTGGTAATCAATATCGCGGCAGCAGCGGCCTGTGCAATGTTCATCCAGGTCACAAAAGCAGCGGTCAAAACGCCGGCAGTGGTCGAGAATAAAATACGTCCTTCTTTGGTCATCGGACCCGAAGCGGAATCTGTAATGATAAAGAATGAGACCAAAATCAAGAACGGAATCAATTGACCGATTTGAACATCCAAAGCCATCACATAAAAACCGGCCAAGCTTGAAAGAAGATAAAACACGCTATTTTCAAAGCGGATGAATTTTTTTGCGAGGAGAAAACTTCCGCAGATTAAAACCAAAAAAGCGCTCCCGGTGCCGATGATGGGAGATGCCTTCCACCAAAAAAAATTGGAGAAATGGAAAGTGGAATCCGGAACCATCATGGGCTTCGGAAATAAAGCCAGTGCTGAAGCGTAACCGGCCAAAACCGGCTGAAATAAATTCTGTCCGATCCCACCGAAAAGTTCCTTTGCTAAAACAACGGCCACAAAAACACTGAATATGATAAAAACAAACGACGCGTTTGGCGGCATCAGCCAAGACAACAAAATTGAAATTAAGACCGTTGAACCGTCATGAATCCGGCTTTTCTGACTCGAAACAAGCTGAAAGAGGTATTCAAATAAAAGTCCGAAACTGACAGCAATGCTGTAAATTCGAAGCGCGTTCCAGCCAAAGAAGAATAAACTTAACAGAATCACGGGGAATGTGGCGGCAATCGTCTCCCATAAAATTTTTGAGGTGGACTGCCGGCTGTGAAGAAAAGGACGCGGACTGACCGGAAGCGGCTTATCAGCTTTGGCTTTGAGGAAAGACTGCATAAGCGGGCTGGAATGGATGAGATTTGGTTTTCGTTTTTCCGGATTGAATCAGTTGGACCAGAGGAATGTTAGAAGGACAAACGTAAGAACAAAGACCGCATTCGGTGCATGAGTTGATGTCATATTCAAGCGCCAGCGCCGCGTTTCCTTTTTTGACCGCTTTCATTAATGTTTCCGGAATCAGCGATTCAGGACAAACATCCACGCATTTGGCGCACTTCGTACAGGCTTCTTCCTGGCCGTTCGGAATTAAATCGGGTGATAATGCCAACAGCGCCTGAACTTCTTTCGTGACCGGCCTTTCAAGATCACTGATAGCTTCTCCCATCATCGGTCCGCCGAAGAGAACTCGGCTGGGCTCTCTTAAAAAACCTTTCGCCGAACGGAATAAATCGTTCGCGCGGGTCCCGATTCGCGCCCAAACATTCTTAGGCTCAATAACACATGGGCCTGCAATGGTAACGACCCGTTCATATAAGGGTTTGTTCAAATAAATAGCTTCGTAAACGGCGAACGCGGTCGCGACATCTTCAACCAACACGCGAGCATCGAGGGCGGTTTCGCTCCGCTTCAGTTCCCTGCCCAAAGTTGACGCAGCCAAAGCCCGTTCAGAACCTTGCGGAAAACGCACGGGCAATAGAGCGGTTTCAATCGCGTTTAATTTTAAATTGTAATTTTTGGTATTTAAAATTTCGATCACTTCGGTTTTGTTCCGCTCCGTTACAATAATCGCGCGCTCGGCGCCGGTGATCATTCTCAAAAGTTCCGTTCCCTTCAAAATTTCAACCGGATGATTGAGCATGAGCACATGATTAGACGTTAGAAACGGTTCGGATTCGCAGCCGTTGATGATCAGCGTGTGAATTTCTTTCCTCTGCGCTTCCATCAGCCGCAAATGAGTCGGAAAACCGCTGCCTCCCAAATCAACGATTCCGGCTTGGCGAATGAGTTCGATGAATTGTTTCGGCTCTGTGGGAAGCTCTGCCGGAATCCGGATGGACGGCTCAAATTTATCGGCCTCATCGGCTTCAATTAAAATAAAATCCAGCGTAATTTTGCTGACCCGGCCGCTGGTGCTGGAATGAAGCGGGACGGAATTAAGATCTTCGTGCGCTGCAATTTTGGTTCCGATTAAAACAAAATCACCTTCTTGAACGAGAGGGTTCAAAACAAGATCAAAATGCTGGCGAAGCGGAAATTTAATAAATCTGGGTGACGAAAGATTTTGAATTTTGGTGCTCGAGAGACTTCCGTATTTATGATCGGGCAAAACCAGGCCGGCCTTCATCTTTTTCATATCGCCGCCTCCTGATTTAACCGTCCGCTTTGATACGGCTCAAAAACAACGACTTTAAAGCCAAGCGAACCGATAAATTCCGTTACTTGATTGCGGAGCGCAACATCCATTAACCGGACAAATTCCTCGCGTCCCAATTCAATCCGGGCTTTTTGCCCAAAATGCCGGAGCCGGACGATTTCAAAACCCAAATCCTTCAAAAAATTTTCTCCTGTTTCCACTTGCTTCAATTTATCTGAAGTAATTTCATGGCCGTACGGAAACCGGCTGGACAGACACGGCGCGGCCGGTTTATTCCAAATCGGAATTCCAAGTTCGCGGCTAAACTGGCGGATTTCTGATTTCCTCAGCCCCGCTTCCACCAACGGGCTTTTAATTCCGCGTTCTTGAGCGGCATTCAGTCCGGGACGGTGGTCACTTAAATCATCGAGATTGGTTCCGTTCACAATCGTTTTCAAATTCCATGCTTTCGCAATCGGAATCAAATCATCATAAAGTTCCGTTTTGCAAAAATAACAGCGGTTCACCGGATTAGACCGGTAATTCGGATTGCTCATTTCATTCGTTTGAATAATTCGGTGTTCGGCATTTATTTCGGCCGCTATTTTTTTCGCTTCCGACAATTCGCGTTCCGGAACAGACTCGCTTGCAGCCGTTACGGCCTTCGCCGAATCCGGCCCTAAAACATCGCGGGCAATTTTCAGAACAAAGGTGGAATCAATGCCGCCGGAGAAAGCAACGAGAACACTTTGATATCCCCGGATAACCTGCTTCAAACGTTCCAATTTTTCAGAACTCATTTAATCCAACCGCCTCCGAGGACACGTTCGCCGTCGTAAAAAACGCAAGCCTGACCCGGCGTGATCGCTTCTTGCGGTTCATCAAAAATTAATTCGGCTTCTTGATCGGAAGATCGCTCCAAAATTGCCCAAGATTTATGATGTTGGGAACGAATTTTTGCCTGAACGCGCAGCGAATCAGTGCCGGTCAAATCGGAAAACCAGTTTATTTTATCAACTTTACACAACCGGTTTCCAACTTCTGCTTTAGTTCCCACAATCACAGCGTTTTCCTCAGGAAGAATTTGAGTCACATAAAGCGCGTGTTTAAACGGGATCCGAAGTCCTTTGCGCTGGCCGATTGTATAATTGAAATAGCCCAGGTGGTTGCCTAACACATTGCCAAAACGGTCCTTGATGGGCCCGGGGCGTTCGGAAACCTTTTGTTCGCGGCGGAGAAAGGTTCCGTAATCATTGCTCGGAATAAAACAAATTTCCTGAGAATC
>OBEQ011454650.1_pt1 | contig 13539 bp, 15 predicted proteins | sample 1670901 | NCBI WGS metagenome assembly OBEQ01 (sample SAMEA104232315, study PRJEB22302) | groundwater metagenome | biome: forest; feature: aquifer; material: groundwater | place: USA | collected 2011-08-07 | depth 5.4 m
AGGCTGGGCGGCAAATTGAACAATTTGCCCTTATGCTGTGATATTTCGTCACACCACAAGGTCTTCATCACCTCGATACATTCGCGGGTGCGGGCGCCGCGATCGGCGAACGGAATGCCAAGCGCATCAAATTCTTCCTTCAGCCAGCCGACGCCAACACCAAAATTAAGCCGCCCGCCGGAAAGATAATCCACATCGGATACGGCCTTTGCGGTGTAGATCGGCGCGCGCTGCGGCACCAGCGCGATGGCGGTGCCGATCCGGATGCGTTTGGTGTGCGCCGCCAAGAAGGCCAGCGCGATAAACGGGTCCAGCATGCCATTGCCAAAGCCGGTGATCCTGCCATCCTCGGAATAGGGGTAGCGCGAGGCGTATTCATTGAAAAACAGCACATGCTCGGGTACCCAGAGGGCGGCAAAGCCGCGCTCCTCGATGGCCTGGCCCATGGCCGCAATCTGATCCGGCGGCGTTGCGCCGCTGGTGCTGCAAAAAATTCCTACCTCAACCATGTCAGCCTCCCTGCCTATCGTTGTTTTGCAGAAGTGTACGGCGCTGTGCTAGGCTGATGCAACACTTAGCCAATAAGCAGGGAGGCGAACATGCAGTACGGCATTTCCATGTTTCCAACGGACTACTCCATCACCCCCGCAGATCTGGCGGTAGCCGCCGAAGCGCGCGGGATTGAGTCCATCTGGTTCCCGGAACATTCGCATATTCCCGTGTCGCGCAAATCGCCCTGGCCGGGCGGGCCGGAACTGCCCAAACCCTATTATGATGTGATGGACCCGTTTGTGGCGCTGGCCACCGCCGCCGCCGTGACGAAGAAAATCAAACTGGCGACGGGCATCTGTCTGGTGATCCAGCGCGATCCCATTCAGACCGCCAAGCAGATTTGCACCCTGGATACGCTGTCGGGCGGACGGTTTATTTTTGGCGTTGGCGCTGGCTGGAATGCCGAAGAAATGGCCGATCACGGCACCAAGTTCGAAGAACGCATGGATGTGATGCGCGAACGCATCGAGGCGATCAAGCTGATCTGCTCCAAGAGCAAGCCGGAATATCACGGCAAGCATGTGAATTTTGAGCCGTTCATGACCTGGCCGAAAACCGTGCAGAAGCCGCATCCGCCGGTGCTGGTGGGTGGCGGCTATCCGCATGGAGCAAAGCGTGCGGCGGAATATGGCGATGGCTGGATGCCGATTACGGGCCGCGGTGACATCCTGGCAAGCATTCCGAAATTCCGCCAGATGGTGGCAGAACGCGACCGCGATCCGGATTCGGTTGAAGTCGCCGTATTTGGCGTTGCGCCGGACGCGGAAAAAATCAAACCTTACAGCAATGCAGGCGTCAAACGGGTGATCTTCGGGCTGCCCTCGGAAGGGGCCGATAAAATCATCCCGCTGCTCGATAAGATGGCCGAGACCATCCAGAAGGCAAAGTGAGGAGCACATCATGCAGTTGGGAAAATTGGGCGTATGGCAGTTTACCGATGGGATGACCGCCGCCGAGACTGCAGCCTTTGCCCAGCGGGTGGAAAAATGGGGCTATAGCGCGCTGTGGATTCCCGAAGCCACCGGGCGCGAGCCGTTTGCCCATGCGGCGTGGCTGCTGGCCAATACCAAAAAGCTGATCGTCGCCACCGGCATCGCCAATATCTATGCCCGCGATGCACGCGCATCCGTTAGCGGTCAGAATACGCTGGCGGAACAATCGGGCGGGCGTTTCCTGCTTGGGCTTGGGGTCTCGCATGTGCCGCTGGTGGAAGGGGTGCGTGGACATACCTATGGCGCACCGGTCGCCACGATGAATGCCTATCTTGAAGCAATGAAATCCGGCGCGCCCTACAGCGCCGTGCCTCCTGGTGAGGCGCCACTGACCGTGATAGCCGCACTTGGCCCGAAAATGCTGGAACTGGCCAAAACCCATGCGGCTGGCGCGCATCCCTATCTGGTGACACCCGAACACACGGCGCAGGCGCGCCAGATTCTGGGAGCGGGGCCCATGCTGTGCGTGGAACAGAAAGTCCTGCGCGAAACGGATCCGGTCAAGGCGCGCGATGTGGCGCGCAACACCATCGGTTTTTATCTGGCGCTGCCGAATTACCGCAACAATCTGCTGCGGCTGGGCTATAGCGCAGAAGAAATCGACGGCAAAAGCGACCGGGTAACCGATGCGCTGGTCGCATGGGGTGACGCCAAGACAATCCGCACACGGATTGATGCGCATTTTCAGGCTGGCGCAAGCCATGTCTGCATTCAGGCGATCCCGCCAGAAGGCGGCCGCATGGCGGATGATATATTGCTGGCGGAACTTGCGCCGGGCGGGTAATCGGGAAATAAATCCATCCGGCCACACTCGGAGATGACGCCTATGAAGATTTTATTCATTCTCAATGACCCGCCCTATGGCGCCGAGCGCTGTTACAACGCGCTGCGACTCGCCCATGCTCTGCTCAAAAATGATCCAGAGATAGAGGTTACAGTATTCTTGATGGCCGATGCTGTCGTTGCCGCGAAGGCCGGGCAGAAGACTCCGGATGGCTATTACAACATGGAGCGCATGTTGAAGCGGGTGCTCACCGGCAAGGGACAGGTCCTGCTGTGCGGCGCCTGCATGGATGCGCGCGGCCTCGCCGGCGCCGAAATGATGGCGGGCGCGCGGCGTAGCAGCATGGACGAACTCGCCGCCAGCACGCTCGCCGCTGACAAAGTGCTGGTGTTCTGAAATGCGGCAAGGCAATAGCCTCGCACTCAAAAACGCGTTTTTTTCGCACCCAGGCACAAGGACACACACCGCCACCACGATCGAACATCCTGTCATTCTTGATAAATGCATGATCCCCGAACAAATGGGCGCATGAGAGAAGGCTCGCGGGTGATCGGCAGGCTGTGCCGAATATACAGGTCCACAGCGATTTACACTTTGTTGCCAGCCTCTTGATTTGCGTGGCCCGTGGGCCTATGTTGCGGGCCATGCTGAAACGCGCCACGACATATTTTCTGGCTTTTGCCGTCATCCTGGGATTGACGCTGCAGATTGCCGGTTCGGCGTTGGCTGCTGCCGGGCAGCCCGCTATGAAGATGGCCGCCATGGATATGGGCCGTGATTGCGATCAGTCTTCGCCACCCTGCAAAGGCCTGACGCCGGATTGCATCAACAGCATGGGGTGTATTATCAACATCGCCACGCCAGTTGCACTCCACGCGGTTCCAGTATCGTTTCTATGGGGCGTTATCAGCTATTTCTCCCTTAACGCCACGCCAGCAGGCGTGAGCATCAAGCCGGAACATTCCCCTCCCATCCCATACGCCTGAACTGATTTGAGTTGACCGCTGTTCAGTCAACAGCGGTCTCTATCTTCAGGCATGCCACCGTCTGTGTTTTGCACGGGTGGCAATGAGGGATTGCATATGTTCACGTTCCGTAACTACGCTAGATCGTTTTTTGTTCAGACTGAAGCGGACCCCCTCCCTCGCCGCGCAGGCGCTGGCGCAGCGGGCCAACCCTCCCCTTTCAGGAGGAGGGAGTATTCCGGCTCGCCTGCATTATACAACTGTCGTCCGCTCCAGGGTTCCCTCCCCTTGTAAAGGGGTGGGACAGGGAGGGGATCAGGAGGCAGAGCGAGGGGATCAAGGATTTGCAGGAAAGCCAAGCGCTTCAACTTAATCAGAAAACGCTCTAATGAAACGCACCGCCGATAATGTCGCGCGCAATCACCAGGCGCTGCACTTCGCTTGGCCCTTCGCCGATGCGCCGGATGCGCATTTCGCGGTACCAGCGTTCGAACGGAAAGTCCTTGGTCATGCCATAGCCGCCGAAAATCTGCATGGCCCGGTCCACCACGCGGCCGCCCGCTTCACTGCCCACCAGTTTGGCCATGGCGGCTTCGGTGCGGAATTCCTCGCCCCGGTCGGCCTTTTGCGCCGCATCCAGACACAGATAGCGCGCGGTGCGGATATCCAGTTCGTTATCCACAATCATCCACTGAATGGATTGACGTGACGCCAGCGGCCCGCCGAACGTATTGCGGATTTTGCAATATTCGATGGCCATTTCCTGCGCCTTGATCGCAACGCCCACACAGCCCGCCGCATAGGGAATGCGCTGGCGCGTCAGCCGGTCATTGGCGATGGCGAAGCCCTTATTCACCTCGCCCAGAATATTGCTGTCCGGCACGCGCAGATTTTCGATCTGGATTTCCGTGGCGTAGCGGGTGGAACGCAACGTGTGCACAACCCGGCGCACATAAAAGCCGGGCGAGGGCACGTCGACAATAAAACAGGTTACGCCGCCGCGCCCCTTGTCGGTGTCGGTACGCGCGAACAACAGGCCGAAATCGGCGCGGTCGGCGCCGCTGATAAAGATTTTTGAGCCGTTCAATATCCAGTCATCGCCGTCGCGCACCGCGCGGGTCTGAATGGCGCGCGCCGGGTCCGATCCGCCCGATGGTTCGGTCAGGCCAAAGAAGGTGCTCTTTTCCCCGCGCAGGGTTGGATACAGATATTTTTCTTTCTGCGCGTCCGTCGCTTCAAACAATTGCGCCAGGCCCGCGCCGCCAAACACCCCATAGGCCGGATTGTACAGTCCGGCACGGTGCTGCGTCATCTCCATCGCCATCAGCGTTTGTGTGGTGGTGTCCAGATCGGGCCCGCCAAATTCCGGCGGAATGCCCAGGCCGTAAAACCCCATATCCGTCACTTTGGCGACGAGGCGGGCTTTATCCTCCGGTTCCAGATCGCCTGCGTCAGGATCAAGCTTGTCCTCCAGCGGCAATATTTCTTCGCGCATGAATTTGCGCACCGTATCGACGATGATCCGTTGCTCGTCGGTCAGTTGATAGTCCATGTCATTTCCCCGGCTGCTATTATTATTGAATGATTTGCTCAGGCGGGCGTCAGACGCCCCAATTTGTGTTTCAGCTCGCGCCGGTTGCGTTCCGGCAATTCGCCATGATCGGCCACATGCAGCATCAGCAGTTCTTCGTGGCGGCTGAGATATTGCATGTTCACTTCATAGCGGAACAGTGCAGGCTTGCCGCCGCGCGCGTCCATTTCGCGTTGCAATTCGCTGTTAAGGCCGAACAGGGTTTTCCCGCCCGCATAGCCGATATAATAAATTGCGCCATCGGGTTCGGCCAGATGATACACGCCAAGATAGGCATGTACGTCTTTCAGCTTTTCCGGCGTCAGGGGCTGAAAGGGTTTGGTGATGCGAATACCCATATCCGTTCTCCCTACCGGCCAACAAATTTGGCGGGGCGTTTTTCCAGCCGCGCTTTCACGCCTTCCTTGCCATCTTCACTGACGCCGCACTGGGTGACCAGCGCATCTATATCCCTGTGGTAGATGCCGTCGCGGAACGCCATTTCGCGCACGATCAGCGCCTTCATCGCCTTGAGCGACAGCGGCGCATTGGCGGCCAGCCGCGCAATCAGTTTCTGCGCTTCTTCTTCCAGCTTTTCCGGCGGCGCGACGCGGGCGATGAACCCCATGTCATACATATGCGATGACGGGAACGGATCGCCCAGCAACAGAAATTCCCGCGTCTTTACCGGCCCGGCCACTTCCAGCAGTTTTTTCGCCAGAAACCAGGTCGGCGCCAGGCCGATCTGCGCCAGCGACATGCCAAAACGCGCCGTCGCGCTGGCGATTACAATGTCGCAATGCAGGGCCAGCTCATTACCGCCCGCAATGGCGTCGCCCTGCACAATGCCCAGCACCGGCAAGGCATAGGTTTCAATGGCGTACAGCATTTTTTCGATAGGGCTGACGCCTGCATTGGTGCCGTCGCGGGATTTAAGATCCATGCCGGCGCAAAAGACCGGCCCTTCGGCGCGGATCACGGTCAAGCGCTCATCGGCGGGCGGCGTAACGCTAAAGGCCTGCTCCAGCTCCGCCAGCATTTGCTGGTTCAGGGCATTGCGCTGCTCGCCCCGCGTCAGGGTGACGGTACGCACCGCACCCGCACTTTCTACTCGAATAAACTGCATTTTGTTTCCCCTGCCTGTTTTCTTGTTTAGCTAAATCATATAGGCGATTGTGCCATCACCCTATATGATTTCGTCAACATAATAAATTACAGCAGGGAGCGTTATATGGATACGGTTGGGCTTGGCATGGCTTGGGAAGATTTGCCGGTGGGCTATAAATTTCGCACCATTGGGCGCACCATCACAGAGGCCGATCTGGTTGGGTTTATCAATGTGACCGGCATGGTGGAGGTGCTGTTCACCGATGTGGAATATGCCGCCAAATACGGCCCCAAGGGCGGGCGGCTGGTGCCTGGGGCGCTTGCCTATTGCATCTGCGAAGGGCTGCTGGTGCAGGCCACATTACAGCGCACGGGCCTCGCATTCCTGACCATGGCGTTTGACGTGAAGGGGCCAACCTTTGTTGGCGATACGGTGCATGTCGAGGTGGAGGTGCTGGAATCGCGCCCCACCTCAAAAGACCCGAACCGTGGCCTGGTCCGCACCCGGAACAATATCGTCAAGCAGACCGGCGAGATTGTGATCACCTATACGCCCATGCGTCTGGCCGCCGGCCGCGCCATGCGCGACGCGCACTAAGGAAAAGACCATGCAACAATATGGCCTGAGCGAAGAACAGAATTTGCTGCGCGATATGGTGCGCAAATTCGCACTGGAAAAGGTCGCCATGCGCGCGCAGGAAATTGACGCGACTGCGGAATATCCCCAGGACATGTTCGAGGCGCTGCGCGAACTGGGCCTGTTCGCATTGCCATTTCCCGAAGAATATGGCGGTACGAATTCGATCCTGTCATCATGCATCGCAGTCGAGGAACTGGGCCGGATCTGCTATAACACCGCCTATCTGCTGATCGTGCAATGGGTGCCGTTTGGCGCGGTGCTGTATGGCGGCAATGCGGAACAAAAGGCGCGGTTCCTGCCGGGGCTGGCCAGCGGCGCACTGCGCGCGGCGATTTCGATTACCGAACCGGGCGCGGGGTCGGATGTGGCCGGCATCACCACGCGCGCCATCAAAACCGACGGCGGCTATATTCTGAACGGCAATAAGATATTCTCCACCAATTCGGCAATCGCCGATTTCGTCATCTGCGCCGCCAAGACCGACCCCACCAAACGCCATGGCGGCATCAGCGTTTTCATCCTTGAAAAAGGCATGAAGGGGTTCACCATCGGCCGGGGCGAACACAAGCTGGGATCGCGTGGCGTACCCTCATCGGCCATCCATCTGGAGGATTGTTTTGTGCCGGAGGCCAACCGGCTTGGCCCCGAAGGCGAAGGCTTTTTGCTGGTGATGGAGGCCTTCAACAAAAGCCGCCCGATCATCGGCGCGCGCGGCGTCGGCCTGGCGCAGGGGGCGCTGGATCTGGCCGTCGACTATGTGCGCGACCGCAAGGCGTTCGGCCAATCGGTGGCTGAATTTCAGGGCGTGCAATGGATGCTGGCCGATATGGCCATGCAGACCGAAGCGGCGCGTCACCTGGTCTATAAATCAGCGGCGGTCGTAGATGGCGGCGCCACCGGCAAGGAACTGGCCCCCATCGCCGCCATGGCCAAATGTTTCGCCACCGATGTGGCCATGAAAGTGGCGACCGACGCGCTGCAACTGTTCGGTTCTGCCGGCATCTCAACAGATAACCGGATCGAACAATATTTCCGCGACGCCAAGGTGTTGCAGATCATCGAAGGCACCAACCAGATTCAGCGCAACATCATCGGAAAACACGTCGTTAGAACCTATTAATACAAATCGGGAGGGGCGCATGTCTACACGGGAAGAATTAATTGCACGGGCGCGGGCGATGGTGCCCATGTTACGCGAGCGTGGCCTGGAGGCAGAACAATTGCGCCGCTGCCCCGACGCCACCATGCAGGCGTTTCGCGACGCGGGGTTTTTCAAAATCCTGCATCCGAAAAAATATGGCGGTTATGAGTTGCCGCCTTCGGTGTTTTTTGAGGTTTGCCTGGAAATCGCGCGCGGCTGCGGTTCGGCAGCCTGGGTGCTGGGCATTGTCGGGGTGCATAACTGGCAATTGCCCTTGTTTGATCCGCGCGCCGCAGAAGATGTGTGGAAAGACGATCCGGATGTTCTGATCTCGTCCTCCTATGCGCCAACCGGCAAAGCCGAACCAGTGACGGGCGGCTACCGAGTCAAGGGGCGCTGGTCTTTTTCTACAGGGTGCGATCATTGCAAATGGGTATTTCTGGGCGCAGGCGTCACCCATCCCAATGGAAGCAATGATCTGCTGACATTCCTGATCCCGATCGGGGATTATCGCATTGACGATAACTGGCATGTATCTGGCCTGTCGGGTTCGGGCAGCAAGGATATCGTGGTTGAGGACGCCTTCGTGCCGACCCACCGCACCCATTCCATGGTGGGGGCTTTTCGTATTCAAAATCCCGGCGCGGAAGCATTTCCAGGCCCGCTTTATAAATACCCGTTTGGCCAGGTGTTCGCCAACGCGCTCGCCGCACCACCTATTGGCGCCGCCATGGGCATGATCGAAGTTTTCTGCGAGCAAACCAAAGTGCGCAACAACGCGCTGGGAATAATTGCTGGCGGTGGTTCTTATGCCAAGGATCCATCCATGCAAATGCGTGTTGCCGAGGCCGACTCCATGCTGCGCGGGGCACAATTACGTCTGCTGGATAATTTCAATCAGATGGCGGACATTATTGCCAGCGGCGGAACTCTGCCCATCGCACTTAGGGCACAGGCGCGCTGGGACGCGGCTTATTCATCCGTGGTCGGAATGCGGGCGGCGGATTTGATCATGGAGGCGGCGGGCGGACGCGCGCTGCAGATAAATAACCATCTGCAGCGCGCATTTCGTGATGTGCACGCCATGCGCGCCCATGGGGCGAACACGCCGGAACCGCCGGGCAGAAATTTTGGCGGCATCAGACTGGGCCTGGAGAATGCGGAACTTTTCCTTTGAGCCGGGAGACAGCGATGGGTGAAGTTACCGGCATTGCGTTACGCAGCAAACCGCGCGCGCCAATGCAGTTATTAACCCAGTCAGAAATTACTGTTGAAGCCGGCCTTGCCGGCGATTTTCGCGGTGCGGTGCGGGGCCGTCAGGTCACGGTGCTGACCGAAGAAGGCTGGCAAGCAGCCTGTGCCGAACTGGGCGAGGAACTACCCTGGATCACCCGGCGCGCCAATCTGCTGGTGCGCGGCGTCGATCTGACCGGGCGCGTCGGTGCGCGGTTAAAGGTAGGCCAGGCCGTGCTGGTAATCACCGATGAATGTGATCCCTGTTCCGTCATGGAAAAAGCCCGCAAGGGCCTGCGCAAGGCCCTGATACCCGGCTGGCGTGCGGGGGCCGCCTGCCGGGTGGCGCGCAGCGGTATTGTCCGCCTGGGGGATGTGGCCGAATTGCAGGAATTATAAGATATGGAAGAATCACCCATTCAAACGGGTTTGCGGGAAAAAACTGCCTGCCCAGACGCCGCGCCTGGCAAACAAGTTCGTTACAAATCAATCGCTTAATGAAGGCCTGGAATGGCACGCGGTTTGCTTTGATAAGATCAGTTCATAACGGATTGCGAGCTTTCAAATGGTTTCGACCCAAAATCTTCATGCCACTGCAAAATATCTGGTTGCCCGTGATGGAGCGTACGCCGCCCTGGCATTTGCATCCAACGGATTACAGGCGATGATCGAAGCTGGCCAGCAGGCCCTGATTCCTGATTGGCAGGCGCTTTACGCACTTGTTGAAGATGCGGCAAAAGGACGGCTTGCCGGAAGCACGCCCACCATTCACTAAAGCACAATGACTTTAGGTTGACCCATGACCCCCTCCCCAACCCTCCCCCTTGGCGAGGGGGAGGGTTGGGGAGCGGGTCTCTAAACCGATTTCATGTAAAATCATTCCGCTCTAACGCTCAACTATTCAGCGGGCAAGGCCAATTTCTCCGCCATTTTTACCGGCTGCACTACCGGGGCGGCATCAATAACGCCCAACCGCACACCTACCCGGCGCATCGCCGCAATGGCGCAATCAATTTGTTCATCCGAATGCATCGCATTGACGCTCGAACGCAACAAGGCCAGACTTCCCGGTGTTGCTGGCGGTAGCGCGAGGTTCAGATAGACGCCTTCGGCGAGAAGCTGCTTCCAGAAAGTCACAGCAGTATTGCGGTCCGGCATTTTTACGGCAACCACCGGATTGGGTTGCGGGCCAAGCGCAAAACCAGCCCGCTCCAACCCGCGATATAGGCGTTGTCCATTGGCGCGCACCCGCGCCCCAAGCGAGCCATCCTGCTGGATACGCGATAGCGCCGCCGAAACCGTCGCAATGATCGATGGCGGCAACGAAGCGGTAAACATGTACGGGCGCGCGGCCACCCGCAACAGATCAAACCCCTCAAGGTCGGATACCGCAAAACCACCCATCGCGCCCAGGCTTTTACTGAAGGTGCCAACGACAAAATCAACATCGGCCTCTACACCCGCAGCTTCGCAAAGACCCCGGCCACGCGCGCCAAGAACACCCATCGAATGCGCTTCATCAACAATCAGATAGGATCCGGTCTCACGCTTTACAGCAGAAATTTCACGCAGCGGGGCTGTGTCACCCAGCATGCTGTAAATGCCCTCGGTAACAATAATGCGGCAGCCAGGCTTGTCTTTCAGACGGCCAATGCGCCGCGCCAGATCTTCCGCATCATTATGCCGGAAACGTATAATCTCTGCGCTGCTAAGCCTGCAGGCGTCATAGATCGACGCATGGCTATCAGCATCGATAAATAAATGATCGTCACGCCCGGCAAGTGCGGAAATCAGCCCCAGATTGGCCTGATATCCGGTTGAGAACACCATGGCGGATCGCTTGCCATAAAAATTCGCCAGCTGGCTTTCCAGTGACGCATGCCCAATATAAGTACCGTTGGCAATGCGTGATCCGGTTGTGCCAGTACCAGACTGGCGCAGCATCTGCACCCCCGCCTCGATACAATCCGCATCGAAGGTCAAGCCAAGATAATTACTTGTACCGAACAGCAATACGCGTTTGCCGCAAACAACTCCTTCCACTGGTGATTTGATTTCATCAAATCGCACATCCAGCGGGTTCTGTCCGGTTTGCGAAAGATCAGCAAGAGTGTTGCGGATATCCTCGAACTTGGCGAAAATTGACATCAGGCGGCATCTTTCACAAGAGCTTCAACAGCTTTTGTCAGATCACGGATTGTTTCAACTTCGGAAATCTGGTCAAGCGGTATCAGAATATCGAAGCGCTCTTCCAGCTCCATTACGAAATCCATGATAGCCACGGAATCAAGCCCAAGGTCACGCGCAATCCGGCTTTCTCCAGTTATCCGGGCCCCCGGCGGAACCATCCCGGCAAGCACTTCAATAATCTGTGCCCCTATTGTATCCAGTACTTGCGCCAATTTGCCTTGCCCCTTGATCGGACGTACTTTACGCGTCGCCCCCTGTTTCTTAACAGATCCATCACAAATCCTTAACAGGAACTTAGTAGGTCTCTGCCAGCAGTGGGTATCGCCGATTCAATCAATTTTTCAAGCATTTTTAGCGCGCCGTCAATCCGGCTGATCGCTTTTACCCCTGCCCGAGAGCCACCCGCGTGACTGATACCATCGGATTGTCTCCGAGAAGCCACAGTTTATGTCGATTTTTGGCTGCCAAAGTGTTTCAGGTGGCTGACACTCAGCCCGAGGCGACCAATCCGGATGCAGAATTTCCCGTGCTTTATCTATGGTTAACATAGCCGGGGATGGCCGGAAGCGCCCCCCAGCCGTTCCCAACGCCCCCGCAAGTTTTACGGCCAATGCAGGAAGTGGCAGTTTGACCGTCCGCACACCCATCGCCTTTGCTGCGGCATTGGTGATTTCTTCCCATAAATAACCGTCTTGGCGGGCGTCTGATATTTCAAACAGACTGCCAGCCTGGCCGCCCGCGCACAGCGCCGCGACAGCCGCCGCCACATCACTTGCATGCACAAGGCTGACCCGTGCATTCTTCTTTCCAGGCCGTGGTGCAATGCCCCGGCTTACAGCCTTCAGCACCATAAATGTTTCCATATCCCATGGCCCGTACACCGCACTGGGGCGAATGATCATCCATTCATGCTGCGGTGCAAGCGCGGCATGGACTATTTCCTCGGCGGCGCGCTTTGTGGCGGCATAAGGCGATAGATGCGGCTCGCGCGACGCCATGGATGAAACCAGCAACAGGCGTGACGGCGCACCTTCCGCGTTTACTGCGGCAACAAGATTGGCCGTTCCCTGAACGTTCACCGCCTGAAAGGCGCGCGCATCCCGCGCCTTGATCAGTCCTGCCGCATGTACTACCCGATCGGCGCCACGCACCAAGGCACGAAGGGCGCCATGATTTGAGAGATCGCCAGGAATAACTTCAAACCTTAAATCCGAAAATTGTTCGTGGACTGGATATTGCCGGGCAAGAATGCGCACGCGCCACCCGTGCTGTATCAATATACGGACAATATACCGCCCCAGAAAACCGGTTGCGCCAGTGACCGCAACCAACCCTGTCATGGTTTATGCCTGTTGGCGCGTTGTTAGGCCGGTATTGCTGCTATTTTGCAAGTCAGCCAGATATAACTGGCGCGCCTGCGTACGGCTGAGTTTGCCCGATGATGTTTGCGGCAAGCTATGAGGCGCCACCAGCATTACCTCGCAATCCAGCCCTGCCTTGGCGCGTATGGTTTCAATAATCGCCTGGCGCAAGCCCTCGCGGTCGCTCTCATTGGTTTTGCGGCAGTGCGCCAGCAGAATGATACGCTCGGCGGCGGACTCATCCACTGAAAATGCCGCCACATCTCCGCTGCGCAAACCATCCACTTCCTGTTCCACGGCCCATTCAAGATCCTGCGGCCAGACATTGCGGCCATTGATCAGGATAAGATCCTTGCTGCGGCCGGTAATAACCAGCGCGCCGCCCCTCAGATAGCCAACATCGCCGGTATCGAGCCAGCCATCCGCCGACAATGCCCGCGATGTCTCTTCCTGATTTCCAAAATATTCCCGCATCAGACTTGGCCCGCGCACCAGAACACGGCCAGCGTGGCGTTCCCCAAGCACTTTGCCATCGGGATCACGAATTTCCAGTTCATGATCAGGCAGCACCGGGCCGCAATAAACAAAATTACGGCTGCGCTTTACAGCGGCGCCGTTCCCGTTGGATTTTACCGGGGCAGCGACCGCCGATGCTTCAAGCCGGTCAAGATCAATATGATCTGTCTCGATGCCTGTTTCAAGCGGCGCAAAGCTGATGGCGAGGGTTGCTTCCGCCATGCCATAGCTGGCGACGAACGCCTGCCTGCGAAAACCGCTAGGGGCAAAACTTTCGGCAAAATGCGACAGCACCGAATCTCGGATCATATCGCCGCCAATTCCCGCCACGCGCCAGCGCGACAAATCCAGATTATCCGGGCGTGCGCCGCTGGCGCCGCGCCGCGCACACAAATCATATCCGAATGATGGGCTGAACGATAATGTGCCGCCATAGCGGGAAATCAATGTGGGCCATACTAATGGACGGCGGGCAAATTCCCTGGTCG
>OBEQ012504460.1_pt1 | contig 13537 bp, 11 predicted proteins | sample 1670901 | NCBI WGS metagenome assembly OBEQ01 (sample SAMEA104232315, study PRJEB22302) | groundwater metagenome | biome: forest; feature: aquifer; material: groundwater | place: USA | collected 2011-08-07 | depth 5.4 m
CCCCCGCCGACGACGAGGCAGACACGGCGGACGGCGGAATTGGGCACCGGGCCAAGCACGCGTCGATTCGAAGCAAACGTCGAGCCGGCCGCCGGGCGTCTCGTGCGAGACTGAGCTCATGAAACGCCTTCCCACCGTCTGTGGCATCTTCGTTGGCGGCGGCTCCTCCCGAATGGGTGGTGCGCCGAAAGGGCTTCTCGTGCCGCCCGACGGAGGCACCGTCGTTGGGCGGCTGATCGAGCTGTTCAGAGCCGTCGAGGTGCCGTGCGTTCTCGTCGGGCGGCGAGCCGAATACGAACATCTGGGAGTTACCGTGCTCGACGACGATCCATCTGGCATCGGGCCGCTGGGTGGGCTCGTCGCGCTCCTGCGCCACGCAGGTGACGCGCGTGCCGTCTCGGTTGCGTGCGACATGCCGCTCGTCACAAGAAGCATCGTCGAGCGCCTGCTCGACGCACCGCCGGCACCCGCCGCCGCACCGCGGCCCGACGGCAAGTGGTGCACGGTGCTCGCGCGCTACGACGCCCGTCCTAGTCTTGCGATTGCAGAACGGCGTGCGCGAGGAGAAAACCGCTCGCTTCAGGGCCTGCTGGACGAGCTCGGCGCAGAAGAGCTTGCGCTCGCGCCGGGCGAAGATGCCGAGCTGCACGATTGGGACTCGCCTCGGGACATAGGGAAAAAGTAGCGCATCAATCCGACTCCGACCCGCTTCACCCCTTTGCCTTTGACCTTGCCTTGGCAATGGCGGCGGAGAGCGAGCGCGCGCGGGGATCGTCCGGGGTCAGCTCGAGTGCGCGGCCTGCCTCGCCTGCGGCGCGGGCAAAAAGCCGAGCGTCCAGGTAGATCTCGGCGAGCGTGAGGCGATAAGAAGCGTTCTTTGGGTCGGCGAGGACCGCCTGCTCCAAAATCTGCGCGGCGCGGCGCAGATCGGCGCCGTCCTTTCGAATCGCATGGGCCGTGCGCTCGGCAAGGCCAGGCTCGGGGCGCACATCGTACGCTTTCAGATAGTTGGTCGCTGCCTCGTGCCAACGCCCAGCTTGTTCTGCCGCCCGGGCGCGCGAGAGACTCGTCTCGTACATGCGCGCGCGCGCTTTCGCTTCTGTCTCGTCGAGCGCCTCGCGAAGAGCCGGATCGTCCACGAGCTGCACGGCGAGGCGGTAATGGTTCGCTGCCGACGCGAGGTCATCTTTCTTGAGTGCATCTTCTGCAGCGCGCACGAAGAGCTCGGCGCGCTGGCGTTTTGCGGTTTGAAGCGTGCCGGAATAAAGGCGCTTGAGCGCTTCGCCGGCCACGATCCGCGGATCCGAACGCGGCGCTGGCCGGGACTCCACGGGCGGGGGAGAGGGGCGGTTCGGCGGCGGTGGGGAAGCAGGTGGCGGAGGCGGAGGTGGCGGCGGTGGTTCGGGCGGCTTCGTGCGCGCCTTCGTCTCGCGCGGCGCGTTGGACGGCGGAGGCTCTACACTCTGTCGAGGGGTCGACTTGGTGATGCGTCGCACCGACGTCCGGGGGGGCGTCGTGTCGTACTCCGCGCGCCGCATTCGGTTCACCACCGTGTCGTGCGCCTGCGTGATGCGGACGAAGATCTGCTCGAGGGGTGCGCGCAGTGGCCCGAGCTTCTTGTTGAAATATTTGTCGGGGTGGAACATGGCCGCGCGCGCAAAGTACGCGCGTTTTATGGTCTTCTTGTCCGCGTCCCGATCCACCTCGAAAAGCGCGTAGTGATCCAGAACGTCGAGGTGCGAATACAGCTCGAGAATGCGCGTCTGCGTGTCCTTGTCCAGCTCGCACCCCTGGCGCGTGGCGGACGAGGAAGAACGCGGCGCACGGCTCGGGCGGCCCGAGCGTCCCTTCTCGTGAGGCGGCTTGCTCGTCCGTGCGATGGGCGGAGGCTTCGAGGGCGCTAACTTTTGTCCCGGCAAGTCGATGGCGCCCGCGCGACGGAGCGTACGTAGTACCGCCGAGAGGTCACCTGGTGCAAGGTTCGTGATGGCTTCGAGGTCTTGTACGGTCGTTCTGCCATCGATCTGGGACAAGACGAACGCCTCGCGAGCGCCGATGGCTAGCGAGCGCAAGTCCCTGACGAGCGCGGTCGGTACCGTGGAAGGCGGCACCAAGCTCTCCGCCGACGTGGCCGTGGCTGTCTTCTTCGACGGCATGCCCCTCCTGTGACTTGGCGACTAGAGAGATAGTTTCTTCCCGTCCGCGTCGATCAACATCGAATCGTTGATGTACCCGAGGCTCGTGCTCTTCATGTAGGCGAGCTGTGACGCAAAGGCTTCCTGGGCCAGGGCATCCTTCTTGGCCCATTTGAACCATATCGGAATTGCCAGCTTGCGGAATTTCTCGATATCGGCGTCGCTCAGTCGAAGGATCGTCACACCCTTTTCTTTGAACTTTTCCCAGGCAAGAAGGTTCTGCTTCTGAATGTAGGTGTAATGATCCCAGGAGTGCTGTCGCGTGGCCGCGATCACGACGTTTTGAAGATGCTTCGGCAGGGCCTGCCATTTTTCCGTACTCACCGTGAGGTCCATCAAGTCCACCGGTTGATGGAGGCACGGAGTCGATGGAGGGCCGATGATGATGTACTTCGCGATATCTGCGAATCCGAGCTTGAGATTGACGGCCGGACCGACGAAATCGGCGGCCTCGACGGTTCCTTTCTCGAGGGCCGGGTACGTGTCACCTCCCGGCAGGACCACCGGTATGACGCCCGCCCCCGCGAAGACTTCGCCGATCATCCCCCCAGGTAGTCGGATCTTCTTCCCCTTGAAATCGTCGAACGATTTGATCGGCACTTTGGAGTGGATGATGTTGAGATCGTGTTGAATCGGCCCCACGTAGAAAAGGTTGTGGGCGGCCCACGCCTTGCGCGCGAGTTCGAGTCCGCCGAGCGTGTAGAACCAGGTCTCCCACTGCTCCGGGCTGTCCATTCCGAGCGGGTACGACGTGAGAAACGCCGCCGCCGGGACCTTAGAGCCCCAGTACACGGTAAAGCAGTTCATGGCGTCGAGCTTGCCGGACTTGACCGCATCGAACATTTCGAACGTGCCGACGACCTGGCCCGCCGCAAAGGGTTCGAATTCGAGCTTTCCCTCCGAGAGCTGCTTGACGTTCTCACAGAATTTCTGAAACGCGACAAAGCCGTCGGTTCCCGCGTCCCAGGCGCTCTGGATTTTCCATTTGATCGTGGTAGCTCCCGCGGCCGAGGGGGCGGCGGTATCGCCTTTTTTGGGTTCGCAGCTCAGAGCAGTGGCCGCCCCCGCGGCGAGCGCCGTCTTCAGGAAGGCGCGTCGGCCTCCGCCGTTGTCCGGCGTCCTGGACTTTTTCTTGTCGTCGTCTCTCATCGCGTACCCTCTCCTTCGATTCGTCTCAGACACGAAATTGTTCCACCACATGGACGAGGCCATCACAGGCCTGTTTTAGCGCTTCGAGCGACTCTTCTGTAGCTCCCAGACGAAGGATGGTGTCCTCCATCATTCGGTTCTGCTCACTGACGGCGCCGAAGATTTGCGAGATGCCGTCGTTCTGCTGCCCGACCGCTGCACTGATTTGGCGCACCGCCGAGGAGTTGTCTTTGACGATGCCCGACAGCTCGGCGAGCGTCTGACCTGACGTCTTGACCTGCTCGAGGCTCGAGTCGATGTGCTTTACGCCCTTGTCGGTGATCGCGACGGCCTCTCGAATCGCTGAGCTGACGTCTTCGAGCATCTCGCGAACCTGCTTGGTGCCCTGGATGGATTGGTCGGCGAGGCTGCGCATTTCGCGCGCCACCACCGCGAAGCCGCGTCCATGCTCGCCAGAGCGGACCGCCTCGATCGCGGCGTTCAACGCCAGCATGTTCGACTGGTCGGCGAGGTCTTTGACCGTCTGCGTCACATGGCCGATCTGAACTGCGCGCTCCCCCAGTTTCGAGATGCGTTTCGCGATCTCTTCGACCTGACCGCGGATGCCGGTCAACGCGGCCAGGCTCTTTTGCACCGCGTCTTCTCCGGTGCGGCTGATCGTCTCGGCGCGCTCCGCGTACTGGAGCACTGCCTCCGCCCGCTGCGACGCCACCACCGATGTCTGTCGAATCTCTTCTGCAGTCACCTGAGTTTGCTGCAACGCCGCCGCCTGGCGTGTGGCGGTTTGCGCTTGCTCGACGACCGACACGTTGAGCTTGGTCACCGAAGAGGTAAGAAGCTGGGTGGAGCCCCGGACGCCGGTCGGGATCTCGCGCAGCTTCTCCACCATCAATTTGAAAGTCGTCGCGAGCTGCCCCACCTCGTCGTTGGACCGCACCTGCACCTGCTGCGTGAGATCGCCGCGCCGGACGATCTCGTCGGTCACGCGCGTCAGGTAATTCACCGGCCGTATCACGGTGAACGTGACGATGAGGAGCAGCAGCGAAGTCCCCACGGCGGCGACGAGTCCACCCAGAGCGAGCAGCGAGGCGCGAAGCTTGCTGACCTCTCCGTCGATGACCTCGCGATCCATGCCGACGTGGACGGTGCCGAGCGTGGACTGGGCGACCGGAGCCGCGATGTCGATGGCGCGCTCGCGCCGTTCCGTCCCTTGGAAAGAGAAAGAGGCCACCTTCACCGCGCCTTCGAGCTGCTCGCCTCGGGCGATTGGGTTGGCGCCGAGCACGCCCTCGGGCGGCGCGCCGATGAACGTCGATCCGTAAAGCTGACCGGTGGCGTCTTGAACGAGAATGTAGCGCACCCCTTGGAGCCTGCGATTGGCCTCAATCGAATTTTGGACGATGAGGGGGTCCCCCTTGGCGCTGCGCTCGGCCGCGGCCGCCATGGCCAGGGCGATGGCCTCGCCCTTCGACTCGAATGCGCCCACGAGGTTCTGTTCGAGGGCCGTCGTTGCGCGCACCATCATGACCGCAGACACCCCGATGATCACGATCAGGACCGAAATCGAGAGCTTCGCCGCGAGCCCCCATCGAAAAGGGCCACGTCCGCTTAGTTGGATCGGTAGCGCCATTTCTCCTCCTATCGCGGCCTCCCCCGGGAGTCTCCTAGGTCCCCTCTCATTGGAACGTATAAAGTTTCCCTTCAGAATGCGAGCCCTCGAATTGACATGGCCATCGATGCGAGGGGGGTTACGTGTAGCACGGCGCCCGCAGTCACCGCGGCCTGGGGCATGCCGTACACCACGCAACTCGCTTCGTCCTGCGCCAGCGTGACTCCGCCCGCTCGTCGCAGCGCAAGCAGCCCTTGCGATCCGTCTGAACCCATGCCAGTGAGCACGGCAGCCCCTGCTCGCGCGCCGAACGACGATGCCACCGACTCGAGGAGGTGGTCCCCGGAGGGCCAATGGAGCGAGTCTGTCCGCCGAAGGTGGAGCCTGCCGCCTTGAACGAGCTCCACATCCAGTCCATCTGGCGGCATGTACACATGACCTGGCCGCACCTCGTCGCCCTCCTTCGCCGTCACAATCTTGAGGGGTGTGACGTCGGCGAGCCATCGCGCTAGCCCAGCGGCGAATCCGAGGGCCATGTGCTGAGCAATGAGCATTGGGATGGGCAGGTCGCCCGGAAGCTCAGCGAGGATTTGCGCGAGGGCGGGGGGGCCACCCGTGGAAGCGACGAGGGCGAAGACGTCGACGCGTCGCGTTCTGGGCGGTAGGACGGACTCCGGCCTGCGCGCGCGACGTGCACGCCTAACGACCGGCACGTCGGCCATGAGGTGTACGGTCTCGAGGAGCTCCTTGCCCCACGATTCGAAGGCATTTCCCATTGCGCCCGTCGGCTTGGGGATGACCTCGAGCGCGCCGGCGGCGATTGCGCGGAAGGAGAGATCGACCTGCGTTTCGTCGCCCACCGCGCAAATGACGAGGATTCGCGATGGTGCTTCCGCCATGATCAGCTCGATGGCCTGAAAGCCGTTCATGCGCGGCATCCGCACATCCATCGTGATGACGTCGGGCCCGCGGGTACGTGCGAGGTCGACGGCTTCCACTCCGTCTCGCGCTTGTCCCACCACCTCGATGGTCGGGTCTCGTCCGAGCACCTCCACCAGAAGGTCGCGAATCGTCTTCGAGTCGTCCGCAACCAAGACTCGGATGCGGCGCTGCGTCACGCGGCCCCCTTCTTACGCGCGATCACATCCGCGAGCTCCGTGAGAAGGCGTCCGGCAGCGCAATCCTGCTTGCTGAGGAACGCGTCCGCACCGGACGCCAGGGCCTCCACGCGATGCGCGTCCTCCTCGCGTGCTGACACGATGATGATGGGAGTCGACCGTGTTTCTGCGCGTGCGCGCACCCTTCTCGCGAATTCGTAGCCATCCATCGGGTGCATCGCGACGTCGCAGACGATGACGTCGTATGCCGAGTGCTCGAGCTGCTCGAGCGCCTGGGTTGCGCTCGACAGGGCGTGGACCGAGTAGCCTCCCGCCTCCAGCATGGCGCGATGCAGCGCGCGCGCAGTCAAGGAGTCGTCCACGACGAGGGCTCGTTTGGAAGAGGGTAGCGAATCGATTTGTTGACGCGCGCCGACCAACCAGTCGGGGCGCAAAATGGTGATGAGCTCGCCCCGGGCCAGGCTCGATGCGCCTTGGTAGGCCGGGACGTCACTCACCTCGCGCGGCAGCGGACGGATGACGAGATCGCGATCTCCGACCACTTCGTCCACCACCAGCGCGATTCTCTCTCCCTGCGAGTGGACCAGCAGAATGGGCTGGCCACCGTAGGGCAGCCTCGGTTGGCGAAGTTGCATGAGCGCGCCCAAGTCACGAAGCTGGAAGAGCTGCTCTCCATGTCGCAACTTCGTGTGCGTTCGACCGGCTTGGACGTTGGATTGACGCGCGGGGACGATGCTCTCGACAGCAAGCATCGGCAGGCCGAACTCGTGCTCATCGCAACGCACGACGAGAATGGGCGAACTTCCGAGCTCGACGCGCAAGGTGAGCAAAAATCGCGTGCCCTGTTTGGGCACACTCTGCACCTCGACATGTCCGCGCAGCTCTTCGACGCGGCTACGGACGACGTCCATCCCGATTCCGCGGCCGGAGGTCTCGGTAAGTTGGCGGCTGGTCGAAAAGTTCGGCAAAAAGATGAGCTGCGTCAACTTTTGCGCGTCGAGCCGGGCGAGCTCGTCGGCAGGCATGACTTGTCGCTCGGCCGCGACCTCCCGGATGCGTTCGGGATCGAGACCATTCCCGTCGTCGGCCACCTCGATGAAGACGACGTTGCCCTGCTGTTCGACGCGAATGACGATGGTGCCTTCGCGGTGTTTACCGCGGCTAACGCGGGTGCCAGGTTCCTCGATGCCGTGATCGACCGCGTTTCGCACGAGATGGACGAGAGGGCCCTTCAGCGCGTCGAGCACGCGCCGATCGAGGGAAATTTCGCCCCCGACGAGGGACAGCTTCGCCTCTTTTCCGGCGCTTCGGCAAAGATCGCGGACGGCGCGATGGAGCGGCTCCACGATCGTGCGGAAGGGCTGCGTACAGATGGCTTTCACTCCGTTTTCGAGCTCGTCGACGATCTCCGCGGCTTCTTGCCCGTCGGCGGCGATCGACTGCGCAACGCTGACGAGCAGAGCACGCACGCGGCCTGCATCGACCGATTTGGACAGGTCGGCGACGGCTGCGAGCACCTCCACGACCTCGCGACGGCGCTCGTCCAGACGAAGCCGCACCACGCGCAATCGCTCGACTTCCTTCATGAGCGACACGACGCGATCCGCACTCACGCGCCACTCTTGCCCAGCCTCGAGAATGGCTGGCTCGGCCGCGGCGGCTGGTTGGTCGCCCAAGTCTTGCGTCGAGCCGTCGTCGCCGCTTGCGAACGCGCGCAAGAGCAGCATGAACTTGTCGAGCGACTCGAGCAGCGCGTCCGCTTCACCGGACGGGAACGCCTCGAGCGCCTTGGAGCGGGCGACCACCCCATCCTCCATCTTGTGCGCCATCTCCGACAGCTCGTCCAGGCCGAGCGTTCCCGCACCCCCCTTCAGCGTGTGCAGCGCCCGCGCGACGTTCTCGTAGTAGGGGGCAAGCTCCGGCCCTTTTCGCGTTCCTCGCTCGAGCTCGAGCACGTCGCGCGTGATGCCTTCGCAGAGGTCGGACGCCTCCACAGCGAAGCCACGAATCAGCGCTCGAAGACGGGGATCAGCGGACATCGCGCCTCCCCACGCCGGCTTTTTCGAGCAGGCGTCCGAGGTCGATCAGAGAGACGATCCCAGTCGCCGTTTTCACGTCGACGAGCGCTTCGCCGCCACGTTTTCTCGCTTCGTGCACCGCCGCGAGTGGGACCGTGGTGGCCATCGGAATCTGAGCGAAATCGAGGGCGACGAGCCGTCCCCCGCCCGGGTCCACGACGAGCAGAGTCGCCGGATCCACTCGCCAGCCGCCGCCGAGCAGCGACGCAAGGCTGAGTGCGCACAATAGCTCGCCCTGAAACTGGAGAATGCCGACCACTTGGGGTGGCGACAGCGGCACGGGCGTGACCATCTTGAGGGACACAACCGCGCGAAGCGCCGACAGTGGGATCGCATAGCGGTCCTCGCGCAGGGAGAAGGTCGCCACCCACATGACGGCTTCATCGGCATCTTTCTCGTTCGACGCCAGGCGGAGCCGCTCTGCACGACGAACGAGCAACTCGCGGATGTCCGTCGTCATGCCTTGGTCTTGAGAGAGCGTGGGTTTCATGGCTTTTCCCCATCGCCCTTTCCGTTCAAGTAAGCTTTTGCGGCGACCCTGTAGTACTCGATCGAAAGGTCCTCCGGGCCGGGGACCAGCGCATCCGACGGCAGCGCCACGACACGCCGAACCAGCTCCTCCATACAGGCCGTCGCGCGAGGGTGGTCGTCGCGACGCACGTACAAGAGGGCTTGCTCGAAAAGCCCGGGAAGGTAGTCGGGCGCCTTTGCTCGCAGCTCGGAGAGCATTTGCTCGGCGCATGCGCGCTGTCCGCGCTCGACGAAGACGAGAGCGCGAAGATGCAGCGCGATAGCCTGATCCCACGTTTCGTCTCTCCACGATACTGGACTCACGGAGGGGAGCCGCGGCGCCGGACGAAGCGAGTGCGTCGGGTTTTCGGTGTGCAGTGGACGGGCGAACATGCTGAGCTCCGGTGGCCCGAGCTTGACCAATCCTGCGGGCGGACTCATGACGTCGAGCGTGCCAAAGAGGACGATGCCGCCAGGAGCGACCGCGCTCGCAATGCGTGCGCACGCCGCGCGCGAAGACTCGTGCGAAAAGTACAAGAGGACGTTCCGACAAAAGACGATGTCGAACCCCTGCAGGGACGGGGACGTAGGAGGTTCGTCGAGAAGATTGTGCGCCTTGAACTGAACGAGCGAGCGAAGCTCTTCGCGAATGCGAAATGGGCGTGGCTCGCTCGCGTTTCGATCGGCGGCTGCGGGCTCGCTGAAGAGCGGATACAAAAGAGGCGTCGACGCGCGCCGCGACCATTGGCCGTAGGCGCCGGCGCGAGCGACTTCGACGTGGCGCTCGAGCAAATCGGTCCCCAGCACACGAACCTGCTTGGTGGGGCCGGCGTTGGCCGCAAGGCACGCGGCCAGCGAATACGCCTCCTCCCCCGTGGCACATCCCGCGCTCCATACGTTCAAGACGGGTTGACTACGCCAGCGATAGAGCTCGCTGGTCACTGCCGCGAAGTGCTCCGGGTGCCGGAAGAAAAACGTTTCGCCCACACTCACTGCCTCGAACATGGCGTTCACGAGCACGGGGTCGCCGGCGGACGCCCGCCGAAGAATGTCGTCCATCGTTCCCCCTCGGCCGAGTCTCTCCGCGACTGCATTCCGAATGGCCGCTCTGCCAATGGCATCCGGGCTGTAGCCCGTCCACGAGGCCGTCCACGCGATGAGCTCGTCGATCACGCGAACGTCCGTTTGGGGACTCATGCAGCACCGCTCGACAATTGTGCCTGCATTGCCCGAGCGAGCTCCTGGAGCAGTTCAGGAGTAAAGAGCGCCCGCGGGTCGATGACCGGAACAGGGCCTTTTGATGCGCGAACGATGCCGCGGAGTGCGGCGTTGAGCGGGGGATGCTCCGCGCCGCCAATCTGATCGCGCTCTCGAAAATCCTCCGGAGCGAACACCTCGGGCTCACGGACCCGGTCCACGCAAAGAGCGAGCTCGTGCCCTGTGTCATAGGAGACGATGACGAGCTTGCGCTCCTGAATCGGCTCGACATGCGGCACCTCGAAGCGCGCGGCCAGATCGAGGATGCAAGTGGGACGCCCCTGAAAATCGAACATTTCGCGCAAATACGAAGGCCCGATGGACAGCGGAATCGTCGCGGGCTGCAGCAGGACCGCGAGCACCGATTCGAGCGGGATTCCCACTTCCACCGGACCGACCCCCACGAAAAGAATTGCCTGCCGACCGCTCTCTCGTCGCCGTCTCGTCTCGTCGAGCACCCGCGCTACGAGATCGCGCATTTCCGGCGCGCGGATGGGCTTCGGCAAATACGCGGCGGCGCCGGCGCGCACGCAAGCTTCCGAACGAGCGCGTTCCGACGACACGATGATGACCGGAATGCCTTCGAGGTCCGGATCCGCCTTCATCCGCGCAAGGACCTCGTCGCCCGTCATTTCGGGCATGGACAGGTCGAGGAGCACCGCGGCTGGAAGGATTTCGCGCACCTTCTCCAGCGCCTGCCGGCCGTTGGTTGCCGTGCTGATCGTGTAGTGTCCCGAGAGCGCCGCGGTCTGGTAGGCGAGTATGGCCTCGCTGTCATCGACGACAAGGAGGTGGGGCAGACTCACGCCGCTCCCTCGGGGAAGATTCGGTCGACGACTTCCAGAACTCGCTCGCTGTTCAGCGGCTTCTGCAAAAAGGCGTTGGCGCCGGCCTGGAGCGCTTGCTGCTCGACGTCTTCCGACTTGTCCCCGGTGACGAGAATGACCGGCAGCCCTCGCACCTGCGGCATCTCGCTCGACCTCAGCGCCCGAAGGAAACTGAGGCCGTCCATTTTCGGCATTTTCAAATCGACGATCACGAGCTTCACCGGAACGAGCCGCAGCAAGTGCAGCGCACGCTGTCCGCTGTCCGCTTCGATGAAGTCGAATTTTCGCCCCATGAGGTACACCTTCAGCACCTCACGCATCGTTCGGCTGTCGTCCACGAGGAGGATGGTTTGACTCATGGTGTGCTCGCCCCCTGATTCTCTCAGGCCCTATACTCCTTGAGGACCAAATTGATGCGCGCCGCTGCTTCTTTGAGGACCAGTGTGGATTCCTCGGTCGAGCGAGCCTGCGCCGCCGTGTTGGCCATGACGGCTGACAAGTCCGTCACCGCGCCGAAAATCTGAGAAATGCCGGCACTCTGCTGACTTACCGCCGCGGCAATCTGCCGAACGGCTGCTCCGTTGTCTTTTACGATCGTGGAAAGCTCGCGGAGGTTTCGGCCCGAGTCCCGAACCTGCTCCATGCCGGCTTCCATCTTGCCGGCGCCCGTCTCGCTGACGAGAAGGGCACGCCCGATCGCACGCTCGACCTCCTCCAGGATCTCGCGTACTCGCTTGGTTGCCTGAATCGACTGATCTGCCAGCGAGCGGATCTCGCGCGCGACGACCGAAAAGCCTTTTCCGTGCTCACCCGAGCGCACGGCCTCGATGGCCGCGTTCAGCGCGAGCATGTTGGATTGGTCGGCCAGGTCTTTGACCGTCTGGGTGATCTCGCTAATTTGCCGCGTATTTTCGCCCAGGTCGCCCATCTGGCGCGCAATCTCCCCCACCTGAACTCGCATTTCGGCGAGCGCCGAAAGCGTTCCGTCGATGGCCTCTTCGCCAGCCTGACCCACTTGTTCCGCCCGCGACGCGACGCGCAGAACCGACTCTGCCCTCTCGGAAGCCACGTGGGAGATGGTCTTGAGCTCCTGCGTCGTAACCTGCGTTTGCTGGAGCGCGGACGCCTGACGGGTCACCGATTCGGTTTGAGCCTTCGCCGCGACGGAGAGAAGGTCCACGAGCCCGGTCAGCTTCTCGACGGAGTCCCCGAGCTGCGCGGGTATCTCCCGCAGCTTCTTCACCAGCTTGGCGAACGAGTTCGCGAGCTGCCCAATTTCATCGCCCGAGGACACGGCGATCTCGTCTCGCAAGTCTCCGTGCTCGACGATGCGGTTCGTGATGTGGGTCAGCTTGAGCAGCGGGACCAGGAGCCGGCGGGCATAGACAATGGCTCCCAGCGCACTGACGAGCGTCGGCAAGAGCAGCATGAGCGTCAGTTTCGTCGTCACGTCGCCGATTCGCGCGCGGACGGCGCCGTGATTGAAACCTACGTGGACCTGACCGAGCGCGCCTCCCATGATGGGCGACCCGAGGTCGAGGACCTCGGTGTCTGCGACGTGGAGCGTGGCCGAGGTTTGACCCGCAATTCGTCGTGCGTCGATGGACCCCGCCATCGAACCCGCGGAAGCGCGAACCGCTCCTTTCGCGTCGACGACCATGACGTAGAGGACGTCTCCTTTTTTCGACGCGTCTTCGATGGCAATCGTTACGGCTGCATACTGTTTTGTCGCCATGAGGTCGATCAGCGCCGACGCAAGCGCGCTGGGAATCGCCGCGTTCGCCTCGCGGGACTGGGCCAAGAGCGCCGCATTTGCCGAAGGGATCACCAGCGTGACCGCCGTGATGGCAAAAAAGAGCGAGCTTGCCACGACGGGAAGCGCCAGCTTGTACGAAATCGAGAGCCGCCCGAGCACGTTGATCTCAGAGCGGCTTGTCGGAGTCTGCTTTGGCGGCCTTGAACTTGGGCCAAAGACCCTTTCCCGCTTCCAAGGTGACCGTGCCCGTTTTCTCGATGGTCGCCTGACCTTCGGGCGACAAGATGAAGTCTACGAATTGCTGCGTACGCGGGTCGGCCGTGTCCGACGGCACGGTCAAGTAGAGTGGCCGGTAAAGCAGATAGCTTCCGGAAGCCACGTTCGCGTACGTCGGCTCTTTGCCGTCGATGGCCAGCATCTTGACCTTACGCAGGCGAGCGTTGCTCACGCCGGTAATCGCGATTCCATTCGGGTCCTGTTCTAACGCGTCGAGCATGGGACGCGTCGACTCGAAGATTTTCACACTCTTGGGATACTCCAGATTCTCGTCATGGAAGATGAGCGTCCGGGCTCCGAAGCCGGTTCCCGTCGTGTTGGGTTGCTCGAGCGGTTGGATGGTCGCATCCTTGCCACCCAGTGCTTTGAAATTGGTGATTTTTCCCAGGTAGACGTCGCGCACTTGCGCGAGCGACATGCTGCTCACCGGGTTCGTGGGGTGCACGGCGATCACGAGCGCATCCCACGCGACAGGGACCAGCTTGACGCCTTGCTCCTCCTTGACGTTCTTGGCGTGCCGGCACGTTCCGCCCATGTCCACGTGCTTGGCGGCGACTTCGCGGATTCCTTTTACCGAGCCGCCGCCCTTCAGCACGATCTTGATGCCTGTTTTTTTCTCGAAGGCTTCTGCTGTCGGAGCCATGAAGCTGGCGAGCGAAATGTCGCAGCCGATGCAATGGAGCTCGTTCGAAGCCGCATCGGCCTGCGCGGCCGGCGGCGCCGCCGGCGCCGCGCCCCCGAGCGGGGTTGCGGGCGGGGCGG
>OBEQ012563920.1_pt1 | contig 13534 bp, 18 predicted proteins | sample 1670901 | NCBI WGS metagenome assembly OBEQ01 (sample SAMEA104232315, study PRJEB22302) | groundwater metagenome | biome: forest; feature: aquifer; material: groundwater | place: USA | collected 2011-08-07 | depth 5.4 m
AAAGAAATTACTGTTATTATATCAATCATGAACAACACTCCCAGAAAATGCCTTAGCTACCGTACCCCTAAAGAAGTGTTTGAACAAGAATATCTCACTAATTCTAATCCAGAGAAATTGCACTTGAGGGCTTAATGTACGCTCAAGAATTTGCCTTAAATGTACCAAAAAGTATACTTTTGTCAACTCTACATTTTGCCAGCCAGTATTAAACCTTCGCAAAAGCAAAACGCTATTGTTCTTGACTAAGAACAAATGAACTGCGCCGATGAGTTTGAATCGCTTCCTTTGCGTCATGAAGATTTAATAGACGAAAGGAAGAAAATTATCTCCTCTTGGCTTATTTTTTTTGTGGTGATAGTATGGTGCGCGTTATCTTGAGTAAAGAGTTCAATGATTGTTGCGTCAGGACTTTTTACGGGCGAAAACCAAAGCCCCTTGGCGAATTTGGTGTGGAAAAAAATATACTCGCCCTTGGCCCCGTCAATGAGTTGTGACTTTAATTGGAGTAAATTAAGGTTAGTTTGAATGTCCTGATGAGAAGTAGAAAACGTTATTGTTTCAGGCGTCGCGGAAAGAATGGTTTTATAGTACTCAAAGTCATTGGTAAAATTTTCATGGTAAAGTTTTTGTATATTTTTTCCAAGCGGGATTTTTGCAAGAAAAGTCATAAATATATCGGCACCCTCGGAGATGAAAAGTGATTTCCCTGATAAAGCGTTCACTTTTAAGGTTTCGCCTTCGTTTTTTGTTTTGCTTTCATCCTTCCAAGGAGTGGCAAACGAAACATTCTTGTAGCCAAAAGGTCTCTTGATATTGTCCGCTAATGGCGTTATCTCCTTTTGAGCAGGTACGCGGTAGAGTTGGGGCGCAAGTACAATGGAAAACCGCGTCTTTGCGTATAGCGCCGTCCACAAATCAGGAAAAAACACGATAATGACCGCGGGAATAAAAAAAACCAATATAATCACTCCACTAATTTTTATCAATTTGTTATTCATGTATTTTTAACTTTGGGCATAGAGCGCTTGATAAATTCCCAACCCCATGCAAAGTGATACAAGGGAACTTCCGCCATAACTCAAGAAGGGCAATGTTAATCCAGTTACCGGCAAAAATCCTACATTGATGCCTATATTCACGCAAGCTTGGACAAAAATAAGCAGTCCCAAACCGCTTGAAAATAATCTATCAAAATTACTTTTCCCTTCAAAGCGGAAAAGCCGCCAGCATATAATCCCTAATAACGTAAAAAGAATAATAACGCCACTCAATCCCATGCTTTCTGCGAGCGTTGCAAAAATAAAATCAGTGTGCGATTCAGGTAAAAACCCATCAAGCGAATGCGTATTATTACCAATTCCTTTTCCAAATATCCCGCCGGCGCCTATGGCAATGAGGGATTGATTACGCGAGTAACTCGCGCCCAAAGGATCGACATTGGGATTTAAGAACGAGGAAACTCTCACTTTCTGATACGGCAGTAAAAGATAAAACCACGCAAATCCTGCAATAAAGAGTCCTATAAGAATGACAAGACAAAGGTGGCTCCACTTCATTCCCGCCATAATCACCATGCCCAACCACAAGGTAAGAATGATAATCGCCGCGCCCAAATCAGGTTGAAGGCCGACGAGGATAGCGGGTATCAAAACATACAAAAAGGAAAGCGCAATGTTAAGCGGCCGATAGAGCTGTAAATGACGATAGGTAAAATAGCGGCTCAAAAGGGATACCAATAAAATCTTCATGAACTCGGCAGGCTCCAAGCTAAGCCGCCAAAAGAGAAACCAACTTGTAGCGCCGTTAAAACGCTTACCTAAAAAAAGAACAGTAAAAAGGATAAAAATTCCTATAAGATAGAGAGTAAAAATCAACCAACTATTCTTTTTGAAAGATGAAACATTTATACTCGAAAAAAGAAATATAATGACCGCGCCGACAGTGAAAAAAATGCTTTGCCTGAGTGCAAAATCTTGCCCCTGCGTAAATGAATAAGGGTAAAGGAGAGCTATACTCAATAACCCTAAACAAAAAAAGGCTGTAAGGGTAAGCCAATCAAGGCGAGATGAAATGCCCATTACTGTACGACTTACGCGAGTGTAAGTCTTTTACTGAAAGGATTTAATGATATTTGCGTCGTCGAAGATATTAGTATCTATCTGAACGTCTTGGTTGGTGAAGAATGGCGTGCGATACGCCCAATTCAATTCAAAAAATCTCTTCTCGTTACTTAAAAGCGAGCTTGCCTCCTGACCGTTCAGCGCAATGAGTCTATGCGCATCATCGCGCAAAACCAAGAGAAGATATACTTTATCGAAGTTAAAATTCGTTTGATTTGATAGCGATCCTCGCGCGCGCAAAAATCCGCTATCAGAAGTATCAAAGGTGAGATTGAGCGCTGTCAGACGGGGCTTAATGTAATTTTTCACCTCTTGGAATAAAGGTTTGCCAAATGTTAGTTTCACGTGCGCAGGATTCACTTTTATCGGCACAGCCTGCGCCGCAATGTATTTTGTGCTGTTGGGCAATATAAATGTTGTGCCGCTCTTTTCCCCTAAAAGCTTATTATCATTATCGTACATTTGGAATGTATAGGTAAACACCGGAACGCCGTAATCCAAATTACTGTTGGCAAGTTCAGCAAAAAGATCAACGAACCCATCTTTTGTCGGAATTGCTTGGACATCAAAGAGTGTTAAATCCTTTATTACTTCACAAGATTTACAAATTGCGCCGCCGCAATCAGGAGCTGTTTCGTCTTGGTTTTGCACACCATCAAAACAAGAAGGTGTAACATCTGGCCTAAAATGCGCAAAAATTCTATACATTCCATAACCCAAGCCAAAAAGCAATGATAGTCCTACCAATGCGATGGCAATTTGTTTTGTCCGATTCATTGAGAATATTATAGCATGACGCGCTCTTCTCTGGAAGGAGAAAGTAGTTGCCACTACTAATCTTTTTTCTTTGGGTGGGCGATAGGAATATCACTGACGATGTTTTCTATGCTATTTCTTTCCTTATTTGAAAGGGAAATGTGCATCGTCCTCTTTCTTTTCCCTGAAAGAAAAAGTGCGTAGGGCGCGTGGAGCGAGTAGGCCTTTGCGGCGACCTGACGTGAAGCTCGTTCAAAGAGCATATCTGAAATCCCTTGCTCCCTCACATCTATAACGATGAAGGGTTTTTCTTTATTATCATCTGAGTAGACGACTAAATCAGCCATTATTTCCCCTTTTGAACCGGGTATGGCCACATCAAATTCAATATGCTTGACTTGATAATGATATTCAGAAATGAGTCTAAAATAATAATCAAAGCGTATTTTTTCTTTCGCGCAGTTGATGTGCGCGCAATTCTGGTTTTTACAAAAATCTTCCTTCAGCAACAAAATCTTTTGTTTCCTCGCGCCTCTTTTCCCTGTTGGTAAAGAAGCAATGACGATACTCTCACGTTGCCGATTGTAGTGTATTTTCTCCATGATAGATAATGATGATGCTTCACAAGTAACCTTTCTCCTTTAGACTCACGTACCCGCTATGCGCCACAATCACATGATCAACTAATTCAATGCCCAATATTTTTCCGGCGACAATTAGGCGTTTGGTAACATCTTGATCTTCTTGCGAAGGAGAAGGATTACCCGAAGGATGATTATGTGCGACAATGATGTGGGACGCCAAATAACGAATTGCGGGTTCAAATACCTCTCGCGGATGGATGAGATTTGCATTCAATGTGCCTACCGAAATAATTTCTCGATGGATTTCTTGATTTCGCGAGTCAAGAAAAAATATGACAAAATGTTCCTTTTTATGAGCGCGAATATCTTTTAATTCTTGCCATACATCATTTGGCGTGAGATATAATTCGCTCTTTTTATCTTGCAAGAAGCGTCGCCCCAATTCAAACGCCGCGACGATTCTGCAGGCCTTAGCACTCCCTATGCCAATCGTATCTTTTAATTCTTGCGTTGACATGCTCAAGAGACCCTTTTTGCTAAATTTTTTCAACACGTGCGCCGAAAAATCCACGACATTCATTCCTTTTTTACCTGCGCCAAAAAGAATGGCGAGGAGTTCTGCATTAGAAAGTTTTTCTGGGCCATATGTTTCAAGCTTCTCACGCGGCCAGTCCACTTTTGGCAAATCCTTTAATTTCATAAATTTTCTGCGTTATGGAGACTTTGCGCCCGCTTTCACTTTAACAAAAATTTTCATCACTGAATCGTTGAACCCGGAGGGACTTCCTTTTCGGGCATTAATAATACCGGCCCGGCATCATTTGCGGCCAAAAGCATTCCTTGACTCTCAAAGCCCATCAAAACACGCGGCTCTAAATTAGCGACAATAATAATTTCGCGCCCCGTCAAATCTTGCGGCTCATATTTCTTCCCAATGCCCGCGATGATTTGTCTTTTCTCTTCACCAATATCAATTGATAATTTCAAAAGTTTATCTGAACCCTCAACTCGTTGTGCTTCCAAAATCTTTGCCACGCGCAATTCTATTTTCTTAAATTCTTCAAACGTAATCATTGTACTTTTGTTGCGATATTCAGCGCGGCAATGAACTCATCCGGCTTTTGGGTGCCGATGAGCAAGCGCTTACCGTTTTTTAATTCCAATTCCACGCCTTTATTGCCTAATACATTGTATGCTTTGTTTCTACCAGGTGGCAAACCGTAACGAATACCCCAGCCGCCATACTCTACAATAGGCCGATACGTGCGCGCTTCATAGCTCTTAATTTCGCTGAATGCTATTTTATGAAACCGTAAATGAAAAGGAGTAAATCTAATATATATTCCATCTTCCCGAATTTCGATTTTAAGATTCATCAAGGATAATAACAAAGGTGACATCAAAAGCAGAACAAATAGAAACTTCAACGGCCAATGAAGCAAAGAGGCATTGGTAAATATGATGGCAAGTGTATAAAAAGCAATGAATACCATTATCAATCTCATCCACCATTGGCGAAAATACTGGATTTCGCTAAACAAAATTTTTGACGTACTATTGTCTTTCATCATGCGTGAGATTATTGCGCGGACTTTTCTTGTGCCATATCTTGGACGCTATTTTGAAGTGGCAATAAATTTCATCATTATAGGATTGCCTGAATCATCGAGTAATGGCGAATCTGTTTTTGGCTGGAATCCTTCTTTGCCATCATTGATATGGAGCATCGCATAATATGTGTGGCCTTCAATCGTCGTATAGGGAGAAACAAATATTCTAACTTTTTGATCCTTATACTCGCCTGCCTTAAAATTTTGCGCGCCCAAAATCAAACCCGGCTTACCGCCTTTGTCTTCGTGAATCGCAACCCATCCATCTTTTTCTAATGTGAAACTTGAAACAACGGCGTATTTCCCCTGTGCCTGATCAGACACTGTTATTCCATTCTTGGCTGGCATTACTTGAGCTTGAGGCGCCTTTGTCGCGGACGAATCATCGGGTAGCAACGCAGGGACGCTGGCATCGGAGGGCGACTGCGTCACGTCATCTACTGTCGAAGATTCACTTACTTGGTCTACACTTTTTGTATCGTTCTTTGACACCTGGCCCTTATCGTTCTTAGTCGACCAAAGCCACGCCACGCCAAACCCGATAACAAAGGCAACGGCCGCGATGATGACTTTCTGCATCATTTGATTATCTCCATACATACCGTCTTTAGAACTTTTCGTATCCATAATATTAATATCGTATTTTTCAACGCATCATTGAAAAACCGATAGGTTAGTTAGTAAACTTGGACATATTATACTCGTGTTCCAATAATTTTCAAATTTGACAGAATTTTTTTTTGCATTAAAGGAAGATGCTTCTCGCCCGTATTCTGTAGCTTGCTCGTTGACCGATAAACAGCCAGATTCGGGCAACGCGTCCCCCTTCCTTTTTTAGAAGGGCATTTTATAGGTCGTGTTGATAACATTCAGAAACCACGGAATCTCAAACGCAAGTCCGATGAGCGGGAGCACAATCACTCCGACACTGATGACAACCGCCCACCATAAATACTTCCGCGTTTTCTCTGTTGACGCAAATATCGCGTCCAACTTTTTGCCCTGCTCCTCTAATTTTTTTACCAATTCTTGTTCCATAATTAAATTTAGTCATTTACTTCGCGATCGCGAAATTTTTGGCTAAATTGACAATTCTTTTCCTTTTCCAACTAACGTAACTACCCAATGGTTTGATAAGCGAGACTTGCATTTGAATTTCGGTCATTGGATATTGTTTGTAGCTTGGAGCTTGTGATTTGGAGCTTCCTGACTAACCATGTCCTCGTGCCGTTGCCGAAAATATCCAATCATACTACCCCCACGCTAAAAATTTTCCTATCGGAGAGCCGGGAATCGAACCCGGTCTCCACGTTCCCCGTTAGAAATTTTCGGGCCGGAGGGAGTCGAACCCTCTGTCTCACGGACCCGAACCGTGCATGTTGCCGATACACTACGGCCCGATTTTTTCTAACGGGGCAAGTTTTATCTCGTTTTTCTATTTTGCGTTTTTAATGCGCCCTGCAATCTCCTCCAGCGTTTCTTTTGGCGGATTGTTTATGATGCTTTGGATCGAGCCGCCTTTATCACCCTGCCAGCGGGGGATTATGTGGAAATGCAGATGATCCACGTCCTGGCCAGCCGCCTTGCCTTGGTTTATCCCCATCGTGAACCCATCAGGACTAAACGTCTTTGTAAGAAGCGCGTTTGTTATTTTAACTCCTTTCAGGAACGGCGCCATTTCTTTTTCGGGTAAATCAAGAATCGTTGCGGCGTGAACTTTGGGGATGACCAAGGTGTGGCCAGCGGAAAGTGGGCGAATATCTAAAAACGCGAGGACGTGCGCGTCCTCCAAAATTACGTGCGAGGGAATTTGTTTTTTACTTATTGCGCAAAAAAGGCAGTCCATTAGAAAAATAATACTCAATATGGGTTTACTTTACAAGAGTACGTATTCAAAAAATGGAGCGAACCCAAAAAGCCTGCGTTATCCCCAAGTTGCGCGAGCTTTATTTCAGGGAGTTGGGGAAATGGCCGAGGAATGTTTGCCAGATGAAACAACACGCGTTCTATATTGATGCCAACTTCTTTCACTATCATTGATCCGCCAAGCGCCACTGTATCAGGCGACCAATGGACGATGCTATTATAAAGTCCATACGCCAACATCTCTGCTAATTCCTCCCAGATTTTGGCGTCAGTTATTTGGCCGGGTTTTTTGCCCATGCGTTTTTCTAACGCACTCCCGGAAATTAAATCTTCAAGCGTTTTTTTCTCTGAAAATGACAGGATTTGCTTCCCGGGTTCAAACCCCATCGCGCTCGCGTCCGCTTTCCCATTCACAAAGCGCGCGCCTCCCACCCCTGTGCCAACAGTGAGAAACGTAAAGATGTCTGATCCTTTTCCCGCCCCATAATGAAGTTCCCCTAATCCCTCCATGACCGCATCATTTTCAAGATATACCGGAGCGTTCAGCGCTTTTTCTAACTCATCTTGTATTGGTTTATGTATCCATTGCAAAAGATGAGGAGAGTGCGTGAGGGTTGTTTTTTTGTTATCTAAAAGGCCGGCAATACCGCCTGCCGCTTTTGTTATCGGCTGATTTTTTGCGATATCCTTAAAAATGTTTACGCCCTCTTTGAACGTCGCGGGAGTTAGAAGAACGCGCGGCTCGGAAATTGTTTTTCCGTCAGCGGAAAATGCAATACGCGTGGTTGTCCCTCCGATATCAAAAAGCATGCGCATAGTGTTTTTTAGCAGGAATTTTTCTTGGGATTTTCTTTATATCATCTGATTGAATCCGCAATTTCAGATCATTGAAGACGTTTATAAAGGCGATGAATGCGTCATACGGGGATTCATAAGGGTTAAAGTATTTATGCACGTCTCCATCGGCAAACCATTTCGTGCACATGTAGTAAAAGTGATCCGACGTCTGGAGCCGCCGCCAGTCGTGGATGAGTTGCTTATTTTTTGTCTTGAGAATAGCGTCTTCCAATGAATACAATTTCCCCATTGCGTCATACTGCATTGCATTTGAACGCCATGCTGAAAGATCCCGCTCAATATCAGCCCACGAGATAAAGTGATGAATGTCCAGAAAACCCATGGGGTTATAGCGTTCCACCGCTTGAGAAGGAGTAATAAAGTCGTTATCCGGATGTTTTAATATCTCCCTTGGAAGCGCGCGCAAAAAATCAAAAATACCAGTATCCTCCCATTGATGTTCGCCGAATGTTTCATAATCCATGAATAAATTTACGATTTGGCCATTCCCGTTAATGGCGGAAATCCATTGGGCAAATTTTGGCGCAGTAAGGGGATGTTCGCCCCATTCTTTAGAAGAAAAACGAAAGGCAATATCGTCAGAAAGTTTATAATTTTTTAACAGGAGTTTAATAGCATTCGTGCCTTGAGGTTGATATAAGAAATTGGGACTCCTCCACTCAAGAATATGGTCTGCCCCTTCCGCGAGTATTCCCTTGAATCCCATTGACTCAATTTTTTTTGCAAGCGCGTTATTATAAATGAGCTCGGTATTGCGAAATACTTTTGGATTATAATTGAAGAGTTTTTTAATTTTCTTTTTATGGAGAGCAACTTGCGTTTCAAATTCTTTTTGCGAATAAAGGAAGGCAAGAGAGTGATAGTAGGTCTCGGCCAGCAATTCTACCCTTCCTGTTTTAACAAGCCTTTGAAACGATTCTAATACGTCAGGACGATATAATTCCAGTTGTTCCAGGAGTACGCCGGATAGGGAGAAACTAAAGGTAAATTCAGGAAATTTTTCGAGTAGATAAAGAAGAACGGCGTTGGTGGGAAGGTAGCATTTGCCCGCGACCTTCTCTAAAATTTTTTTATTGTTTAGTCTACTGTCAGAGTTATCGTTAAAATAATGCGAATCATTCCCAATATCAAAAATGCGGTATTTTTTAATCCGCATTGGCTGATGAACTTGGAAGTAGAAACACACTGACGGCATAGTAAACAGAATCTGCGGATACTTTTTAAGCGGCGCTTATCAGCAGTTCACTGTAAAGATGTATGCATTTTTGCGCCGCTTCTTTCCAGCTTACTTTATCGAGGTCTTTTACACTTTCTTCTTTCAATGTTTGTGAGAGGGGCTGATTATCGAGCATCGCTAATATCTTATTTGCCATTTCGTCAATATCCCAAAAATCGACTTTAAGCCCATGGGTAATCACTTCAGAGACACCGGATTGTTTTGAAATGAGTACCGGCGTTCCGTGCGCCAATGCCTCAAGCGATGCTAAACCAAACGGTTCAGATACTGAAGGCATAACAAACAAATCGGCTGCCTGATATACACTTGATAGTTCTTCACCGCGCAAGAAACCCGTGAAAAGAACATTATTTGAAATGCCAAGCTCTATTACTTGGTTGATAATCTGGCCTTCCATATCACCGGATCCGACGATGACGAACATAACGTTGGGCTTATATGAAAGCGTTTTTTGTGCCGCGCGCAAAAAATAGTCCGGACCTTTTTGGAGCGTTATTCTTCCGACAAAAAGAACGATTTTTGTTCCTTGTTCTTTGAATTTTTTAAGCGTCGAAGGGATAACGTGATAGTTTTCCTTTTCTATCCCGTTGTGGATGACCGTTATTTTTGAAGGTTCAATGCCATAATTGCTAATAATAATGTTTTTTGTAAAATCGCTTACCGCAACTATCCTATCGGCTTTTTCCATGCCCTCTTTCTCAATTTCATATACGTGCTGATTAACATTTCCTCCGGTGCGGTCGAATTCAGTTGCATGAACGTGAGCTACTAATGGCTTACCACTCACGCGCTTTGCTTCAACACCCGCGGGAAATGAAAGCCAGTCATGCGCATGAATAACATTAAAGGTTTCTTCCATCGCTAATCGAGCTCCCGCTAATGCGTAACGCGCCACTTCTTCAAAAAGCGTTGATCCATAGAATGCCTCTTTATCGTCCAATTTACTCCCATTATATGATTTAGGCGTAAGGTAAGGAGAGAGAGTTGAGTCAATGATTCGAAAACGTATTATTGAAGAAAGGGTATCAGCAAAGATAATCCTCATTGTATTTGAGGATATGTCAAGCTTTTTAGGCAGGACAAAAGAAATATCTATACGCTCTCTTGCCAAAGCTTGTGTCAGGCCAAAGCAGGCAACACCTAAACCGCCGCTGTTATAAGGCGGGAATTCCCAACCAAACATTAAAACTTTTATGTCCATGAACGCGACTTAACGCATATATTTAACAAAAAACATTAAGCGGAATTTTTTCTTCGCTTTAAGGAATGCAATATGCCTATCTTAATATGTGGCAAAAGGATTTTCGTTGTATTTAATTACTCTTTCATTTCAAGAATTTTTGCAATTCTTTCCTTATTAAAACCAACGATAATCTCTCCTTCTATATCAATAACAGGAACCCCCAGCTGGCCAGATATTTCAATCATCTTTTCTCTGGCAGCTGAATCCAAAGAAACATCCTTTTCTTCGTAGGCGATTTGATGCTCTTTGAAAAAATCCTTTGCCATTTTACAATATACGCACGTTGGCGTAGTATAAATTACAATATGTTTCATAATGATAGAATATTATCTACTAATAAATGTAGCAAACTTTTTCTTCATTCGCAAATTTTGAGCTTGCATTTTTAACCAAGATGTGATTAAGTAAGAGGAAATAGTAAGGGCTCGTAGCTTCCCCCTTCGTCCCTCGCACACCCTCGGGACTACGGAGGACAAGTTGTTGGTCATGCGATAAAATGGGTAATTTTTATTCGAAGAAGGTTTAACATATTTTTTTCGGGCTCGTAGCTCAGTTGGTTAGAGCGCGTCGTTGACATCGACGAGGTCTCCAGTTCGAGTCTGGACGAGCCCATCGTTTCGCTCCTCGCTAATGGCTTGGAGCTAGGCGGCGCACGCGCAAACACTCAAGAAAGTTGCCAAAGTTTTTGAGGTAAGCGTTGATGAGTTGATAAAATTAACTTTAACCACAGACCATATGGAACAACAAATTCAACCACAACCAGAGCGACCAATTACCCATCAAGATAATAAAAATAAGGTAATCGTTGCTGTGGCTATTAGTGTGATAATCACCGCCCTTGTTATTGTTACTGGCGTTTACTTTTTTACAAAACGCGAAGTCGACAAAATTATTGAACAACAGAATACTCAAAATTCAAACGAACTCACTCCAATTTCTACAAACAATAACGTAGTCGTGAGTGGTATAAATCCGAAAGATTATTCTTTAGCAAGTTATCCGCTTAAGCAATCGCCTATTTATAAACAACTGGACAAAAATTGCTTGGATCCATATTGGGCCGATACCCAAGACATGCGTTTGATAAAAAATGGCACTAAAATTATTCTCCCAAGCTTGATACAAACTATTTCTACTAGCAAAAATCAGCAACCCGATTGTGCGATGGTTATCGAAATATTTTCTATTCCATCTGATGGGAAATATTTATACCTAACGATTCACTATGTTTCGGGTAGTGATGCGCCAAATTCAGGGCTGAATGGGATATACCGCGTTGATTTATCTAATCTATCAGTTAAAGAATTATCTGTTTCTGATTTTGTCGGAACTTTTGATTTATATCGTGGCTCTGCCAGTGATAGTTATAAAATATTGGCCGATGGTAAAAGAATAATTAAGTGGAGTATGAGTGGCGCATATTTGGTCAATCTGGAAACCGATTCTAAAAGCGACCTTTATACTGCTCCGCAAAATCAATGGCTAATTTCGGGTATAGAATTTGGTATGGGCCAAATTGCACAATACGATCTGAAAATAAATGGAAATCAAATTGCGATTGGCGTATACGACAAGACTAAAACTCAAGAAGGTTATCCGATCAAAGTAGATCAGTATGGAAATGTTACTGTCGAGTCTATCGCTTGGGACAGAGAAGGCGGTACAATCAAGCCAAAATTTATTAACCGCGTGACTGTAGCTCTTCCAAAGTAAATTTTGTCTGGATTTTCAGGAATGAGTACATCATCCAGATATTCCAGCCAGACAGGGCGCAGTCCCAGCGCCTCGACTCTCTCCTTAAAATTAACTTCGTAGAGAGTTGTGGACGCTACGGGAACGAGAATACCGGCAAAAGGTTCTTCGGGGAAATTCGTTGGCAACTCCCCAAGGAAATCCCTCACGCGCTTCCCAAGATTCCTGTCATTACGACGCAATACCAATTCGCGCATTGCTTCCTTTTCATTCAGATACATTTTTTTCCTTCGCAATTTGAATCTATGAGGAAAAATTCTACGCTTCCGGAACATACTTCTTTGCGCCGGCGGGGTACGTCCATAAAACACAACTCGCCGAAACAAAAAACACCTTCTACAAAGTCCGGAAGATGTTTTTAAAAATCTAAAAGACGGACTTTGCGTTAAGGAGCAAATGTCCACCAGTTGGTTAATGTGTCGATGTGATTACGTGTCATGATAATTTTTTGAGCACGCGGTGAAACCCGCCAGTTTTATCCAATAATTCTCGCGAACCGCGGGTGATTGTTGCGATGCTGACTCCTAATTCTTTTGCTATCTCGCGTTGCGGTATGCCTTTTGCAAGAAGCTTCACAATCTGCCAGCGCTTCACTATCTCGCCATATTCCTGCGGGGTTAAAAGATCAACCAAAAACTCATGAAGGAGTTTTTTATCCCCTGAAATTTTATTCAGAACTTCTAATAATTCACGAATATGTATATCCTCTTTCCTCATTTTTGTACTACTACAATAGTATATCTGAAATAATTTTCTCTGTCAAGAAAACCTATTGCGCATAACTTAATATTCCCTCAAACTATAGTTGAGTAGCGGGTGGTTCATTCGGGATATTTTTCTAAATATTCCTTGAGCGGTTCTTGCCACGGCCTCAACAGCGGTCGTTTTGTATTCAAGAGAGTAGAATAATGAGGGCGTTTGGCTGGGCGAGGGAATTCTTTTGAAGCAACAGGAATAATTGTTTTCTTTGATTGAGGATATTTTAACTCTATAATTTTTTTTGCGAATTGATACCAATTTGTCGCAGGCTCATTGACGAGGTGGTATGTCCCGAAGAGAGCTTTTCCCCTAAGGAGATCTTTTGTTGCGAGCGCAAGGTCTTTTGTGTAAGTTGGTTTACCAAACTGATCGTTTACAATTTTTAGCTCTGGCTGGGTTTGATGCAAATTGATAATTGTTTGCACAAAGTTTTTTCCATGAAGCCCAAAAAGCCATGATGTTCGAATGAGATAATGATTATCATAACTCATCAATTCTTTTTCTCCGTGCCATTTACTTACGCCATACGTGTTTATTGGGTTTGAAGGTATATCATCTTCGCTATACCCTTCTTTCTTTTCTCCATCAAAAACGTAGTCAGTGCTGTAGTGAATCACTATCGCATTGATGAGTCGGGCGATATTGACTATATTTTTAACGCCGATGGCGTTTACTTTGAACGCGTTATCTTTTCCTTCTTCTGCCTTATCTACATTAGTATAAGCCGCACAATTGATAATAATTCG
>OBEQ010056961.1_pt1 | contig 13532 bp, 9 predicted proteins | sample 1670901 | NCBI WGS metagenome assembly OBEQ01 (sample SAMEA104232315, study PRJEB22302) | groundwater metagenome | biome: forest; feature: aquifer; material: groundwater | place: USA | collected 2011-08-07 | depth 5.4 m
AAGGAGCAAAGTAAAAACCAAGTCTTCCTTCCACAAACATTTGAGTTGAGGGAGGTAAATTGACATCCCATGTTTTTCTTTTAGGATCAGTTACAAAACCGGTATAAAAACGAACTACTTCTGCAACTTGTTGAGTTGCCAACTGAGTAAACACTGCATTAGGTTGTTGTAAAATCAAAAGCCCTAACAAATCAGACCAATGATCAACATTTGACGCGGTTCCCAGGGCTGCCCCTGCGGTTTTTATGCCGGTTGCATCTTTAACAGTCATTTTGGTAGCAGAATCTATAAACTCTTGCCAATTTTTAGGAGGCTTTCCCCCAACCGCCGAAAGCATATCTTCATTATAAAAAAGTGCCAGCCCATCAATCTCTAAGGGAGCAGCAAATATTTGATCTCCCTTAACAAAACTCTGCTGTGCAACTGGATAAAATATATTTCTATAATCTGCCAGGGTAAACACGTCAGGGGGAGCAGGAACAAGATCTTGAACAAACATCGGCAACCAAGAATTATGGATTCTGAAAATATCCGGTCCAACTCCTTCTCTGATTTGTGTTTGAACTCTGGTTCTATAATTTAAAGAGGATTTACGCTCATAATTTATCAAAACATTTGGGTTCTGCTTTTGATACTGCGCAACTGCCGGTTTTATTAAATTATCTTCTTCCCAAAGACCCCAGTAAGTTAGAGTTATTGGACCGGTTTGCTTTTGAGATTTATTAAAGAAGGGGATACTCGGCCCAAACTTCCAGAATATAAACCCCAGTACTATTGCCAAGCTTAAGACAATGATTATTATTTTCTTCACTTTTCAATTATACTCTAAAGCGTTACAATATCGCCGTGCCTAAACAAAAGAAAAAAGAATTTATCCTGGCAGTAATTCTTTTAATATTAACAACTTTCGCTTATCAGGTTTTTATGACAGATAAATATTATCCTATTACAAAAGTTGGTGATACTAATATTTCTTTTTTAACCCAGGGCCAAGCAATCAGAAAGGTTCAAGCTAGATTAGAACAAAGAATGGAGCAAAAGTTACGATTCGATACCTTCACTATTGATTTAGCCACCTCTTCCGCCAAAATTGATTATTCAGCACTGGATCTAACCTCAAATCATACTAAAGAGCTTCAAACTTTTTTATTTAAAGCAGTTATCTCTCCTAATATTAGTTTATCTTTGGAAAAGCAACTGGATAGTATTGCCTCTACTGTATATATAGAACCTCAAAATGCACAGTTACTATATAATGAAACTGCCAGTCCGTCTGCTCAAATCCAAATCAACGAAGGAATCGATGGTTTAAGCTTAGATAAAGAAGAGATCAAAAGCCAGATTTCAAATTATCTTTTGACAGGTAAATATTCAGCAAGCCTGCCTATAAAAGTTGTTTCTCCTAAGATAACTTCACAACATGTGCTGCGAGCGAAAGAGGCTTTAGAAAACTCCCAAACTAAACCTTTAAGCTTAAAGTTCGAAGAACGCAATTGGGTTATCGATACAAAGCAACTATTAACCTTACTTGATCTTATCAAGGGAGAGGATCTACTGCTGGATAAAGATAATACTTATTTATATTTATCAACAATTGCCCAGGAAATTGACAAGCAAGTTCAAGAAGGATTGTTTGAGTTTAATCCTAATACCAAAAGAGTGACTGCTTTTAAACCCTCCCAGGAAGGAAGCAAACTGAATTTGGATCAAACTTATCAGTTAATTATTGACGCTCTAACTAATAAAACCTCTACCACTATTATTTTACCGGTTGCAAAAGTTTTACCAAAAATCCAAACCTCTGATGTTAACAGTTTAGGTATTAAGGAACTTCTTGGGCAAGGGATTTCCAATTTTGCAGGATCAATACCCAACAGAATTTATAATGTTGCCTTAACTGCCTCAAAAATTAATGGAATTTTAATCCCGCCTGAAGAGGTATTCTCTTTTAACCAAACAATTGGGGATATTACAGCTGCTACAGGTTTCAAACAAGCTTATGTTATTAAAGAAGGTAGGACAATATTAGATGATGGTGGAGGTGTTTGTCAGGATTCAACTACTCTTTTTAGGGCAGTTTTAAATGCAGGCTTACCAGTTGTTAAAAGAACAGCTCATGCTTACAGAGTAGGTTACTATGAACAAGGGTTTCCGCCAGGTTTAGACGCCACTGTTTTTTATCCCAGTGTCGATTTTCAATTTAAAAATGATACCCCAGCTCATATTTTAATCCAAGCCTATATTTCTGGAACCACTCTTTATATTGATTTATATGGCACACCAGATGGAAGAGTATCTAAATTAACTACCCCAGTGATTACCAACCAAACTCCTCCACCTCCGGAGCTTAGACAAGATGATCCAACCTTGCCTAAAGGAACTGTAAAGCAAGTTGATTTTCCAGCCTGGGGAGCAACGGTGAGTTTTAACCGGACTGTTACCAGAGGCAGTGAAACGTTGATAACAGAAACTTTTAAGTCTAACTACAAAGCTTGGCAGGCTGTATACTTAGTGGGTACCCAATAGGGTACCCGCGAGCTTTGCTCAGTAGGTACTCAATAGAAAATGATAACAGTTACTGGCTCGCTTGCTTTTGACCATATTATGGATTTTCCGGGGAATTTTTCCGATCATATTATGCCGGATAAAATCCACCAAATTAATTTATCTTTTCTGGTTAATACTTTAAAAAAGCAAAGAGGAGGCACTGCCGGAAATATTGCCTATAACCTGGCATTACTCAAACAACCGGTGTCTATCCTGGGGGCAGCCGGCTCTGATTTTTCAGAATATTCTAAATTTCTAGAAGATACAGGAGTTGATATCTCCAGGATAAAAATAATTTCAGGTGCATCTACATCCTCTGCTTTTATCATGACAGACCAAAAGGATAATCAGATCACAGCCTTTTACCCAGGGGCAATGAGTAAAAATTCCACGCTTTCTTTAGATAAAAGTAATTTTGTAATCATTTCTCCCAATGATCCGCAGGCTATGATAAATTTTACCAAGCAATGCAAAGATTTAAACATTCCGTACATGTTAGATCCCGGTATGCAGATACCCAGACTTGAGTCAGAAGATTTAAAGGAAATGTTAAATGGCGCAACCATTGTAATAGGCAATGATTATGAAATCAGCCTGTTAAAACAGAAAATATCTATTGATGGAGAGCAGCTTTTGAGGGAGGTTAAAATTTTAATCACCACTCTTGGAGAAAAAGGTGCAATAATTAAAACTAAGGATCAGACTATAGAAATTACTGTTGCAAAACCTACCTCAGTAGTTGATCCAACCGGTGCAGGTGATGCGTATAGAGCCGGGTTTTTAGCAGGTTTTCTAAAAGGATTTGATTTAAAGACTTGTGGGCAAATGGGTTCTGTTGCTGCTTGTTATGCAGTTGAAAAATATGGTACAACTTCTCATAGTTTCACTACTACAGAATTTTCCCAAAGGTATAAGCAGAATTTTGGAGAAGAACTTAAATTAATTTAGGGTAAGACGGCATTTATAGTTTGGTCAACCATTACTCTTTGTCTTCTATCTCCAATCTTTGGCAAAATTACTCTTTTGACAACCTGTTTAACATCAGCATTATGATTCATCCTAAGAGCAATGTTAACCATCTCTCTGATGGATGTTGTAAAGTCCATAGGCTCATTTGACTCTCCAACCTGGTAGGCTTTGTACATCTGCCTGAGTCTATTAGCTACCCTTATACCGTCGTATAATCTTCTAACGTCTTTTTCCATGTCAGGACTACCTTGTAAGTAGACATCAGCACCGTTCGTGGTATCCTTATTAATTACGGCATCCCAAACGAGTTTAAATTCTCTTTGTTGCAATCCGTTTAAACCATGCATATAAGCATATACCATCTCCGCTTCATCACTTCTGTAACGAGTTCTGCCTCCTGCTGCTAATTCAAATGGGGGGTAATCAACTTCAAGAATATCTGCTCTGGATAAAATCGTCTCTGCCAATCGGTCCACCCCAGCATAGTCTTGCGGATTCATAGTTCCCGCTAAAATAACTGTTGGGTCAGCTGTAATTTCTTGCTCAACTCCACCCTCGTTTATAACAAGTTTTCTCCTGTAATCAAAAAGGGGATTTAGCATCTTGACGATTCCGGGTTTTACTGTATTAAGCTCATCGAAAAGAATTATCACACCAGGCCTTTTTAATGCGTCAATCAATCTGGAAGGGAGTTTATAAGTACCCCTTTCCGGATCATAATAAAATTCATAGGTCAAATCTTCTTTTTCTGTCCTCTCATTACAAGCAATGGTAACAACTTCACGGTTAGAAAGGTTTGCGATCATATCAATATCCACATTTTTACCTGTACCCGCTTCTCCTTCCAAAATGGTAATCCCCATGTGGTTATCAAGTTGTAAATTAAAGCTCTCAGCTACCTGGCCAAGCTCACCCATTTTACCCTCTGTTATTTTCCAATGCTCATCATAATCAGGAACATCTCTTTGCAGTCCTTTAAAAAACTCTTCTGCCTCCTTCTTATATCGCTCAACCATACGGGCAGTTTGTTCGTGGTTCATATCAGCAATTACTACGGTGCGGTGTTCTGGATCAGGATGCCAAACTCGTCCCTGCTCATCTTCAAAAGCTAAATCAGCATAGCCCGGCATTGCACCTTTAATAGGCAAGAGTCTTGGCTGCCAAATCCGTGGCGGTTCCCTATAAACAGGGAATGAGGTATCACCGAATTTAAGTTCTCCGACTTCACCAATTGCTCCAAGTTCTCTTCTGTGTTGAATATCTTTTTTACGGGAACCCATGATAACTTCTAATTTCTTTTCCTCAATCTCTCGCAGTTCCGGAGGAAGTGCAAAAATTTTAGCCCTCCAAGCAGTAACAAGTGGATTTCTTTCAAAACGGTCAATTTCTCTAACATCAGCAAGTTGTGCAACTTGATCTTGTAAGCTTGCTAAATCTTCCTTTGCTTCCTCAATAGCCTGAGCCCAACGCAGTCTTTGCTCATCTTCTAACTGTCTTCCCCTAGCTTCCAAACCAGTTCTTTGTTCTGCCCTAACAGCATTTAATCTATCCCTCAAGTCCCTTCTTACTTGCGGATCTCTAATATTTGCTAACATCATTTCAAATTGTTGGGCTTCAACACCTGTATTAAACATAGCAAGTTCTTGTGAAGATCCTGTTTCTTTAATCAATTGTTCAATTGCAGGAAGAGAATCATTTATTGCAGTCAGAAGTTCCCCTTGATATTGGCCAACAACAGTTTCCTTGCGGGTTTGAATTGTTCTTAGTTGCTGCTCAATTGACCTTCTAATGTTTGGGTCGGTTATATCTGTTTTTTGTCTAAGTTCCAAGAGTCTCGCAAATTGCTCATCAAGACCAATGGTATCTCCAACACTTTGAACCCCATCTAAGGCTTTCCCATATTCTTCTAGCTGACTATTTAATTCAGTAGTCCTAATACCGCTTAATTTTTCTCTGGCCTTAGTGATAAACTCATCAACAACTTCACCGTAACCTTGATTTGCGGGATCTGCTTTCAAACCCTGTAATCTATCCATAATATCTTCTATGGCTTCTGGGTTGTTTGCTTCAGCAAGAGGTTGATCAACCTGTCTTGCTAGGTTTCCTCTTAATGAGTTAGCCACATCTTCTTCGCTAATCTCTCCACCTCTTTGCCTTTCAACCTTCTTTAACTCCAAAGAAGAAAATCTATCCTGCAAAGCCTTTAACTCTTCTTCTCTTTTCTTTTGAGCTGACTCACTGCCACCGGCTGGAACTGCTTGGAAGTTTGTTTGAATCTCTCGTAACTGATTATCTGTAGAGATATAGGAAATATCACCTTGTTGATCAACTAAAACCGGGCCCTTAACCCCATCAAAGCTCTTCACCACATCACCTGTATCTTTATCAACAACCTGTAATTTTTGATCCCCGGACCTAATAATTAAAAAATTTCCATTTGGCTCAAAATGTATCTCTTTCGGATCGGAAACTGTAATTTGTCTTTCCAGAACAGGCCTAGAACTCCTGTTGGCAACACCAGACAGATCCAACTTATAAATTTGTCCTGTATTAATAAAGTACAGAGAATTGGGATCAGCCGAGTCAATTTGTGGATTAGTGCCCGAATAACTAATTAATTCTTTTCCTTGCGCATCTTCTAACCTGAATAAAGTATTTTCTCTTCTAATCCTTAAAGAATCAGAAATCTCTATTAAATTCGGGTTGAATACATCTGGGTTGCCGCCATCACCTAAACCGTCTTTTAGTATTTGCGGTTTAAGCAAAATGCAGTATTTTTTCCCGCCTTCGTTGACAAAATAGAAAGTATCATAAGAATCTCCATTACTCGTCTTTATCCCATCAACGCCCATTTTCCATTCTCCTAAGGGTAATATTACCAGCGGCTCTTGAGCTAAATCATTTAGGTAGACACTCCCATAATCATTATGCCTCCACTGACCAGGAAATGTTTTTGTAGCCCAACTATACCAAGCTTGCTCTAATACTTTGGCTTGAGTCCCTGAAAATTCCAAATTTTTGATAAGAATATCTGAAACCTGTGTTCCGTAAGCAGCAGTAGGTTTGGTTTTAATCTCTCCAATATTTGCCTGTTTTGCCTTAGTAACTACTTCAAGAGAGGTTAGATCAACAATGATTTGGGTTACATTACCTCTGCCATCATATATAGAAACTTCATAGTGATCATCTACTTTTTCCAAAGCAGCCAGAGTTTCACCGACTTTTTTTAAATCAACCACTTCACCCTTGGGCTGCTGTTTAATTCTTTCAATAGGTAAAAGTTGAGTTTCTACAACTTGAGCTAATAAACTCTTAGGGGCTAACAAACTCCTTGCCTCAGTGACACCACTAGATTGTCTGTCTATTTCTACTGTCATATCGTCGGGCATATATCCAGCGTATCAGATATATTGAAGCAAAATCAATGCCTGAATACGGAATATATGACGTATGTATTATACAAAAAGTCAGGATAAAAATCTTTGAAATTGCATTAGGTTAACTCGGAGTACTCTAAATGCCTCATCTGGCAAGTCTTTAAATCCTTCCGGATAAGCACAATTACTTTCTCCAAAATAAAGATTTAAGTATTCTTGTATCGCTTGTCTCTCATGAGCACTACTTGATAGGCCAAAAGCTTTAAAGGTTAACCTACCCCTATTTTCTTCCACGAAGTCACGCAAAGCTTCCCCGGTTAAACCTCTATTGGCACCACCATCAGTAATAACAAAAATTAAACCATGAGAATCCGGGTACTTTCTTCTAGCATCATTCATGGACTCTATCACTGTCTCAATTCCAGCATGTAGGTTGGTACTGCCTCCACTTGCATCTGTATAATCTATGATTTTGGGTTTTATCCTATCAGCAGGACTATCAAAGTCTTCTCTGAATGTTTTAATGACTTCTGCATCATCTCCAAACGCCACACCCATAAATGGTATCCCCATTTGCTTGCAAACTTCGGCGAAAAAAATCATAGTTTTTCTGGCCTGATCCATCTTTGGCCCCATGGAACCACTATTATCCACAACCAATCCTATAAATAGCCTCGGTGCACCTGTTGGCCTCTCTATTTGTCTTAAATGAAATCGTTCATCACCCAAGGGAGCTTTTCGAACAATATCTCGCCTGTCAAACTTTGGCCCGCTGAAGTAACCTCCTTCATAGCGAGCTTCTCCTTTTCTTGGGATAACTTTTTCAATAGCTTGTCTAAAATTTCTAATATTAGCATACATACTATCTTCTAATGCTTTATATAGCCGGTATTTTTCTCTTTCAGTTTCCGGATCAAAACCCATCTTTTCCATCTCTAGCTTTTCTCTTCTTGCTGCTTCCATTTGTCTAAATCTTTGCTCCTCCTGACGACGTGCTGCCTCTATCGCTTGACGCTCTGCTTCTTCGTCCGCCTCAACTTCTTTTAGAACCTTATCGTAATCTTCTGATGCTTTTTTCTGGGTCCCTTCATCGGCAAGCTGTGGAGTAACCTCGTATTCTCCAGTCTGTTTATTCCTCTCTAATTTATAAGTTTTATTAAAGTCATCTTCTAAACCCTGTTTCTGTAATTCATCTATGGTTTGTCTGGCTTTTTTCTCAAGTGCTGCTTTTTCTTCTGGTGTGAGTTGGTCTATAGCCTCTTGGATTTGTTGAAGTTGTTCATCTGATAACTTCGATAAGTCAAATCTTTCAGGTTTTGGTGTTTGTTCACCTTGTCCTGCTTGTGATTCATTATTTTTGGGACCAAATATTGCTTGTCTTAATCTGTCAATAAAACCCGCCCCTTCTCTTTGACCTTTGCCTCCTGGAATATACGGAGTTCCAACCCCTTCACCGTCTTGTCCAGAGCCACCACTAGCTTGACCTTCCCCTTGACCTTGCGACTCTTGCCCCTTCATTCCTTGTTGCTGGGCCATCTGGCGTTTTTCTTCATCTTCTAAATCCTTTTTCTCTAAAGTTCTAGCAATATCCCAAATTTGTTGTTGCAGGAGTTTTCTTTCATCAACATCAGTATTATGGAAATATTGTTCGAGTAGCGGGGCTGCTAGTTCTCCAAGCTTACCAACTTCTGTTTCCGCAAGCTCCGGAATTCCTTTACCATGTAGCCAGTGGTAAAAACTCTCATAGGCAAACTGCATCATATAAGGACGATCTGTTAGAGGCATTTCTGTAATCCTCTTTTGTAATTCTTTGTCTTGATTGGTGCGTATTAAACGATCTATAGCTGGAGATTCCTCACCCTCTAAACCATTAATACGTGGATCTTCAATCCCCTCAAAAGTAAGCCAAAAACTGGTTGGTAGATAACCATCATCTTTAGCCTTCCTTTGGCCTTCGAACATTAACCTGAAATCAGTATATTTAGCATGACCCGCCTCATGATGCAACAAAGTTGTGATCTCATCCATAGTCATATCTTGGGCTGACTCTGCATCATACATAATTTGCCTAGCTTTGAATGATTCCGGAGATAAATCATCCAGTGTTTCTCTTTCACCATCAATAAATTTCATCACTTCTTGATTTACTTTTGGGTCTAAACCACACGCCCATAAACCTTTCTGCCTGGAAGGGATAACCGCAATATCATACCTCCTGGCAAATGTTCGTCCTAAGTGAGCAATCAATCTATTTCTTTCATACCTGTCTACTTTAGGTTCAGGTTCATGAAATTCTGAAGGCGGTTGGGAAACGGATTCAACTTCTACAGCCATAAATACAGTCTATTATATCCTTTCATTAATCACAAATATATGTTATTGTAACTTTTGTTAAAAAAGCACTAATGAAATCTGACATCAAAGATAAAAATTTAGCTGCCAAGGGAAAGCTCAAGATTGAATGGGCCGGATCCCAAATGAAGGTTTTGGAACTTATTAAAAAGCGGTTCCAAAAAGAATTACCTCTTAAAGGGATAACTTTAGGGGCTTGCCTTCATGTAACATCTGAGACTGCCAACTTAATGATTGCCCTAAAAGAAGGGGGAGCTAATTTAGCTCTTTGTGCCTCAAACCCCCTTTCTACTCAGGATGATGTAGCAGCATCTTTAACTGAAGATTACGGGATTCCCACTTTTGCCATCAAAGGAGAAGATAAAGATACCTATTATAAACATCTAAACTTATGTTTGGACTTTAAACCACAAATTACCATGGATGATGGAGCAGATCTGGTAACTTTACTTCACACAGAAAGAAAAGTTCAACTAAAAGAGGTGATCGGCTCTTCTGAAGAAACCACAACAGGAGTTATTAGACTTAGGGCTATGTTAAAAGATGGGACTCTAAAAATTCCTGTCATGGCGGTAAATGATAGTAATACCAAGCATATGTTTGATAACCGCTATGGTACAGGTCAATCAACAATAGATGGAATAATAAGAGCCACAAATGTACTGCTTGCTGGCAAAAAGTTTGTGGTTGTAGGCTACGGTTGGTGCGGAAGAGGCCTGGCTCAAAGGGCAAGAGGTATGGGATCACAAGTAATTATTACAGAAGTGAGTCCCTTGCATGCACTGGAGGCAGTTATGGATGGATTTGATGTTATGCCAATTGCGACGGCCATAAAAATTGCAGATATTATCTGTACTGCCACAGGCAATAAAACTGTTTTATCAGTTGAACATTTCAAAAAAATGAAAGAAGGAGCAATTGTTGCCAATACAGGACACTTTAATGTTGAGTTTGATTACGAGGGACTGGTTAAAATTGCTAAAAACAGAAGGCACATGAGAGATAACTTGGAAGAAATTACTTTGGAGGGTGGCAAAAAGTTATTTGTTTTAGGAGAAGGCAGATTAATTAATTTAGCTTCAGCTGAAGGCCACCCACCAGATGTGATGGATATGTCCTTTGCCAACCAAGCTCTGGCAGCAGAATATCTGGTACAAAACAAGGGGAAGCTTAAAGTAGGAGTGCATACAATCCCAAAAGAATTGGATGATATGATAGCTGCCCTTAAGCTTGAGTCTTTAGGCATCAAAATTGATACCCTTACAGAAGAACAGAAAAAATATCTAGCCTCCTGGCACGAAGGTACTTAGAGCATTGTTATGAGATTTTTTATTGCCTTAGAAATTCCGAGTGAGAATTTAGCTCAGTTTCAAGCTATTCAAAACAGTTTGCAGACATTAATTCCTCAAGTTAAATTAACAGATCTTGATAAAATTCACTTAACTTTGGCTTTTATCGGAGAGCAACCAGATGAACTTAGAACTCAACTTACCCAAATTATCAAGGATGCAGCCAAAAATATCCCTTCTTTTGAAGTCACTCCTGCCTACATTGATGGTTTCCCAAATATTCATCACTCACAAATTCTTTGGGTAGGAGTAAAAGAAGATATAGATAAAATTTTACTGATCAGAGAAAGGGTAAAAGATGGACTGGAAAGTCTCCATTTACCTGTTGACGAACGCCGTTTCATCCCTCATATCTCCATTGCCAAGATGAGTAAACAAATAGATATTTCAAGAGATCTAGAAGTCGGCCTAGAAAAAATCATGACAGTCCCCTTTGATCCTATTCAAATTACTTCTATCAAACTTTTTGAATCAATCCCTTCCGAAGGCTTCCATAAACATAATACATTGGCCGAGATTAAACTTGATTCTAATCGCACTTATACCCTCAATACAAGTAAAGTAAAATCTAGGTAAAATCTGTTACAATAGCCTCATGGTTAAAACTACTAAAATTGCAATCTTTGAAGGTAAGAGTATCCGCAGGCATTGGGACGGAAAACAGGAAAAATGGTATTTTTCTGTTGTAGATGTTGTTGCTGTATTAACTAATAGTAGTAGTCCAAGAAAGTATTGGAATAAATTAGCAGAGAGATTGCGTAAAGAAGGAAGCGAGTCGGTGACAAAATGTCACCAACTAAAAATGAAAGCTACTGATGGAAAATATTATCAAACAGACGCAGCAGATACAGAGGTTATGCTTCGAATAATACAATCTATCCCTTCCCCTAATGCCGAACCTTTTAAGCTTTGGTTAGCTAGAGTAGGTTATGAGAGACTTGAAGAAACAGCCGACCCAGAACTTGCTATTAACAGAGCATTAAAAACGTATTTACAAAAAGGGTATAGCCAAGAATGGATCAATCAGCGCTTAAAAAGCATCGAGGTTCGTAAAGCACTTACCGATGAATGGGAAACACGAGGAGTTAAGGAGGGGTTAGAATTTGCTATTTTAACCAATGAAATAACAGAGGCTTGGGTTGGATTAACGACCAAGCAATACAAAAACCTCAAAGGATTAAAGAAAGAAAATCTAAGAGATAATATGACAAACCTTGAGTTAGTCTTAAATATGCTTGCTGAAACTGCCACGACAGAAATATCACAGAAACGACAACCAAAAAGTTTTCCTGAAAATAAACGAGTTGCCAAAGAGGGCGGAACCGTAGCTGGTAATGCGAGAAGAGAAATTGAATCAAAAACTGGTAAAAAAATAATCACAAGAAAAAACGCAAAAGGTTTGAAACTCATTAAAAGTAAGTAGCCAATGATTCACAAAATTACCAGTACGCGTACTGGTAAAAATTTGCTGTTTTTGAAGCTGAATTCTTAAAAAATCCTTCCTCTCTATTACTTATATAAATATAAGAGGATGTAAACCTGCTACAATTTAACTATTAGAAGCAAAAATCTATAAATCCTAAAATGAAAAAACCTACACAGCATAAAAAACTATCCCTAAAGGAAATTCTCAAAAGACATAAATCAAATCCTCAGGACAAAGAACTCCATCGAGTAATTGAAAGTGAAGGAAATGATGATTTACAAGAGAAGTTTAATAAAGTATTGCAACAAAGTACAAAACAGAGACCCTTTGATAGAAAGAAAAATTTATCAACAAAAAGTAATATACAAAAAGACAGTTAACTCTTTGAAGGTGCCGGATGTTTACTTTTTGTTTTGCAAGAGTTTCAGGTATTCTTGGGTAGGCTTGAGTTCTGGATAGAATTTAAAGGCTTTCTCAAATGCCTCAACAGCATTATCTGCCTGACCAAGATCGTAGTAGACAAGACCCAACTCTTCATAAAATGAGGCTATAACAAGCTCTTTAGTATATACAACATGATATATAGTTTTCGGGCCTACATTTTCAAAGCCAAGTTCAAGTCCTTTCTGAAGAATCTCTAGAGCCTTGTTATAATTTCCAAGCTGTCTATATTTATCAGCCGCTTGCGCATACACCAAGATATCTTTGGAGTTTAAAACCATAGCTTCAACTTGTTTTTGAGCTTCTTTAAATCTGGTTTGTTCAGCAAAGCCCGGGTACAATTTTGCTATTCGCCCATACCTAAAAATTACTTTACTGAAATCTTTTTCTTCAAGTGCTTTTTTGGTATCATCAAAGATTATTTGTGGTACAACTTGTGGAACAAAATAGTTCCATACAAAAAAAGTAATGGTTAAAAAAACGGCCAATATAGCAATTATTTTTAGGAACAATATGGAAAATTTTTTTGGACCTTTCACAAACTTTCTGGATAAATATATTAAAATAGGGATTAAAATAGGCAGTAGAAGAACTTGTAAAAGTGGTATTGGGTTACCACCCGGAGGATAGTCAGCAAGTCCAATAGAATAAAAGTACTCGGTAAGAAAATCCTGAATAACAAATGAGAATATTAGTAAAAATATTGTTAAAAAAATTGTGATTACTGCAACCATATGGAGTTAAGACTTTATTCCATTAAACTCTAAAATAGGAGAAAAAGCAAGTTCAACTAGTCTAGCTCGTCTGGAGAGGGGAATATATTAACCGATGCTTTGAGGAGATATAGTTCTCACTTCTGCTATTTGATTAAGCAGTATATCAAACATTGTGCCATCAAACTTTCTATTGTTATATCTGAAAGCATATTCATCAGCATAGGCTTGTAAATATTTAGCAGAAACAATTCGATACACTCCAAAGATACCCCTTTTTAAATGACTCCAGACGTTGTCTATATTCTGCGTATGTACCTCACCTCTGACATACTCAGTAGCACTATGGTTTACAGAA
>OBEQ012342273.1_pt1 | contig 13531 bp, 10 predicted proteins | sample 1670901 | NCBI WGS metagenome assembly OBEQ01 (sample SAMEA104232315, study PRJEB22302) | groundwater metagenome | biome: forest; feature: aquifer; material: groundwater | place: USA | collected 2011-08-07 | depth 5.4 m
ATTGGTCCCCCCCGGGGCCAGCTGTTGCACCGGCTGGGCCAGCTGTGCCTGCTGCGCCGACTTGAACAGTAGCCGAAACGCTAATCGTGAGATTCGTAATTTTTTTATATCCTCCGCCGCCGCCAGACCCTGCGCCGCCTTCTCCATTGCCGGAAGCATCATTTGCCGGCGTTCCTCCTCCTCCGCCGCCGCCGATGACTTCAATGGAATTATTAGCGTTGTTCCAATCAGACGGCACCGTAAAGGTCGTGCCGGATGTGATAAAACCTCGGCAAACCCCACCCCCAATGTCAGTGCCGAAGCCACAGGTGATGGCATGGGCATCTTCTACTAAATTCAAGATCGGCGAGAAGACAAGGCCGAGAAGTGTCGCAAAAACAACCGTCGCGTGCAAAATCGAAGGCAATCTTTGCTTGAGAAACATGGTTTTATTGGGAAGCGTTGTCATTTCTTACAAACAAAAACCCCGCTGCGAAATTGCAACGGAGTTTTTGTTTTTGACAAACTGAAAAGCGCTAAGCGCTACCCGGGCAAAAGCTCTCTCTCTCTCTCTCTCTCTCTCTCTCTAGAATGCACACATATTAAACTAATTTTCAATTGTATATTATGATGCATATGCCTAATTATATAACATGAGTTTGCAAGCACAAGAACCGCGTTTATAATTTGGGGAGTTTGCTAAAATGGTTCTAGTTGACAATTCCTTAAAACTAATGTATCCTCTGATCATTGTTCTTTGTTAGACCAACACAAGGGGGGGGTGCGGTATTGGGGCTGATCACTCAAATGCAGAGAAGATCGGTTGAAAAAGTTTACGTTCCTTTCGAGATGACCATAAGAGCCGCGGACAAATTTTTCCTTTTTCAAAAGGAGATCCGACTTCTTGGAATCAGTGTGGGAATAGGGTCTTGCTCCGACATCCACGGAGTTAACATTGCGGTGTTCAGCAAGGAGTTTCCATTCAATCCGGACATCCACCGATTGCCCGATTTTCCCATCAGGTGCGGCGGAGCGGTTATTTTGAGAAGTCCCCGATATGAGGAAATAGAAAATATCGGCAACGATCATAAAACCACAATCATCCCCCTGTGCGCCGTGGAGGGACTCGAACTGGTGGCCGCGAAAAGCCACGAAAAAATTTTCTACGTCAACGGCAAAAGCGACACATACGTTATTTTAATTTAGGCGGCCTAGACCCCCGGAGAAGGGCAGGGCCGTTTTTTATTGCTCAAAATTAAATTAGTGCTATAATGTTTCCCATGACGGACAATAAAAATACCCAGCTCATTACCTCGGAATCGGTAACCGAGGGCCATCCCGATAAAATCGCCGACCAGATATCAGACGCGGTGTTAGATGAGGTTTTAAGGCAGGATCCATACGGGAGAGTGGCTATCGAAACTTTGCTGACCGGCAACCTGGTTGTTATCGCTGGAGAACTGACCACAAAAGCCAAGCTTGACGTCCCAAATATCGCCCGGGGAGTAATAAAGAGTATCGGATATGATAATCCTGAATTGGGTTTTGACTGCGAAAGCTGTCAAATTCAAACCGCCATCCAACAGCAATCGCCTGATATTGCCCTGGGAGTCGGCCGTTACCGAAAAGAGGAAGTAGAAAAAGTAGGCGCCGGAGATCAGGGTATGATGTATGGTTACGCCTCCGACGAAACGAAAACATTGATGCCCCTTCCGATTGCCCTGGCTCACGGCCTCGTTTTAAAACTTGCCCAAGTAAGAAAGCGGAAAATAATTCCATATTTAAGACCGGACGGCAAAGCCCAAGTAACGGTTGAGTATACTGACGGCGGGAAACCCAAAGTTCACACCGTCCTGGTATCGGCTCAGCATGACCTGAATATTTCCCAGAAGAAAATTAGAGACGACATTATTAACAAGGTTATCAGGAAGGTCATCCCCGCTTCGCTGTTATCAAAAAATACAAGAATTCTCGTCAATCCGACCGGCCGCTTTGTAATAGGCGGGCCGGTAGGGGACACCGGATTAACCGGAAGAAAAATTATCGTTGACACCTACGGAGGAGTTGGCCGCCACGGCGGGGGTGCTCTCTCCGGAAAAGACCCGACCAAGGTTGACCGCTCGGCATGCTATGCCGCCCGATGGATTGCCAAGAATATCGTCGCCGCAAAGCTAGCCAAGAAAGTTGAAGTCCAGGTCAGCTATGCCATCGGCGTTCCCGAACCGATTGCGATTAATGTAAATTCTTTTGGCACGGGCGCCGCGCCCGACTGGAAAATTGGGAGAGCGGTTCAGCGGGTCTTCGACCTCCGGCCGGGCGTGTTAATTAAAACGCTGGGCCTCCGAAAACCGCTCTACCTTAAAACTGCCGCCTACGGCCACTTCGGAAGATCCGACACTGACTTCCCTTGGGAAAAAACTGACAAGGTCTCGGAGCTCAAAAAAATGTTAAAATAAGAAGACCCTCCATAGAGGGCCCATAGTAAAACGGCATTACACGGCATTCGCATTGCCGAGGTCCGGGTTCAATTCCCGGTGGGTCCACCAAATTACTTTACCTCTTCCAGTGATAGCGAAAATTCTTCTCCTTTCCTGACACTTTTTTCCAGTATTTTTTTAGCGATCGCATTTTCTATTTTATCTTTGATGACTCTTTGCATCGGCCTAGCCCCGAATTGGGGATCAAAACCGGCATCAGAAATATAATTAATGACTTCCTCTGTTGGTTTAAATATATATCCTTGTTTGGCAAGTTGACCAACAAGATCTTTTATCAATATCCTGGCGATGTTCCCTACCTGATCCTTGGTAAGAGGGTGAAATATTACAATTTCATCAAACCTGTTCAAAAATTCGGGAGTAAAATATTTCTGCTGAATCAGAATGTCCACCACCTTTTCTTTTTCCAGCGACGGGTCGGTTCCTTGTTTTACCATTTCTCTGATCTCGGTTGCTCCGGCGTTGGAGGTAGCAATAATTATATTCTGTTCGAAGTTGACTTTCCTCCCAAAAACATCGGTCAAATAAGCTTCGTCAAAAACCTGCAAAAATATATTCAGAATATTCTTGTGGGCTTTTTCTATTTCGTCCAATAATATCAGAGAGAACGGATTGTCCCTGACCATGGACACGAATTGCCCCGGTTGATTGGTCCTTAGATTTCCCAAAAACCTATCCAACGATTCTATGTCCTGATATTCGGACATATCAAAGCGTATCATTCTGCTTTCTGCTCCATAGTAAATTCTGGCCAGTATCTTGGCAGTCAGCGTTTTACCTACTCCGGTGGGACCTACAAATAAAAATACTCCGGCAGGCTTGCCGCGCTTGGAAAGGCCGGTCCTTAGCCGCCTCATAGTTGAAGAAACGACCTCAACCGCCCGCTCCTGACCGACAAGCTGTTCGTGCATCAGCTTTTCTAGATTTTGAAGTTTATCTTTTTCCTCTCCGACGATCGGACCAAGTGGAATACCGGTTTTTCTGCTTGCCACCTGATTTACATCTTGAGTAATCACTATTGTCCGCTTACTATTCACAACATACGATACCACTTCGGACAATAGATCTACGGCCTTTTCCGGAAAAGGAGCGGTCCGGATATATTTATCGGCGCTCTCGATAATACTTTTAATGGCTCCGTAAGTAATAAAAATACGAGATTTTCTTTCTATTGCGGGAATAATCTCCTCTAAAATTTTAAGGGTTTGGGTCGGGTCTGCCTCTTGAATATCCAAACGCTCAAAAGTATTACTAATATCAGAGCGGCTCTCTATAAACTTGTGAAAACTGGCCGGGTTGGTTGTAGCAATAACCTGGACATTAGCAGACTTAAGATAGGGGATAATTATCTCCGATATGTCTATCCTGCCTAAGCCTTGGAGTTCTCCGATAAAGTTATGGATATCCTTTATCACCAATATAACATTGCCCGCCTTAACCGCTTCGTTAAAAATATTTACCAGAATATTTTGGACGCTCCCTATATCTTTGGCTGAAGAAGTTATAAGGGCAACGTTCAGGTCAAAAACTTTTTTATAATTCAGCTGAGGCAAGGCCCGGCCGCGAGCGATCAGTTCGGCAAAATCAGTTACCAGACGATCCTTACCGACTCCTTCTTCTCCTACGATCAAAATATTATTTTCGCCTGAACGGGAGAGTATTTGCTCGATCTCCTCCAGCTCCATCTTTCTGCTTACTAATCGGAAAATAGGAAATGAACTTTCAATTTTATCAGTCAGACTAATGGCAAAACTGCTCAAGTACGGAGAGAATCCGTAGATCCAGCCTCTGCCGACAGGCGGCTGGCGAAGAAGATTTTCAAGCCGCCAGAATTTTCTAAGATTCTCTCGGAAGGACCAGATTTTTTCATACCAATTGGCCAGTTCCTTGAGATCGCCCTTGTCCAAATCTTGATCGATAATAAACTGCTTGAACTCCTGATTATAGTCAAAAAGGGCGGCTAGAATATCGAGGACGGTTATCTTATCGCTTTCGTGTTCTTCTCGTATCTTATTTGCATCAAGCAATGCCCTGGTTAATTCTTCGGACATTGGCTGATAGTCGTAAAAGTGCGCTGAAAATCTTTTTGGTACTTTTCCACCGAGGAGACTCCTGATCTGACCTTTTACCGACAGAAAGGTTGGGATAATTCTAAAGAATATGCTCTCCATAAAACTATCTTTGAGTAGGGCAAGAATGAGGCTCCGGGAAGAAATTTCTTTCTCACCCAAAGACCTTGATACAGCCCCGGCTTCGCCCATTATCCGAACTGAGTTGTAGTCCAAAAGATCAGCCAGATTTTCCTTGTCTCTAGTCGGGGCATAACGAAGATAGTTTCTACCAAATAGCTCAAAAAATGAGACCGATAAACCAAGGGGAATAAGGATGAGGCTTAGTCCGAGTAATATATCTGGTTTTGCGTATACGTCAATATTAAGTTGGGCATATTTGGAAAGAAGGCCGTGAATTGTCCATATTCCCAGGAAAATAAAACCGGGCAGTAAAAGAACTATTTTATAGAACTTCAACAAACCTATGGGGAAAACCCGGTAAAAAACTACCGCATTATAGACCGCTGATTTTCGCAAATTAAAATACATATAGAATTAGACCATAAGCAGGGCGATGCCCTTGAAAATTAAAAATAATCCGACAACCGGCCAAAGCATCCAGACAACAAACAAGGCAAGAAATACCACCGTCACAAAAACTTCCGTCACCAAGCCGGTTAGTATCACCGCCAACCGTATTACCGCCGCTACAAGCCTTATATATCCATCGACAATTTTATCGAGTATAATATCGCCAAAGCTCCTGGACTTTTTAGCTCCCAGTTGAGACGGATCTCGGCGATGCCAAGGAGCGAAAAGAGTTTTAAAATGCTGGGGAATTAAAAATTTATGCCAAGTCGACTTAAGATAATTTCCCATAATTTCAAATATCCCAGCCGGAGCTATGGTAAAATGCCAATAAATGTATTTAATGAATATAGTCGCCATTAGGATGTTGCTGCTTATATAATGATACCACACGAAAAAATCTTAGAAAATCTAAACAATAAACAGATCGAGGCCGTTAAAATTATAGACGGGCCGGTTTTGGTTATTTCCGGACCCGGTTCCGGCAAAACAAGATGCCTTACCCACCGGGTAGCCTTTTTGATCTCTCAGGGCATCCCGCCTGAGAATATTCTCGCTGTAACTTTCACGAATAAAGCAGCTGGGGAGATGAGGGAAAGAATCACTGGTCTTTTAGGCCTGGAATCAGAATCGGAAAACCGTAATTCGCAATTCGTAATTCGTAATTCGCGATTGCCGCTAATCGGCACCTTCCACTCTATCTGCCTGAGAATACTGAGAAATGAGATAGAAAGACTCGGCTATAGCCGGCATTTCAATATTTATGACACTGACGACCAGCTAAGCCTGGTCAAAAAAATAATGGCCGACCTGGAGCTCGATACCCAGAAGTTCAACCCCAGAGGAGTGCTTAGTAAAATATCGGGCCTTAAAACCGAGCTCACATTTCCGGAGAACTATGAGGGCACAGACTTTTACTCTAGAATTGTCGCTAAAGTCTACCAGGCCTATCAGAAACAGCTCCAAAAAATTAACGCCCTGGACTTCGACGATCTTATTGTTCTGACCGTAAAAATTTTTAACAACTATCCTGAGGTCTTAAAAAAATATCAGGAGTTCTGGCGTTATATCCTCGTCGATGAGTACCAGGACACAAGCCACGACCAATATGTGCTCATAAACCTCCTCAGCCAAAAATACAAAAATATATTTTGCATCGGGGACGACGCCCAGTCTATATACCAATTCCGCCGGGCCGACATAAGAAATATCCTTAATTTCCAGAAAGATCATCCCGAGGCCAAGATAATCCTCCTTGAACAAAATTATCGGTCAACCAAAAATATAATTTCCGCCGCCCAAGAAATAATTTCCAACAACAAGGCCCAGATACCTAAGGCCCTTTGGACTGAGAATGACCATGGCGAGAAAATAACCGTCAAAGAAATCCCCAATGAAAGAGTAGAGGCTAAATTTGTGATCTATCAAATGGAAGAATTGATGAATGCGGGAAAGAAAATCCAGGATTTCGCGGTTTTGTACCGGACTCACGCCCAATCAAGGGCGATAGAGGAGGCTCTCATTTCAGCTGGTTTTCCTTACCAAATCGTGGGCGGCATTAAATTTTATGACCGCAAAGAAATAAAAGATATGCTGGCTTATCTCCGGCTTATTAATAATCCGGCCGATATAACAAGCTTTGAAAGAATATACAATATTCCGGCCAGAGGCATAGGCAAAAGTACTTTTGATAAAATAACTGGCTTGGATGAAACAAACCTTATCCAGGCAGTAGCAGCACTTTCCAAAGAACCTTCCGCGCCGGCCCGGCAATCAAAGTCGCTGAAAGAATTTCATGGCCTTCTCAAAGGCCTCGAACAGCTAAAAGAAGATAAAAAACTTACCGATATCATCAAGCTCGTGATAAAGAAAACAAATTACGAAGAATACTTGAGAAATTTAAATATCGGGAAATCGAATGATTACGAGACAAACGAAGAAAGAATAGAAAATTTAAAAGAGCTCCTGACCGTCGCCAGAAAATATGATGCCATTCTAGGCAGAGAGGGGATAGAGAAATTCCTTGAAGAGATCACCCTTCTTCAAGACGTGGACAAACTCAGGACCACCGACAACAAGGTAACCCTCATGACCGCCCATGCTTCAAAGGGTCTCGAGTTTCCGGTTGTCTTCCTCATCGGCATGGAGGAGGGGCTTTTCCCTCATAGCCGGACGATCATTAACCCAAGTGAATTAGAGGAAGAGCGCAGACTTTGCTATGTCGCCGTTACCAGAGCCAAGGAGCGCCTTATCCTAACCTTCACAAAATACCGCAATATTTTCGGCTCGACCGAGATGAATCTGCCTTCGCGATTCGTAAACGAGATCCCTCAAAATCTTGTTGACTATCAGCTTATGGATTGGGAAAATGAGGAAGATATAATTAACTACTGATTCACAAATCATGTTTCCTGCAAAAAAATCCCTCGGCCAAAATTTTCTCATTAATCCTCACATCGTTGATAAAATAATATCTGCCGCTGAGTTAACACCAGACGACACGGTTCTTGAGGTGGGTCCGGGAACGGGGAATATAACAAAGAAACTGGCCGAGAAAGCAAGAAGGGTAATTGCCGTTGAAAAAGATCACCGTCTTATTGAACAGCTCGAGAAAACATTCAAAAATTTTCCTAATGTTGAGGTCGTAGAGGGCGATATTTTAAAATTGAAAATTGAAACATTCAATGAAAATTGGAAGTTAGAAATTGGAAATTATAAAGTTGTCGCCAACATTCCTTACTACATCACTTCTCATTTACTAAGAAACATACTCGAGAACTGGCCCCAACTCAAACTTATAGTCCTGACCATTCAGAAAGAAGTGGCCCAGAGAATAACAGCTAAACCGCCCCATATGAATCTACTGGCCCTTTCAGTTCAATACTATGCCGAGCCGAAAATTATCGGTTTTATCTCTAAAAATAATTTCCGGCCCGTGCCCAAGGTAGATTCGGCGATCATAAGATTAAGCGTAAAAAGTAAAGCGCAAAATACAAAACAAACAGAAGAACTATTCCAGATAGTAAGGGCTGGATTTTCAGAGAAAAGAAAGCAACTCGCTGCTGTATTATCAAAAAAGTTAAAACTGGATAAAGAAAAAGTTAAAACTGCCCTGGAAAATCTAGGCATCAGCTCTACGGCCCGAGCAGAAAACCTGTCGCTTGAACAATGGATAAAGCTAGTGAAGACAGTTGGTTAACCAGCTAGCATGAGATATAATAAGGGCATGAATAAAAAGGCCGGCCTTTATTTTTTACTGTCTATTTTTATAGCCGTTTTAATCTTTTTTTACTTTGAAAAACTACCAATAAGTCTTGCGGATATCTCATCCTCGCCAAGCCCGACGCTACCAGATACTCAGACAATTCAAAAGGTGACAACCGAATTCCTAGCCAATATATGCGCCGGACATGAAGGAGTCAATTGTTCGATAATAAACAAGGATGCTTCCGTGGTGTGTAACGATGGGACTATCGACAAATCATTGTCCACTGTTTACGCCGTTCCTCAATGCCAAAAAACCATAGAAGCCATTATAACTCAAGAATCTGATTTTATGGCCGAAAGCGGCTGTTTTCCTCCAAGCGAAATGACCTGTATTAATGGGTTGTCTTACCAGAATCTATTGAAGCACTTTGATACTGCTGGGCTAGCAAATTCGGAACTTAGCAAAAATGAACTGGCACAGTGCCGTAAAGATATAGCTTCCTATGAATACGATAATAAGAACTACAAGCAATGCCTTATTGATCATGGTCAACCTAACTTTGAACTATCGGGGAAAATGATCCTGCCGATATTAAAGGCCGGTTTTTGCCCTTTGTTTTATGGCAATAATTCTTCTTATGATTTTAATACAGACTTATGCTTATGCGATAGGGGATACTTTTTGAATAACGGCCAATGCATTCAAGCTGATAAAATATGCCAAGAAAAATATGGTCCCCGAGCATCCTCCAAAAACGGCAGTTGTTATAATATTCCCGAAAATACACCCGAACCCACTCCCATTTCTATATCAACTCCCATAAAAAAACCACCCTCGCCGTCACTGCGGCTGACTTTGGTTCATACTCCTATCTTCTCGCCATCATCTCCGCTGGGGGTAAGCACAAATCCTCAATCACCTCAAACTCCCGCATACTTAGTCCGGCCACAAGAAAAGACTACTGAATCAAAATTAAATCCGGTACAAAAGTTTTTCACTGCCATTATGTCCGGAATCAAAAATATACTAAAATTATTTTAATGGCTAAAAAGTTTGCCGTCATAATTATTTTATTTTCAATACTTGCCTCAATCATTCCCCAACATGCTTTTGGGTTAATTGTTCCCCCCGACATCGGTTCCAAGCCAGATGAAGTCACTAAAGCAGAGGCCAATATTAAATGCACCGGCCCATGGTGGACGAAAATAGCATGCGTAGCAGCAAAAGTCGCACGTTATATGAAAACTGTCCTGAAAATCACCAAAGCCATCAGCTATGTGCCCCACTCATTTCCATTTGGCGGACCTATCTTATCCAGTGAACGCGCCTGTTCGTTTAAATTCAACTCGGTAACCTGGATTCCAAATCCTTTGTGTCTTATAGGAGCCTGCTTTCCTCCCACTATCCCTATTGGTCCTATTCCTATTCCAATACCCCTTGGCGGAAGAGCAATTGTTGTAGGTCCGCCAGTACCCACTTATCCAAAACCTATTAATCCTCTCCCCGGTAATCAGATACCTCCCGGAGGCAAGGTTATTGCTTTTCCATGGATCTCCAGAATATATAGACAACATACGGAGAATCGGGCCGGGCCATGGGCTTTGGGTCTTGGCTTTACACCCTTCCCGCTAAAAGATATAAATGATGGCCTAAGTAAGATAATTATTTGGATTCCATTCAAGCCGCTTGATCCGCCGTGTTTAGTAGGAGGATTTTATCCTCCTTACATAGGAGAGTGTGTCTCCGGTTTCCGCTTTGATTGCTCTGCCTCTGGCGAAAGAGACAGGTTTGGCAACGACATCTATAAAGTTATCCGTCTGCTTGGTACTAGCAAAGAAAACGCTCCCGCATCGGCTTTTCCGAAAGGTTATACTCTGCCATTAAAGTGATATAAAGCTACCCACAAAGGGCATCTTTGCTTAGCAAAGATGCCCTTTGTAATTCTGCTTCAGATATGCACAGGCATTTTACCCACAGCAGGGATGCTCTGTGCTATAATAAGTATTGTAACAAGCCGATTTTATACTCATCGGACTTGTTGGTAAACCTGAATATTAGTTGAGTATAAACTGAGGATAATTTATGCCCACGAAAATAAAAATATTTTTCGCCTTTTTGGCAGTTTTTGCCTTTTTTTCAGTTTTTTCAGTTTTTAACCACTTCCGAAACTTGCCCAAGACATCTCTCTCGGCCAATACAAATGCTCTACCTCCTCCCGAGCTAGATACTGACCATGATGGCCTTCCGGACAGTCAAGAAGCTATTTGGGGTACTGATTTTCAAAATCCTGACACCGATGGCGACGGATACCTCGACGGAGAAGAAGTCGCCTCGGGACACGATCCGACAGTACCTGGACCTAATGACAACCTTAAGAATAAAAACGTAACCAAAAAACTATCTAATCTTGTAATCGCGGGATTAGCTGAAGGCTCTTTAATCCCTGGAAGTAAAAATTACCAGCAATCTTTAAATGACATCGCTAATTCCGCCATTGACGACAGCTTAGCCGACTTTAACAAACCGCTTGATCTTTCAAAACTAGTTATCATCGGCTCATCAAAAGAAAACCAGCAATCCTATGTGGCGGCGGTTCAAAACATTTTTGAAGACTTTTTCAAAACAATCGGCAGACAGGCCAAAGAATTAGATTCAATACAACCGGCAAATGTAGATAACCAAGCAATGAAAGAGTCGTTCTCTGCCGTCCATAACAAGCTGCAACAGATCTATACGAATGCTCTTTCTTTGCCCATACCTGAAAACTGGAAAAACAATCACATCGCCTTCTTGAAGCTCCTCAGCCGTTTCTCGGAAATAAATATGACCGTCTCCCGCAGCGGAGATGACCCCATCAAGGGGGCTGTCGCTATTAGTATCTTTTTTAATACTTACCAAGACATACCCGTTGTACTCAAGTTGTATGCAGATGAATTTAAATCCCAGAACTTAAGCGGCAACTCGATGTTTAAATACTAATCTTCATGGAGTTTTTAAAAAAATTTATTGTCGTCATCCTCTTGGCGGTTCTTATCGTATCTTACATTCCGCCTCAAGATACTTCAGCTCAAAGTTTCAGCGATACCAGTATTTTCAGCGATATCACCAATGCTTTTTCATGCGTCACCGGAGGTGTTTTGGCAAAATGGCTATTAGATAAACTAAATGACTGGATTTGGAAGTGGAGTACTAAGGGTGGTTTACGGGAGAAAATAGCCAGCTGGTTTAACACTAATGTTCCGGTAAATGACGAACAAATAAGCCAGTACAGCCTTCAGGGCTTAACAGCTCGGTGCGTGGCCAGAGTAATACTTAATCACATGACCGGAGGTATTATAGCCGCTACTCGGACGAGCGGCCGAGATGGCTGGGCGTCATTCGTAAGAGACTGGAGAAATTTCAAGGCCCAGGCCCAGTACCGAGGAGAGAATATCTTCCGAGCAGTTTTAAGCCAGACCAACCTGTGTCCTCAGATAGACCGCCAGATAAAGACCCTCTTTGGAGCAACTAACAGGCAATCACTAACTAAGGATAGTAAGTCTATATATACAAGAATAGGAGATTTTGATCCTTTCCAGTCAAGAAACAATTGCACTCTTCCTTCTAGTTTTAGTCTGCCAAATTATTTATCCAATTTTGCCGCTAATGGCGGTTGGGAAGCTTTTTCCCGTTTAACTCAGCCTCAAAATAACTTCTTTGGAACTCTGGCCAATGCTCTTGATGAAGCCCACCGGCAAAGAGATTTCGAAGAAAAATCTAATATAAGTGAGGCGGAGTCAGGCGGGGGATTCACATCAAGAAGAGGAAAAGATGCCAACGACAGCTGTCTTATCTGGGATCAAAATGGCCGCGACTGCCTCGTAGGTAAAGATATTATGACCCCGGGCGGCAGCTTAAAAGACTCCGTTAATGCAATTTTTCAAAATGAATTAGCTTGGCTAACCAATGTTCAGAATCTTCAGGGTATAATACAGAATCTGACCAATCGGCTAATGTCTAGGATTCTCGATTTAGCCGGCGATCGGCCCGGCTCTGCTGTTATCGGCGGTAATCCTCCTAAAGAAGCATACCCGGGCTTCTACGAGGTACCCGACCCAAATATATCAAGTGCACCAATACCCGTAGTCTGCGCTCCCGGTGATCCTGCCTGCTCAGTGATACCTGATGTACCCTGTCCGTATCCAGTCCCTAATGAATTAACCGTTGTTCAAAGGTTCGCCAGTTTAATAAGCGCTAATACTTGCCCTCTTACTGGTAGCACTACTCCTCCCGACTACAGATTCACAGATGCCGTTGTCACAGCGCTACATGCCATAGATCCTAACTTTGGATATACCGGATTTGGCGCAAGCGAGATCTCAACAGATACGATAGATTATTGGAACCCGGCTAATGGTGCGCCTGTTAACGGACAGCCCGCTTGTCATGTAGACATAGTCTTCGACTGTGGTCCGGGAGGAGCGAATACTCCTGTATGGCCTGGCGCAGTATTAGATCAACCCGGCACCTATTATACATACCCGAGAGCCAGCGGAACTAGTCTTGTAACATTATGCACCGATATTAATTATGGCGGAGTCTGCCACACCTTCACTTCAAATGTTCCAGACATGAGATTTACTGTCTATGGAGATCTCAACGACAATACCAGATCAATTAGGGTACCGGCTGGTATGTCGGTGGAACTTTGCGCCGACATCAACTATGGGGTGCCGTGTCAAACATTCACTTCAGACCAGCCAGACCTAACAAATCCGGCAATCATTAGCTTTATCTATGGCACTTCGTCATTCCGCATAACTGGCCTTGCCGGAGGAGTTGGTGATGTTACTATCTGCGCTGGTATTAATAGTGGCCCCCCCTGTATCCAAATGAATATTGGCCAAACCATTGCAGATATGAACTCAACTCCTATCGGTATTGGGACGTCGTCTTTCACAATTAATAATCCTGCCAGAGTGACTCTTTGTACTGGAGTTAACTTAGGAGGTACTTGTCATGTATTTAACGCTAGCATCCCAGACCTAAGATTTACTTTTTTTGGTGATCTAAACGACACGACCCTATCAATAGTAGTTGGCCCAGGACCTAGTATAATTCCACCACGTACACCAAACCCTGGTCCACCTACAATATAAATTAGCTAGCTTAAGCAGATGCTTAAAAATTCCAAAAATAAATCCATTCTGGATAAAGTTGCCGACAAC
>OBEQ010966479.1_pt1 | contig 13530 bp, 6 predicted proteins | sample 1670901 | NCBI WGS metagenome assembly OBEQ01 (sample SAMEA104232315, study PRJEB22302) | groundwater metagenome | biome: forest; feature: aquifer; material: groundwater | place: USA | collected 2011-08-07 | depth 5.4 m
ACCAATTCTTTGGACCAGTCATGACGTGGTGGATTTTGTCCGCCGCAGAATAGGTGAGAAAAAGGTGGGTCATGCCGGAACTCTGGACCCGATGGCCACTGGATTACTTGTGCTTCTTTTGGGAAGTGCAACAAAACGCTCCGAAGAGTTTTTGGGTCTAGACAAAGACTATCGCGGCAGCATGCGTTTAGGCGTTGTCACGGATACATGGGATTTGGAAGGAAGGATTCTCTCGGAAAAATCGCCCGAATATATCCGTCAGTCGGATATCGAAAAGATTTTTTTAGAGCTTCAGGGAATTCAATCCATCACACCGCCTTCGTATTCGGCGCTAAGGAAAAATGGCAAACGTTTTTATGAGTTGGCCAGGCAGGGCGTACTGTTGGAACCACCGCTTCGCGAGATTACGGTGTCCGCGTTCCGTCTGGAAAAATTTGAGGCACCCGAAGCTTTATTCTTTTTGAGCTGCTCCAAAGGAACCTATGTTCGGTCGCTGTGCCAAAGCGTTGGAGAAAAATTAGGCTGCGGGGCGGTTTTGTCCTCTCTTGTCCGCACCCGGATCGGTCCTTGGCATCTTTCGAGTGCCTTAAAAATTTCCTCGCTCGAATCAATTAAACCTGAAGAATGGAAAAGGCATCTGCTAAAACTGCAATGATCGTGTACCGTGGTTTTCAGGATAAGCGGTTAAAAATTCGCCCGCGAGCACTTGCGATTGGGATTTTTGACGGCGTGCATCGCGGCCACCAGTTAATTTTAAAAAAAGCATTCAGTTCCGCGAAAAAAATACGCGCCATTTCGATGGTGATCACGTTCGATCCTCATCCGCAGAAAGTGCTGTCCCCGAAACACCAAAACCCTAAAATACTGATGTCACTCGACCATCGGCTGAGGTTTTTCTCATCCCTGGGAATTCAGGAAACGCTTGTCGTGCCATTCAATAGGAAATTCGCGAATATTTCCCACGAGGATTTTTTAAACGTTCTTTTGTTAAAAAAGCTTGGCATGAAATCACTTTCGGTAGGACGTGATTTTCGTTTTGGCCGCAAAGCCGCTGGAGATAGTCGATATTTAACCCAGCAGTCCAAAAAAAATGGGTTTCGGCTATTTTTGAGTCCCGTTCTTTTTTTTCGAACCCAGGCGATTTCAAGTACGCGCATTCGCCATTTGATTGAAAACGGGGACTTGAAGCAAGCCACTAAGATGCTCGGTCGTCCTGTGTCAGTCTCAGGCACCGTCGTGCATGGACGGGGAAGAGGTCATTCGGTCGGTTTTCCAACGGCGAATTTGAATCTTCACCATGAGACGTTGCCGCCTGAAGGCGTGTATGCCGCGGTTGGCTATTTGGGAAAACGCTTACTTCGAGGCATGGTGCACATTGGCCCCCGGCCTACTTTTAAAGACAAAGAAAGAAGCCTTGAAGTGCATTTTCTAAATTTTCATCGCAATATTTATGGCAGCGAAATTGAACTTATTTTTTTGGCGAAAATAAGACCGATCCGCTCCTTTGATAATCCACAAAAATTGGCAAAGCAGATCAAGATGGATATTCAGAGAGCAGAGGCGTGTTGGGGTTATCACGCATTGCCCTAAAAAATTTGAATTCCATCAAACCCTCATATATTCTTTCCTTAGTCATTTATACAACAATGGTTACAAAAAATAATGGTCAATAAACGTTCGTTGACGATAAAAAGCCTCTCTCTTTTATTGGCTTTCTCATTTCTTTTAACAGAGCTTTCTTACTCCGCTCCCCCCTCCGAGGGTTTGGGCGTCCTTGGCTTTTCGAAGTCGTTTAATCTTTCCCAAGATCCCACCAGATTCGAAGCTCCCCTTGATTTTTCCGCGCTGAAGGAAATTCATAGAGGAACCCAAGATACCTTTATCATCCATATTCAAGACGCCCACTCTAACCTTTCAGGCCAAGAAAATCTGGCAAAAACCTTGGATGCGATCATGTCCAAATATCACGTCTCCCTTGTCTTAGTGGAAGGGGGCTCAGGCGATGGGACACTTACGCCGATCAAAAAAATTATTCCAAGTGAAACCTGCAAAAGACTGGCCAAAAGCCTTTTGATGGAAGGGCTGATCGCAGGTGAAGAATATTTAAATCTCACATCAAGTCACCCCATGAAGATCATTGGAGTGGAAGATATCAATCTCTATGCCAAAAGCATCAAAAGCTATGCCTCGCTTGCTGACAAAAGAGAGAAAATCCTTGAGTATTTGAACGTGATCCAAAGATCCATGAACAAATTAAAGAAAAAACTCTATCCTCAGGAACTGTTGGAGTACGAGAAGACCAAAGATAAAAACAACTTTGAGAAAAGCTTCAAGAAACTCCTTGTCATTGCGAGGAGCCCAGAGGCGACGAAGCAATCTCAGATTGCCGCGCCCGCCAAAAGCAGCGGGCTCGCAATGACACTTAAAGATTTCCCCAACCTTGAAAAACTAAAACTCCTCCAAGACCAAGAAAAACAAATAGATTTTAATCTTGCGAACCTTGAACAAGCGGCTCTTGTTGAAGAAATAGAAAAAGCAGGCGGTCGAGCAGATATCAAAAACTCCCTCGAACAATTCAGCCGCTTAAGAAACCAGAAGACTTCTCAATTTTCCTACTTTCAAAAGATTTTCAATATCGCCAAAGAAAAGAATATCGATCTAAACCAATATCCGAATCTCCAGAAATACCAAGAGTACCTCAAAGACTTCACCAGCATAGACCTTGATCAAGTCCTCTCAGAGACAGAAAAACTGGAAGATGAGGTTTATCGTCGTGTCATTGCGAGGAGCCCTCAGGCGACGAAGCAATCTGATCTACCATCCAATCAGATTGCCGCGCCCGCCGAAAGCCGCGGGCTCGCAATGACACATGCTGCTATTCAAGACGCTCTTCTCCTCCGTGCCATCGATCGATATGTTTCGCTTCTCCATACGGCCTACAAAATCCAAATGTCCACCAAAGACTTTAAGCTCTTCGAAGCCAACGAACCCGACTTTGCGACAGTTTCTTACCTTGCCTTCATCAACCGGAAACTGGCTGAGCTAGGCTATTTTGAAGATATTGTCCCTTATCAAAATATCCTTGAAGAAGGAAAGAAAGCTCTGATGAGCTTCTATGACTCCGTAGACAAAAGAGACTTAGCCTTCATAAATAACACAGAAAAGATATTGGATGGCGGATCGCGAAGGATTTCATTGTCCGCAATCCGCAATCCAAAATCCGCGATCCAAGTCCCCCGCGTAGCGGTGTTAATCACCGGAGGCTACCACACTCCACACTTAAAACAACTCTTTCAAGAAAAAGGCTACTCCTGGGCGGTATTAACCCCGTTTGTGACTCAAGAGACCGATCAAAAAAAATACGAAAACCTGCTCCTTGCCCCGGTAAGAAAAGAAATCAAGAAAGTAGAAACCATTCAAGGGGAAACTCGGTCAAAACCTCTAAGCGTTCTCGACAAGGATCTGATTCAAGCGACAAGGAAAGAAGAGGCGAGAATGGCGTTTGCGATGATGCGTCCTCACGAAATTGAGTCTTTATTGGCAGGCAACATGGAAAAACCTGGTGCCCGATTTGCTCTTGAGCAAGCTCAGAAGTATCGTCAAGAATTTGATAAAGCTCTAGTTGCCGAAGAAATTGCTGTCGGAGTTGGACGAGGTGCGCGGGCAGCGACATTACCGGATGCAGAGATTGATGATCCCCATAGACCCATTTCAGGTGCTAGTGTGCAAGGGAGGGGCGCTGTGCGAAATGATTTGCCGAAGGCACTTTTAAAGTTTGTCAAAAGACCATCTACGCTGGAGTCACAATGGGATGTGTTTCAGCCCGGTAAAAGGCATGAAGATTTGTCCGTCCATACCCAAGATGCCGAAGAAGTCATTAGTTTCTTTGGGCTTAACGAAATTGGTCAAGAGAATGTCGAGTTGGTAAGAAAATCCCTTGGGATAGATTTTAAAACTGGCCTCCCTGATTTTTATAGAATCGACAGTGAGAAAAGATCCAAATACGGTGATTCCATATGGGAAGCGGTTCAGTATGTTTTCTTTAATCTCGAACGTGCTGCGGTGAATGAGTTTGTTCACAAGCATACCTTTTTCAACAAGGCTTCTCCGTACCTCATTGACAACTCTTATGTTAATCGTAATGGTTATTACGATGGCGAAATCGCTTCAAGGCTCCTTCGATCTTTTTTTATTTATTCCATGACCTTGGAAGAGAGGAAAGAATTTATAAAATTATGTACGTCTTTTGCCACAAACCATATTGTGGATACAGAATTTCTATATGTAGCCACTGTTGCAGGTGTTTTAAAAACCAAACCTTTAAGTGACGCAGATGAGTCCCAATGGGTTTCGCTATACCGACACCTGAAGGACCCTTTTGGCAGTTTTGACACTTTTTCGGTGAGGGGTTATCCGAACCAGGAGGCGATCCAGGCAGTCGCGTCTATTCAGCAGAAAAAGTACGAGGCTATGGACGACTTAGTTATCCAGCGAGTGCTTAACACGCCGGATGGAGTAACTGCTCTTGCAGGGCTTTTTGCCGCTGTGGCGCTAGATTACCATTATGTTAAAGAGGATTTCAGCAGAAACTTAGATTATAGGCAATATTTTTCCAAGTTCTTTAAAAGCATTGGACTTAAAGTCGAGGCGGATGCCTTTGCGTCGGGTAAGCTACAATCAGAGATCATCATCGGAGTTCCGGCAACGATTCTACCTCTACTAATGGCTCGCTTGCCCAAAGGAAAAGAAGTAGTTTTTAGTTTTGCGTTCAACGATGGAGACCCTTTTCGTACAGTCGTACAACAAGCGATGGTTAAACGAGGATTTCAGGTTAAAGGTACGCTTGCAGAGGACTATATCGTCAATCATGAAATTCTGGAGGAAGTTCTTTCTACGACATTAAATGTTCAAATAAGCTATAGCCTGCAGCCCTCCAAAGGAATCGTTGGCACACATTTTGTTATTACTATAGCTGGCTCCCGCGCCGCCTCAGGCATTCGTGAACTTATCCAATTTATCCGAATAAAAATCAGCGAATTGGGTCTTACGGACGATGTTTTTCGCGGGAATGTCGGACCGTTTTTGGTGAACCCTAATCTTCAAAAGGATAAGAAGATAAATTTTTTACATTGGTATGACTGGGACAACTTGGTTATTGAAGGAGACGAGTCAAAATCTTTTGATTGGGATGAATTGCAGCTTTTACGGTATTTGAGACGCACTTTGGAGCATTCTGTCGAGCCAGTAAATTTTGGTATGAATTTTTCTCAGGCTCGAAATTGGGCGAAGAATCTCAAAGTGTATGAGGTTGTTCTTTCAAACAACGGTTTAAAAAAGGATCGATGGGCTCACAATCTTTTGGTTGTATTCGCTTCGATGAGATTGACGTTGAAGACTCCTCTTCCAAAGGCATTTTCAGAACATCGTATCCATGAAGATGAGCGCCAATTTGATAGTCAAATAGAAAACTATGGCCGTGAAGTTGCTTTGACCCCTAAAGAACTTATTCCGTCTATGACTGATGACGAATTTTCAGGATCGGAGAAACTGGTCTACAAGGTTTGGAATGGAAAAAAATGGGCGGAGCCTTCCGCGGAAGACAGGGAATATTTAAAAAAAGTGGATCATTTTCTCATTAAATCCATGCGCTATATGCTGGATCAAACTATTCCTGAGGCGGATTCCGAAAGAATTGAATTGGTAAGACAAACTCTTCAAACAATCCGCTCATTTGCGGAGGACATATTTGGCGATACAGAGGATGTGCGAGGAACAACTTTTTATAAAGCTTTAATGGTAAATTCGGAAAAAAAGAGCGGCTCCCGCGCGACAATAAATTCAGGTAGAAGATCGATGGTGGAAAATCGAATCAAAATCGGCGCAAGAATGTCCGAAAGCAGTGACGCCACCGGTGCTGTGATGGCAAAGGAAAAAGAAAAACACGCCTGGACGATAATCGAAAACCTAGCGGACAATGACACAAAAAATAGAATTTTACGTCTTTATAGAGAATTGCCATCCTTAAAAGATGATTTTAATCGATCCCGTTTTCTCGGTCTCTTGGCCTATCAATTGAAAACAAATTCTAAAATTGCCAGCAAGCGCATCCTCAGACTGTATGACCGGTTGAATAAGAGAACGGCTGAAAATTTATTGAACAAAATGCTCTCCGAACCCGAATATACCTGGCTCGTGGGTTTAATGAATACAGGAGATGAGCCTTATCGAAGAGAAACTTTTATCAAATCTTTATCAGAAATGCTTAACAAGATCACGACTTACCGCTTAGATTTAGAGAGGCTAGAACATCTTGTTCGTTCCGGCATTGCAAACAATAAACAAAAACTTCTTAAAAAAGAAGTGACTTATGCCCATGCCGTCAAAGAAGCGATTCTTGTCCGGCTGGACCTACTAACGGACAATTGGCTGGCTCATCACCGTTTAAAAAATGGCAATCAATTGAAAGACCAGTTATCGGGCGTGGTTCAGTTTCTCGGGTATCGTGAGCGCGCGCTTCTTGAGATGTTTACGTATGATTTTGGCGACATCGAAGTTTACCCCGAAAGACCCGCAATCAAACTTGCCGGAAAACATAACCAGCCAACTGTTTGGATCCTGGGGTGGCGTTGGTATGGAACGGAACAAATGGAAAAACGCCGGCTTATGAAATTGGCCGAGGCAACGCATGACGTGACTGACATTCATGACCATGGCAAAGCGTATACCATTGTCTTGGTTTTTAAAGGGGGGGTGGATCAACGCGTGTTTATCGGAAAAGAAGGGTCCCAACCAGAAATAATCAAACGGTCGCATCGTCCTGATGAGATAATTTTCTTTGATCCATCTGCGATCCATGACATGGGTAATCGGGGAAGTTCAGAATCCCCTTTAGAAATCACGATCCATGCGTACGGCGATTACGACGGAAAAAAGGAAACAGGCCTCAGCTCGATGCATTATTACACGATCGAAGACGGCGTTCTTGTCCTCAAAAAAGGCGAATGGCGTGACGACGAAGAAGAATTGAATCGATCCGGCTCCCGCGCAACGCTGGAACCCGCACATTTTTCCGATGTCTATGGCTCCCGCTTAGGGAATGAAACAGTTCGAGATAAAGTGGAAGCTTCGAAAATCGCCGGAGACGAAGAAACAAGCGTATTTCTAGCGCAATTAGGTTTGAGACCCAAAGGTTTTTTGAAGAATATTTACTATTTTTACCTGGCCAAATTTAAGCTCAATGCCGGCGTTGAGATTGTCACGATGGAAGGAAAAACTTTCATAAGATTTTTGGACAAGGGTCAAAACGTTATTCCCGGCGCTGAGTTTGAGCTTACGCCTGAACTTTTAGGCAAGGCCAAGACGCTCAGTGACTCGCTCACCGTCCGTGAATACCGGACGGTTTTACAAGAGCAGGCGGGAGTTGGCGGTGTTTTTGCGGAAATCATGCGTCAAGTCAGTTTTCACAATAGAACGAATGTGGTTTCCAAAGCTAATCTTATCGTTGCGATTCCCAGCGCAACGATGAGCCAAGATGAAAAGAAATTTGTGATGGCCATCTTTAACGCGCTCAAACCCCTTTTTAAAGCCAATGCGGAGCTTATTTTCACAGACGAATTGGTGTTTAACTCTAGCGGCTCGATCAATCAGATAGATGGCAATGAGTATTCAGTCGGAAAAAACCATGAGGTGATTGTTTTGGCGCAGCCTACGCGGAATCTTATTCAAAATATCAAAAAATATAAGGCCAAGATTCTCCCCATGCCCCAAAGCCAAACCGACAGAGAAGGTTTTCTACGCCTGGGTCCCTATGCCGCAACCTTCATGATGGCTGACTTGATGACAGGGTTAAACGATGTGGCGGACATTAAAAATCTTAGATTTTTCACGCAGTTACTTCACATGGCGATCGGAAATAAGAGCGTTAGCTATGAAGACAGCCAAATCATTCAAGCCTTCTTAGACGCCAACCCGGAGGTGCTGAATCAAGTCACCTTCGATCTCCTTACACCTCTTAATCTAAAGCAGCTCCTGCAATTGACAGCGATGGTGAGTCAGGCTGTTCACGCGGCGGCGTAGAGTTTTTAAAAAACCTAATTGTCCGCCAGTAAGTACAAATTATACTTGACAAGTACATTTTGTACCGTATACTCGTGGCATGGCAAAATATTACCCGCGTTTGATAGAGCCTGTTCTTAAAGCCGCCGCAAAGCAGTTTCGGGTGCTGGTTCTGACGGGTGCCCGGCAAACCGGGAAATCCACGCTTCTTCAGAATCTTTTTAAAAAGACACACCGTTATGTGAGTCTGGATAACCTCGCCGATTTAAAATTGGCAAAAGAAGACCCGACCGCTTTTTTTGAAGAGAACCCCCCGCCGCTCATTCTGGATGAAATTCAGTATGCCCCCGAGCTTTTGGCGCTGGTAAAAAAGCGCGTGGATGCAAAACAAAAAACAGGCGAATTCATCATTACCGGGTCACAGCAATTTACAATGATGAAAAATCTTCAGGAAACTCTGGCGGGAAGAGCCGTGCTGTTTCAACTTCATCCGATGGCCTTGACGGAGGGGCCCGTTCGTTCGCAAAACTATGAGGCGCGCATCCTGACAGGTTCCTATCCGGAGCTTTTGACGCGCGTCGGAATGAACCCCGACCCTTGGTACTCTTCGTATCTGTCGACTTACATTGACAGGGACGTTCAGCCCCATTATCGTCTGGAAAAAGCATCTCATTTTCGTGATTTTATTTTTCTTTTGGCTTCAAGAACAGGGCAAACGCTGAATTATCAGTCCTTGGCCCACGATTTAGGGGTCTCTCTTTCCGCGGTGAGATTTTGGGTAAAAATTTTGGAAACTTCTCACATCATTTATCTCCTAAAACCGTTCTAGAGGAATCTCGGAAGCCGGATCCTTAAATCCCCCAAAATCTATTTTATGGACGTGGGATTGGCGGGTTACTTAACGGGAGTCAGGGACACAAGGACTTTATTTCATGGCCCTCAGGCGGGGGCGCTTTTTTAAAATTTTTTGATTCAGGAAGTTTTAAAGCGCTATCTTTTTTCAGGCCGCGAACCGAGGATTTTTTATTACCGGAATAATCATGGGCTTGAAGTGGATCTTTTGATAGAAGAAAAATTTGGGTTGGTTCGGCCATGCGAGATTAAACTGTCGCGTTCGCCTCACGCGGGGATGTTAAACTCGATCCAGCGTCTCAAAAATTTGAACCGACAAATCACGATGGATCAGGCCAGCTTGATCTGTTCTCATGAAACGACCCAGGCGCTGGGGCAAGGGGCGAGGGCTTACGGCGTCAAGTCATTTTTAACCACACTCATCAGCAGCCCAACGTAGTCTTGCTCTTAAAATAACACTCAAACTTTTCTGTCGAGGCTTCTCAAAACCATCGGGATGGCGGCGTTAGTAAAAACCTAAATTTTCTTTACAACGTCATTTTTAACCAGTATAATGAACGCGCATCAAATGATCCAATCGGGTATGTTTGTAACTTATTTAGGATATTGAAGTTATATCAACAGCGCCGGGTTTACGTGTGTCGCACAGATTTAATTTTCGCTACCTAATACTTTAAAGAAGGAGTTAGTATTTCGCATGTCTATCAGTAAAACAAAGAAACAAGAAATCATCAAAAGCTTTAAAGTTCACGAAAAGGACAGTGGTTCTGCTTTTGTGCAGATCGCCGTATTGACAGAAAGAATCAATAATTTGGGCCCGCATTTTAAGTCCCATCTAAAGGACCATCATTCGCGCCGAGGTCTTTTGAAAATGGTTTCGCAGCGCCGCAAACTGCTCGATTATTTGAAACGCGAGAATCAAGAAGCTTATTACAAGCTCATTGAGCAGCTCGATCTCAGAAAATAATCCCGATGAAAAAATTTGAAATTTCTCAAGGCAAACACCCGTTAATTATTGAAACCGGTCGTGTCGCGAAACAGGCGGATGGCTCTGTTTTGGTGCGTTATGGCGACACGATGGTGCTGGTCACGGTTTGTGTTTCCAGCGAAACCAAAGAAGGCCAGGACTTTTTTCCTCTCACCGTCGAATACCAAGAGAGAAGTTACGCCGGCGGAAAAATCCCCGGCGGTTACTTCAAGCGTGAAGGCAAAGCCACCGAAAAAGAAACGCTGACCTCTCGGTTGATTGACCGGCCCATGCGTCCGTTGTTTCCAGAAGGATTTTTTAATGAAGTGCAAGTTGTCGCGACGGTTTTATCCGCGGACAAAGAAAATAATTCGGACATTTTAGCCATGAACGGCGCTTCGATGGCGATCATGCTTTCAGGCGCGCCTTTTTTGTCGCCGGTGGCTTCGGCGCGGGTCGGAGACATAAACGGTCAATTGATTTTAAATCCAACTTTCAAAGAAATCGCTGAAAGTTCTCTTGATCTCATTGTGGCCGTTACGGAACAAGGGATCATCATGATCGAGGCCGGCGCGAACATTGTCGCCGAAGAGCGTGTGGTGCAAGCGATTGAATTTGCCGAACGCGAGCTCAAGCCTCTTTTAAAACTTCAACGTCAAATGGTCAAAGATTGCAATGTCCAACCCATGAATGTCGCAATTTCTGAATTGCCGGAAGAATTGTTAAAAAAAGTGCGCGCTCTTGCGGTGAAAGAAATCGATCAAATAAACCGGAACCAAAAAACCAAGGAATCCCGGGACAAAGCTATTGGCGCTTTGCATGAAAAAGTTGTAAAGGAACTGGTGATTAAAGACGGTCCGTACGATGAGCTTTTAGTGAATCGTGCTTTTGAAGAAGTCGAAAAAGAAGAGGTGCGAAAATTTATCACCGAAAACGGAATTCGCACCGATGGTCGCAAATACGATGAAATTCGCGCTATCTCGGCCGAAGTGGGTTTACTGCCTCGCACGCACGGCTCGGCGCTTTTTACGCGCGGGCAAACGCAATCATTAGGCGTGGCCACTCTTGGTACTTCGCGTGACGAGCAATTTATTGACAGCATTGATGGCGATTCCTATAAAAACTTTATGTTGCATTATAATTTTCCTCCCTTTTCGGTCGGAGAAATCAAGATGATGCGTGGTCCTGGCCGGCGTGAAATTGGCCATGGCGCTCTTGCCGAACGAGGACTTCGAGCAGTGGTTCCCACCAAGGAACAATTCCCTTACACGATTCGTTTGGTTTCCGATATTCTTGAATCAAACGGTTCTTCAAGCATGGCGAGTGTTTGCTCGGGTACGTTGGCCATGATGGATGCGGGCGTTCCGATCAAAGCGCCTGTCAGCGGTATTGCTATGGGCCTGGTCAAAAGCAAAGATAAAATTGCTGTGCTGAGCGACATCGCAGGCGTTGAGGACCATCTAGGCGACATGGATTTCAAAGTGACCGGCACTGAAAACGGCGTGACGGCGATTCAGTTGGATCTCAAGCTCAAAGACTCCATTGATATCGCGACGCTCAGAAAAGCGTTGGAACAGGCGCGCCAGGGACGTCTTTTTATTTTGAAGAAAATGATGGAGGCAATTTCAACGCCTCGTAAGGAATTGTCTGCATTTGCGCCGCGCATCACAACGATTCAAGTGGATCCGGAAAAAATTCGTGAAATTATCGGCCCTGGCGGCAAGATGATCCGCAAAATCACCGCTAGCTCCGGCGCGCAAATCGAAGTAGAGGATGACGGCACTGTGAAGATTGCTTCCGGAGATGGAGAAGCCACGAAGAAAGCGATCGAAATGATCAAGGGAATCACAGAGGATGCGGAAGTGGGTAAAATTTATAATGCCGTGGTAACCCGTATCATGAATTTTGGCGCTTTCTGCGAGATTCTTCCCGGCAAAGAAGGGCTCGTGCATATTTCCGAGCTGGACCAAAAACGGGTGGAATCAGTAGAAAGTGTTCTCAAAGTCGGTGATGAAATCAAGGTCAAGGTCATCGAAATCGACTCCCAAGGACGCATCAATCTTTCAAAAAAACAATCCAACAGCGACGCGCCTCCGGTGGTTTCCAAACGCAGTGAAAACGGTCAAACTTTTAATAAAAAGAAGTCCTGGAACTGACGATTTAGAACTTCCGGCGTACAAATCAGCGGGGGCCGCAGGCTTGGATTTGTGTGCAGATGTTCCCAGTGATCTGACTTTGGTTCCGGGCCAAATCTGCCTGATTCCCACCGGCATTTCCGTAACAATCCCCAAAGGTTTTGAAGGCCAAGTGCGTCCGCGAAGCGGCCTGGCGCTCAAGCATGGCATCACGCTCGTCAACACGCCCGGAACCATTGACAGCGATTACCGCGGCGTGGTGTCGCTGCCTCTAATCAATCTCGGAAAAGAAGCTTTTCTCATCAAGCGCGGGATGCGTTTGGCTCAATTAGTCTTACAGGAAGTTGTGCGCGCCGAAATCGAGTGCGTGGAGTCGCTCGAGGAGACCGCTCGAGCTGCCGGCGGTTTTGGACATACGGGAGTCTAAATAGCGTGGACGAAAAAAAACGCAACGAAGCGATCGCGTTTGTTTGGTTTGCGATTTCTTTGCTCGTCCTTCTTTCGCTTTTGTCTTACACGCCGGACGACGTGGCTTTCGAAGTTTCTTCGCCCAATTCCCCAGCGCATAATTTCGTCGGAATTTTTGGGGCTTACACCGGCTGGGCGCTTCGCGTGCTTTTCGGAAAAACGGCCTATTTTCTCGTGCCCGTGTTCTTATTTTGGTCCTTGGCTAAATGGGCGGGCAAAAAAGCCCAGGCGTTGTGGCTACGCATTTTTTCGATCGCAATTTTTTTGACTTCAGCCTGTGCACTTTTTTCGATTGCCGCTTCCCACGGCGACGCTGACCGCTTCCAAGCGGGTGGGATTCTTGGTTATTTTACGTCCATTTTTTTGTCGGCTGTTTTTGGGCAGGCCGGCATGCTGGTGGCCTTGTCGCTTTTTTTCCTATCGCTGATTCTTGCCACGGAGCTTTTGGTGTTGCAAATCGCAAGCGGTCTTTTGAACAAAGCAAAAAATAGAGTTTTGCCGAAAGACACGAAAGAAATAAAACAAACCAAAGAAACTGTCGCGGCAAAACCAGTTTCGACGGAAGCGAAATTGGCGAGCTTGAAACAAGCCTTGGCAGAAAAAGTAAAAGCGCCATTTAAAAAAGAAATAAAATCTGAACCGGCTTCTCCTGAAATAAAGCGCGAGATTAAGCTGTCGACTCCCAAGCCCGAAATTCCTAAAGAAACAAAAAACTCTTCTCAAAATCCTCTTCTTTTTCCTTTGGAGCCTTCCGCGGCCGGCGCTTATCGATTGCCTCCAATAGAGCTTCTTTTAAATGCAAAACCAGTCGACCAGGGAAGCGCGCGCAACGATCTTGAGGAAAATTCACGTGTTTTGGAAGATACGCTTCGTGATTTTGGCATTGATGCTAAAGTTGTTGAAGTGGAACAGGGGCCCACGATCACGCGCTACGAACTTCAACCGGCTGCTGGCGTGAAAGTGCAGCGTATTACTTCGCTTGAAAATGATATTGCGCTTGCCATGAGCGCGACCAGCGTCCGGATCATTGCGCCGATTCCCGGCAAAGCGCGC
>OBEQ010166683.1_pt1 | contig 13529 bp, 9 predicted proteins | sample 1670901 | NCBI WGS metagenome assembly OBEQ01 (sample SAMEA104232315, study PRJEB22302) | groundwater metagenome | biome: forest; feature: aquifer; material: groundwater | place: USA | collected 2011-08-07 | depth 5.4 m
TCCTCCAGTATTAAGTCCGGTTAAAAACCTTGCTCTTAAGCCGTTTTTCGTTCTTTCGCTCTTAACATCATTGTCCATTTGAGCAAACCCCGCAAGCATTGTTTCTATAAACTTTTCAGTGGGACTGTTTCCTGTAGGCTCAGAGGCAGATATAAGAGCAATGTCACATTCCGCAAGCTTTTTTCTTATCGCAAGGTAATCTGTAATTTGTCTTGACAGACGATCTAACCTATAAACTATTAAAGCATCAATTTCCCTACGATTTTTTCGACAATACTCTAAGAGTTCAATTAAAGCGGGTCTACCTGCTATAGTTTTCGCAGATCGTCCTTCCTCTTTGAAAATTTTAATTACTGCTATATCGCGGCGTTGTGCCTCTTTAGCACAAATATTTTCTTGCGTGTCTAATGAATAATTTTCAACCTGTTCTTCTGTTGATACTCTAAGATATACAACTGCCTTTTTTAATTCTTTAGTTCCTAATCCAAATTGCATGAGCTCAACCACCTTTCAAAATTTCCCTAAGCGTTGCGCCACCAAAAACCTTTTTTTCATATTGATCAAACCAACTACTAATCAAATACTGAAGTTCTGTAGTAAATATCTGTAGGTTTTCATCGAGTACATCTTTCACATCTTCACCAAGTATTACTCGAGCCCGAATAAGTCTGTTTTCCTCTTGTGGCTTTGGAAAGATATTTGCAAGTACGTTCTCGAGAGTCTTTTGTGGATTTTGAAACGGAGTTTGTAATGTAGAAGCGGTATGTAAAGCAGAATTTGCAGTTTTTTCAAGGCCTACTTGCTCTGCATTTAACTGAGGCAATTCTGTAGTTTGCATAAGTCTTTGAGCCTATCAGCTTCACGGATAGTATATCCTTAGTGCGGCTAGTTGTCAAGAGGCAAATGAGGCTGCATTATGCACAATATAACTTTCTTAAAGCATTGTTCAAAAGGGCAGCTTTCAGTTTTTCCATTGCTTTAAGAAATTCATATTGCTTGGCTTTGTATAAAATAAATAAATTGAAATCTTTACTTTCCCATATTTTTCTGATACACTCTGATACACTTTAAATCTGCCTCTGCCCAAAAAATATGGGCTTTAGTCCTTCACCGATATTTATTCCTCATAATGCTGTGGAATACCAGCAAATACAATTACTGCATCAGATACAAAATCATGCAGTATCAACAGCTCAAGGGCCTCTGTTATTACTAATGTTCCTGCCTCTGCCTATCTCGTGGAAACTTGCAATATATAATTTCTTTTCGCACCTTCCGCTTCCTCATCTCTCACCGGTACTAGCTACAGTGCTAATACTTGCAGGTCCTATACTTTCCATGATTTTCCTGTATTTTGCGGTTAAGTTCATAATTTACGCAGTTAAGGTTTTTGTACCGTTAGTTTTAAGTAGATTTGCAAAGAAAGAGGAAGAAAAGAAGTTTTTGGAACTGACTTTTCCAGCTGATACCAGTAAGTCTGCCTATGCGACAGAACAACTCTATACTTTACTTCATACTCTGGCACGCCGCAGGGATGGATTTTTGGGACTGATTGGTACAAAAAATGAATACTCGCTTGAGATAGTATCTACAAAAAATGAGGGGATTAGATATATTCTGGCTGCAGATTCCAAAAGTATTGATATTATTAAGCGAAGTCTTTTGTCTTTTCTTCCCGGACTTAAAATTAGGGAAATAGGAGACTATTTAGCAAATGTCCTTGCATTAGGTGAAGGAGCAAAAGACAAGAAGGATAAGACAGCCCATCTTGGAGTGGTTGAGCTTACGCTTTCCTCTGACTTTGTCCTGCCTTTGCAAAACCAGAAGATACTCAAAGAGCATGATTTTATCTCATACCTTACGGGTGCCATGATCAGACTTGAGAAGGATGAACTTGTCTCCTTCCAGATTGTGACTACACCCGTACTTTCGGGTACGCATAATAAAGTGATCTCTCATATGCAAAAGCTTAAGTTTAACATGAAGAAGGGGCTTCCGATTGAGCCTCTTCTTGCAACCGGATTTTCTTTTCCTGTTCCTTCTTTTGTCATTTTTCTTCTGTCACCAGTTGTTTGGCTTTTTGTTTTAGCGTTTAAATTTGTCGTCTCAATCCCCGCTTTACTTCTTGATACCAGCGGTAAATCCGCCTTAATCTTGCAAACTGCGCCAAAGCCTGACCTGCAGGTTCTCCTAAACCCCTATGAGCAGGAGCTGCAGACTGTGGTTAAAGAAAAAATAGGGCAGCATCTTTTTGAAACAACTGTAAAAATTTTGATTGTTGCAAGGGATCAGGAAGAGTTGGAAGCCCGTGCGGAAGGTTTGTATTCTTCCTTTGGCTTCTTCGCAAGTCCTTATCAGGGGCTTTCTGTAAAGGGGACATTTCCGCGTTTTTATGTCTCCAAAAGACGCTTTTTGAGTTTTAAGAAAAGATCTGTATCAAGTGGTCTTTTCAACGGACAAAATCCAATACTTTCAACCTCTGAATTATCAGATATATTCCATTTTCCATACACGGATACTACAAAAACCGAGGATATCGTCAAAACACTAAGTCCAGATCTTCCTGCTCCACTGTCTCTTAAGACCGGCAGAAAACTTGATGTCGTTTTTGCAAGAAACAATTATGGAAATTCAGTAACTGATATAGGGTTAACTGACGATGAGCGGGCAAGACATGTTTATCTTCTTGGAAGAACTGGAAGTGGTAAATCAACAATCATTTATCACATGGCAAAAGAAGACATACAAAAGGGACGGGGACTTGCTGTTATTGACCCTCATGGAGATCTGGCTGAAGCATTACTGGCGACGGTTCCTGAAAAAAGAATAAATGATGTTATATATTTCAACCCCTTTGACTTAAAATATCCGATAAGGATTAACCTTCTTGAACTGCCGGAGGGGCTAGATGGCGATGAGCTTGAGCTTGAGAAAGAACTGGTTGCAGAAAGCGTAATATCAGTGTTCAGGCGTATCTTCTCAAAAGAAGAGTACGTCAATGCCCACAGGATTGAATATATTTTAAGAAACACTATCTATGCCTCATTTGCTATTCCCGATCGTACCCTTTTTACAATCTACAAACTCTTAACAAACAAGGACTTTAGAACAAAGGTGGTAAACACCCTTGATGATGAGAACCTAAAGGACTTCTGGAAAAATGAATTTGGCAAGGCTGGCAACTGGCAGATAGTTAAGATGATATCAGGAGTAACAGCTAAAGTTGGGCGTTTCCTTTACTCACCAACCGCAAGAAGGATAATCGAGGAGCCGAAATCAACAATCAGCTTTGACGAGTTAGTTAATCAGGGCAAAATCCTAATCTGCAACCTTTCGGAGGGAAAGATTGGCGAGGATACCGCTCAAGTCTTAGGCCTTACTATTATTGCCAAAATACACCAGGCGGCACTGCGAAGGGCGAGGATAGACTCATCAGAGCGAAAGCCATTCTATCTTTTTGTTGATGAATTCCAGAACTTCGCAACAACTTCATTTACAAGGATCTTATCAGGCGGCAGAAAATTCGGCCTTCGCATGACGCTTGCGGAACAATCAAGCGCGCAACAGTCAGACAGGCAGGTTGTCAATGTAATTCTTGCCAATACCGGAACTGTAATCTGCTTTGCCACCGCCTCACCTCTTGATGAGCAGATGATGGAGTCACAGTTTAGTCCCCATGTTACAAGACATGATTTCACAAATCTTCCAAAGTACCACTTTTACATTAAGATGTCAGCGACAGAGCCGGAAGAACCATTTTCAGGGGAAACAATTCCCATCGATGCAAAACCACACTCCAAAAGAATCGAAAAGCTAATTGAGGCATCGAGGAGAAATTATGCAAGCGTTTATGTAAAGCCCAAGAAAGAAACCAAGCTAGAAACTGTAGAAAAAGAAACTGTTAAAGAGTCAGATGAGCAAAAAACAAGAGCCGGATTACCAAAGACTAAAAGAAGATAAAAAGGCCCTAACGCGCAAGGGGTAAATACTGGCTGTTTTTGAAGCTAAACGGAAAAATAATACAGACACTATATTCTTAATATATTTATTAAGAGGCTGTAAATCCTGGTCCTGAATAAAGATTAAATAAAAAAACTAATTAAAATTCCTATGCTGCTTCCTAAAATAACTCTGTCTCAAAAAAGAATAATAAACTACATATATTCATTCCGCTTCTTAACTATCTCTCAATTACAACAACTATTCAATCATAAAGACTCAAAAACAATACGGGAGTGGTTAATTGACTTAAGAGCTAAAAAATATATCGATCGAATCAAGGACCCGAAAGATGTCACAAAACCTATCGTTTTCTGCCTTGCGCAAAGAGCAGGACACATTTTAAAAGGCGACGATGGTATTAACGAGAACTTTTTACTTTGGCTTTACAAGGAAAAGAAAAAGGAGGAGAGGTTTATCCAACGTCACTTATTTATTGCAGATGCTTACTTATACTTTTTGAAAAACAGGGAAAAGGGGCAGGAAATTAACTTTTTTACAAAACAGGACCTTTTTGGATACGAGTACTTCCCCGACCCTCTGCCGGACGCTTACATTGACGTAAAAGAGAGAAAGGGAAACACAAGATATTTCTTTGAATACTTTGATGAAAAAACTCCGTCCGGAGTCATACGATATAGGGTTAGATATTATTTTGAATACGCGGATATAAGTAAGTGGCAAAAGAACACTGACAACGCACCGTTTCCCGTAATTCTTTTTGTCCTGCCTAATGAAAGACGAAAAAGGCACATAGCTTTTTATGCCAAGGCTCTTATTGAAAAATCATACAATGATTTAGAGTTCTTCCTGACAATAAAGGAAAACATTAAATTTGCAGGCAAGAAAGTTAATATTTGGCAGAAAGTGGAATAAAAACACCGAACAGTTGCTAACAACCCTATAATGTTGTAAAATTATGCCAGAGGAGGCCGAATTCCTTATGGGAGATGAGATATTAAGATTAAAACCGACTCAAGTTGTCGATTTGGTTAAGCAGGGTGAGATGGAGGTTTTAAGCCGAAAACCTCAGCCAGAATCGCCAGTTTCAGGCAATGGACAAACTGAAAAAGCCAAATCACTTTTTAGTGAAAATTTTTTAGGTGAAGAAGCAATACACGTAATGGAACAAAAATGTCAAGCAAAAGGCATTAATGTTACGTTTGAAATTCCCCACATAGGCAGTTTTGATTCAAACGGACTCCGAGTTGGACTTTCGGATGAAATACTTGAAACCGCCAAGGCAGATGAAGCAACTGGAAGAGACAGAATGGTAGTACTAAGACCTGAATTTATGACAGTAGATGGAGAAAGGAAGCCAATTACTCTATTAAATCTTCGCGATCTTTTTAGGAAAGAAGAACCAAATCCGGATGATGCTAATGAAACATATGTAACGTATGACAATAATCCTTTCAGCGATGTAAAAGGTGAGGCTATTTTTTATGATCAGGATTGGTATAACGATGAAGAATTTGCGAAGAAACCCTTAAAAGCAGGTTTTGGATTGCCAACAAGAGAGGTCATTCCTGATTCACTTAGTAAAAAATGGGGCGAGCAACAAGCATTATTACTGTCAGAGGAAAGAAGAAGAGAACCGATTGAAGTAGCCTGGGATGCCATTCTTTATTATGCTGCTACGGGTAAAAAAGTACTTGAAAAAACTTGGGACTGGACAGATTCTAGCACGTCTGACGGCAGCCTCGTCCGCGTTGGTGGGTTTGATTCGGACGGGTTGGGCGTGAACGACTGGGGTCCCGAGGGTTCGCGTTCGAACGTCGGGGTTTGTCCGTCTCGGTAGTTTTGTTTAGTACTTGGATTCTTGGATCCTTAGTACTTGGTCCCCGCGTAGCGGGGTCGAATTAAAATTTAAAAAATATGACTGAAAGAGAAGGTTTAGTATATTCGCCAAAAGTTGAAGTTGTGTTTGATACAGGGCAGGAAAAGCCGTTTGGAGTCAGAAAGAACGGCAGTCAATGGCAATTGTCTGTAAATAAGATGCATTTTGAAGCCAAAGGATTTCTCCCCGAAGAAATTGAAGGAGCAATTTACTTAGAAGAAGAACGTCTCGGAAAACAAATAGCACCGACCTCAAGATCAATCTCAGGTGTCCGAAGATGGCAAGACATTGCCAGCCAAGACCCCAAAGCAACAACTTTTAAAGCTGCATTCGAAAGATTAGCCGCCCTAGCCTCGCTTTCAGATAAAGATCCTCAAAGAGCTGCATCAGCAAGAAAATACATAGAAAGATTTGCACAAAGATCTTTCGGCTCAGATTATAGTGACCAACTCTTCAGCGCTGTGTTATCAGAAGGGTTAGGAATACCCGCAGCTCCATCAGAAAAAGTTGTTGATGCTGTTCTAAACAATCTTAAAAAAACTGAAATAGTTGAAGATAGAGAAGTATCGCCACTAGAAGCGCTATTGTCTCCCGATTTATCCATCGCCTCAAAGGCTTCTTGGTTTGAAGCACGCTTCCTACCGAGACTGGAATTTCTTGAACACCAAGACAGAACAAAAAGCCAAAAAGAAGAGAAGCCAGCTGAACCTCCTAAAGAAAATCAACAGCAAGAAGAAAATAGTAGTGCACCTACACCAAATCCAGTTCGAGACGAATACGAACAGCCTAGAGGCAAAGAAGAAAAAGGAAAGGGACAACCGATTTTCGTGATTTCTCCTTCTTTTACAGGATATTGGGAAGAGGACAGCTTTGACTCTATTGAAGAGAGTACAGGCAGGTTAATCAAGTCAAGCACCCAAAGAATAAAAACAGCATTTTCCAAAGGGAGTTTTCAAATAGTCCAAGGGTCAAATCGCCTAATTAGAGGAGCATCGGGAACAGAACTTTTTAGCCTTCCACTTGCGCCATCTTTTCAGCTAACAGAGGGTGGTCTTAAAAGCTTGAAATCTGCAGGATTTGAGATATTTAGTGACGCAGAAGAGCATGTTTTCATTAAACCGCCTTCAAATACAACAATAGAAGCAGAAATTGCTCAAAACAAGGGACCGTTAGCTCCTGGAATCAATTCAAGAGATACAACGACATCTGAGCAGAAACTTCCAGATGAAATAGTAACTATGCTTGAACAGATTAGATCTTCTCAAGCCGACTCACTTGGAAAAATACAAGAGTGGAAAGATTTTATAAGAGATTTCTTTAAATATCCACAAGACGACCAGATAGGGTCAATGTACTCCGCTTTAGACGAAAACCCTTCAAGGCTTGAGGCCATGGCAAGACTAAAATTGTTAGATTGTCACTTAGCACGTGAATTTTTTATAGCGGGCCTTAAAAGACTTGATCTTGAAGACGTTGAATGGAGAGGAGTTAATGGACATTACATAGCCTCTGCTCAAAAAGATGGAACAGCCCGTATTGATGGGGGAACCGGGCACGCTTGGGTCAAAATAAGAACTAAGGATCAGAGAAATTGGATAATAATTGATCCAACCCCGGAAGGAGATCCAGTTCACGAAGGAGAGGGTGCAATCGATGCATTTGGAGAATTAACTTCTGAACAATTGTCTGAAGAGAATTTGCAAGAAATTGAAAAAGAAGCAAAAGATACTGATAAAAATAGAAAAGTTGAAACCCAAGACTATTATCTTCTCCAATTTGCCAAAGAAGCAGGAATATCTCCCGAGGAAGCACAAACAATACTTGCAACCCTAGCTAAGGTTGATGAATTAAAAGATTCTCAGGGTAGAAATATTCTTGCCCTCCTTAAGGAACAATTCGACAGAATAATTCAGGAGTACACCAGCACCCGGCAAGAAAATACCGGAATAGTTGAAATGAGCAGAGGTCAAAATCTTGAAGATCCGGTTTCAGCAGTTGTAGATCTTCGTACGGGTAGCTTTGATCCGCTTGGATTTGACAGAAAAAGAATTGTCGAAGAAACGGAGAAGTATTACGGAGGATGGGATTTAGAGATCATAGGAGACGGAAGCGGCTCCATGAATGAAACTTCAGGGGGCAAGGTTAAGTATATGGTACAAAGAGACATGAGCTATCTCTTGCATCAAGCTTTACATCGCTTCTCACAAGAGGCTCAGAGGCGAAAACTCCGCCTAGTAACTCCTTTAAAAATAAGAAGCAGTCAATATATGTTTAGAGGAAATAGCGTAGAAGAAATTAAACAATTAACTGATGAGTTTACTCCCGTACAGATGGCTACGCTTTGGAAAAAAAGCGCAGAAAACATTCATGGGGGAACACCGGCTCATTTGGGCCTCCAGGTGGTATTTGATAGGATAACGCCAGAGGATGCTCAGCTATTAAAAGACAAAAAACTATTAAAAGTAGTAGTCCTTATTAGCGATGGCGGATATGATGACACCGAAAAGGTCAATAAAATAAAAAAACAACTGGCAGATTTAAACGTGATAGTTGCAGAATTTAGAACAAACAGCGCAAGATCCCTTGAAGAACTACCTCAAAACGTTGCAGGACAGGTAATTGATGCAGCAAAAATCTTAATGCCTGAAAAAGTAAAGGGAGGTGCAAGTTAATGGCTGGGGAGATTTTTAGATTAAAACCAGATCAAGTCGTCGATCTTATTAAACAGGGGCAGATGGAGGTAATCAACCATAATCCTCCTCCAGAACCACTAGCAATTAGTAATCGAAAAACTGAAAAGGGGAAACTACTTTTTGGAGAAAATTTTTTAGACCAAGAAGCAATCCATGTAATGGTACAGAAATGTCAGGCAAAAGGCATCAACGTTACATTTGAAATTCCTCAGGCAGGAGCCTTAGATTTAAATGGGCTGAGAACAAGCCTTAGCCCTGATGTTATCGAAGCTATTAAGGCTGATGAAGCTAAAGACAAGAAAAGATTAGTTGTCCTAAGACCCGAATTTATGATAGTTAATGGAGAAAGAAAACCAGTAAATCTTATAAATTTCCGCAGTCTCTTTGGAACTATAAATCCTTTCGGACGCGGAGAACTTTTCTATGGATCACCTTGGTATGACAGTGAAGATTTTGCCAGACAGCCTTTAAGGCCCGGTTTCGGTCTGCCAACCAGAAATGTTGTAAGAAAGACTTTAAATAAAACGTGGACAGATCAAGAATCGACTCTTGAGCCGGGAGAAAGAAGACGAGAAGCGATCGAGGCTGTTTGGGATACCATATTATATTACGCTGCGACCGGCAAGCGACTATTACAGAATACTTATGACTGGACAAGCTCGCGCGCGTCTGACGGCGACCTCGTCAGCGTTGGTGCATTTGATTCGAACGGGTTGGACGTGGGCAGCTGGAGTCCCGAGGATTCGGGTTCGGACGTCGGGGTTTGTCCGTCTCGGTAGTTTTGTTTAGTACTTGGATTCTTGGATCCTTAGTACTTGGTCCCCGCGTAGCGGGGTCGAATTAAAAATTAAAATGGGCATTTCATTGAAGATATTTTTTATCTACAATTGAAGAATGAGTGATAACAAAATGATTGAAAAAGTTGAACAAATTGCAGGCCGCGCTGGTCAATTCACACCTGGTCACGAAGGTCCAAAATTGCAAGCTTCAGAAAGAGCAGAGAGACTCTGGGGACTTTTTAATGAGTACTCGGGACTTCGCCGAAGTCTTTATAGACAAAATCTTAAAGCTAGAAAAGGAGAAAGAAAGATCGGAGAGGTTCCTGAGAAAGAAAAAGATGTTGTATTAAGTAATTTAAGCCAAAACAAACTCGTACACCGCTTAGAAGGAGAAATAACCCATCTATGGCAAGATCCGCAAGTCAAAGGTATTTTTGTCGCAAAGGTCAAGGAGTCATTGAGAGAAAGAGAGAGACACGCACCCAGCCTCAAAAAATATAGATGGCTTAAAGGTACTGCAAAAGGCCTTGAAGGAGAATATTTTGATCTATTACGTAATCAGTTTCTCATGCGTCAAATGACGCCAACACTTCGGGCAATGGACATGGCACGTAATAAAATAGAAAGCGAGACAGTTAGAAAAGAAATCGAGGAACTTGAAACCACGGGCGGGATGCCAGAAGATCAAATAGAAGAAAGGCACGGCTTAGACAGAGAACACGCCGACTTAGCCGCTCTACTTGCTTACGAAAGAATAAAAGATTATCACGAACAATTTAAAAGAACTGGCATCATTTTTACCCCATCTAGACTTCGCCTGCTGGAAAAAGTTCTGGAAAAAACCTCAGGCAGTACTTGGATGCAACTTGTTGGTGAAACAGGAACAGGAAAAACAACATTTGCCAAAAGAGCCTCTTGGGTTTTAAACGGAGAGCCTGCTCAATATGCTTCGGGAGAAAGATCAGGAGGAGTCCGTGAACTTTTAGCATCTAAGGATATAGATCCGGAAACAGAAAAAGTTTTCTACCAATTTGGTCCATTAACCGCAGCGCTAACAGGTTGTCAGAATTCTATTGAAATGGAAGAAGCCATAAGAGAAGGAAGAGAGACAACTGGAAAACTATTAATACTTGATGAGCTAAATAAATTTGATCAAGATGCCTTGTTTGGCGCTCTAAAAGTTCCCGCAACTCTTCAGCCGGGCGAGCTATTCAATTTTAAAGAATTACCGGGCGTAAAGCTACGAATGGCACGCAAGGGCGTCGCAATTGTTTCGACTATGAATCCAGCAACTGCGCGATATGAGAGAAAAGAATTAGACCCAGCACTAGACAGGCTTTTTTACGATGGGAAAGAAATCGTTGACTATCCGACAATGACCCCCACTTCTCCGGAGCTTTATGAGATATTTCTTGGTATTTTGATTGACGACAACGGAAGAATCAGAATTGCACAGGAAGAACTGGCTCCATCTTTCAGGGAAGTTGAAGATGGCGCTACGGGCATAGTAAGGCAAGAACTCGATCCAGATGTAAAAAAACATGGTGCACTTTATCGCTTTGCCTTAGCGGCCGGGGAAATACATAAAAGCTTTGCTCAAAAAGAAAATGTTGCAAGAAGAGCAAATGATCAAGGGTATTTGGAAAAAATAGTGCTTGAGATGCAGACGTTATCTAGCTGGATCGGCGATTATAAATCGGAAATAGAAGGAGGAACTTCACTATCTACTTATTTCGAAAGGAAACTTAATGATTTTTGCAAAAAAATTGATAGTGCTAATGATAGAGCTATTTTCGAACGCATCTTTATTCATTTCGGGTTTGACATACAGAACCCCAGAGATATTCCAAAACCGGCTTATGTACCACTTACACCAGTTGAGATGGGCTATATTAGTCCAAAAACTCCTCGTGAAGTAAGAAAAATAGGAGAAGAAGTCGTCCCGGCAACAAAACTATATGTGAGCCCAAATACTGGGACTGAAGTAAACTACCTTCCAACAAGTTTCGAAATTGGACCTGATGAAAAATGGAACCCTGGCGATATTATTCGTTATAGCGGAAAAGAATGTCAATATCTTGGCAGGGATGCAGAAACACAAGATGTCATATTAATTCAAATAGAATAGTTTATGAGAGACGAGATATTAAGATTAAAACCCGCACAAGTTGTTGAGCTCGTAAAACAAGGAGAGATGGAGGTCGTTACAACCGCTCCTGCTGTCATTAATGAGTCAAGCCTGCCTCAAGACGGAATGATTGAGCGAGCAAGGGAAATTTTAGGCCAGGACTTTTTAGGAGTAGAGGCTATTCGGGAAATGGAAAGTAAACTTAAAATTATAGGGATAGATGTTAAGTTTGACGTTCAAGACGCTCCTCCTATTAAATATTCCGAGAAAGATCTTGAGCTAGCGCATCAAAACGGAGAAATGCTTGTTTTAAGAGCCAGTCAAATGGTCAAAGAGGAAACTGATGACGATGAACCGATAGCAAGTTTAGGAAGAAGGGATCCTCAATTACTTCCAGTAACGTTAATAAATTTCAGAGAACTATTTAGAAATGATCCTAACCAAAAACTCTTTTACTCTTTTCGTCCCGAAGCATACGACTGGTATTTGTCTGAAGATTTTGCAACAAAGAACGGAGAAATAAAGCTAGAGTGGGCATTGGTTAAAAAAGACATCTTAGAAGGCACTACAAGTAAAAAATGGGGACAGCAAGACGGAGTTCTTAAAGAGTATGGCAAAAAATTAAAGCAACAAGGTGCAATAAATACAGAAATTAGGCACCGAACGGCAACAGAGGCTGCTTGGGATACAATGCTTTATTACGCAAATACCGGTGAGCATTTATTAGAAAAGACTTATGATTGGACTGGCTCGCGCACGTCTGACGGCCTCGTCGACGTTGGTGCGTTTGATTCGAGCGGGTTGAACGTGAACGGCTGGGATCCCGGGAATTCGTCTTCGGACGTCGGGGTTTGTCCGTCCCGGTAGTTTTGTTTAGTACTTGGGTTCTTGGATCCTTAGTACTTGGTCCCCGCGTAGCGGGGTCGAGTTAAAATTTTCTTCTATTCGGTTAGCCAAAACCAAATTAAATTTTCAAGTTCTTTGCGAAATTTGTAAGTTTTAGCATGTCCCAGATAGCCAAGATATGATTGGATCGTTTCGTTCAGCTTTTTTTCCGTAATTTTATTGTTTTTGTACTCTCTGATTTTCATCCTGATTTTTCTGAGCAATCTTCTTTTAGTTTTGGTGCGGGGCAAAATGTGATAAGGGAACACAATGTATCCCAGAAAATCCAACCCTTGACGTAATCTTCCAAAAATTATCTTATTCGGGTGGAGTTCTAAATCTAATTTATCTCTTAAGAATTTTTCTATTGTCCTTAATATATCTTCTAAGTATTCCCTGTTTTCAGAAAGTAAAACAAAATCATCTGCATAACGCAGATAATACTTAACTTTAAGCTCATGTTTAATAAATTGATCAAATTCGTTTAAGTAAATATTTGAGAAGAACTGTGAAGTTAGATTTCCAATTGGTATACCCTTTTTGTTTTTGATATCAATCGTCCTATCTGAGCAGAAGCTATCAATTATTCTTTTAAGTAAATCCATAAAATCTTCATCTTTAATTCTCTTTGAAAGTATTCCGAGAAGAATTCTGTGATTAATTGAGGCAAAAAACTTTTTAACATCGCATTTCAGAGCCCAACAGTTTCGGGAATCATTCCTGCTTACTATAAGTGCCATTTTCTGAAGAGCAATCACACCCTTATGTGTTCCTTTATTTCGTCTACAGGAATAAGAGTGTGCAATAAAAATAGGTTCAAAAATTGGTTCTAGCTGCTTACTAACAATATGATGTACAACTCGATCAACAACCGTAGCTTTATGAATTAAGCGCAATTTTGGATCCTTGACATAGAATTGACTATAGCCAGCAGGTTTATATATTCTTGTCTGAAGAGCTTTATGCAGAGAAAGCTGATTCTCCTTTAAGTTTTTTTCAAATTCAATAACGTCTTTTTTGTTTTTCTTTCCTTTTATAAATTCTTTAAATCCAGATGCTATACTATCCCGACTTACCCCGAGAGCTTAATTTTCATTTTCCAAAATTAAAAAAGGTTGATATAGCAGGATAATCATCCATCCGTTCTCCTTCATTGTCATACTAATCGTATAATAGCCTCATGTATCATGTCCGGAAAACAAAAA
>OBEQ012779147.1_pt1 | contig 13529 bp, 14 predicted proteins | sample 1670901 | NCBI WGS metagenome assembly OBEQ01 (sample SAMEA104232315, study PRJEB22302) | groundwater metagenome | biome: forest; feature: aquifer; material: groundwater | place: USA | collected 2011-08-07 | depth 5.4 m
GCGGTGGGATTGACGGCATAGGGGTGGGACTCGGAACCGACAAAACAGACTTCGATTTTAGACGGATCGATGTCAGCCCTTTTTAGGGCGTAGGACGCTGCTTCGTATGAAAGTGTTAGAGTATCTTCGTCGAAATTGGGGACAGATTTTTCGGTGACTCCTAAGGAGCGGCTTATTTCTACTCCTTTTTTCCCCCAGACTGAGGCTATATCGTCAATTTTTATCCGATATTTAGGAATATATACTCCGTAGCCAACGATTCCAACACTGTACATAAGTTAGGTACCTCGAGCTAATCTTTGGTGCGCTTCGGCTAAAGTTCCTTGAGCAAGTGAAGCAAGAAGTGATAATTCTCCTGCTAAAACTACTCCTGCGCAAACTTGGGCAAGTTTTTCACTATCCCCAACTTTTCCATTTATATTTAAAATGGAGAGAGCTTCTTTTTGGGTAGCAAGCCCTGTCCCACCACCGAGACTCCCGACCATAAGATCAGGAAGATAGACAGAGATATATAAATTCTTGTCAATTATTTCTGTCGTGGTAAGTCCAAGACTTCCTTCAACCACGTGGGCAGGGTCTTGACCGGTGGCAATAAATAGGGCGGCGATAATATTGGCGTATTGAGCGTTAAATCCCATTGAGCCAGCCATAAAACTTCCAAGCAGGCACTTTCCCAGCCATACATTATATATAGCTTCTGCAGAGGTCTTTAGAACGCTATGGAGAACCGATTTGTCAATGGTAGCCTCAGCCCAGACTCTTTTGCCCCGGCCGGAGATAAAGTTAAGCCAGGCTGGTTTTTTGTCGATATCGAAGTTGCCCGCTAGGGAAATAGTTTTTATGTTTGTTTTTTCTTCAATAAACTGGCTGAGAGCATATGTAGCGATTGTTACCATATTCATCCCCATAGCCTCACCGGTGTCAAAGGAAAAGCGTAGGTAGACGTATTTACCCGCGATGCTGGTACCTAATTTGAGAAGTTTAAGGTGTGAAGATGTTTTCCTAGCTATATTGTCTAAATCTTGGAAGTGAATATCTAACCAATTTTTTAATTGTAGGCTTTCTTTTATACCTGAGGTTTTAAAAACTGGCCCGCGGGTTGCACCAACAGTCTCAACAGCCACAGAGGCCCCCCCGCTTTCGGTGATGGCTTTGCAGCCACGATTGACTGACGCAACAAGGGCAGCTTCAGTGGTAGCAAGAGGGATAAAATAGCTTTGCGCTATGAACCCTTCAGCTACGTTCAGGGCAAGTGGGCCGGCCACACCTATGGGAATCTGAGTAGCGCCAATCATATTTTCGCAATGAAAAGTTGAAGCATTCTTTTCATCTAAAGAGAAAGAGCCGATATTTTTTAAAGAAAGAGCGAGATTTTTCTCTAAAAATTCCCGTCTTGATTTCACAGATTTAAAATCTTTTAGTTTCATATTTAGATGAAGGGGATACGGTAAATACCCAACCGATACATAATAATGCCGTAGATTGCTATAACTGGGGCCAGAACTGTCGAGACTCCTAAAATTCTTAGTAAATCAAGCTTTAGAGTAAATCGGAGAGTAAGGTAATAAAGGACTACTTTCCAGAAAAGCATGCCTAGGGAAAAAGCTATAAAGACCAGACTCAATGCTTTACCTGGGAAACTGAGAGTTCGGGGTGGGGGGAAAAGTATATAGATAAGGGAAGTGATGAAAAACCAGACTAGAGTAGGAAGAAGAGTATATGACCAACCTAACAATACACTTTTAATCCTTCCCTTTCCGCCAAATATTGTGCCCAGCGTATATATCAGTGTGCTAAACAATAAAAAGGTTAGGATAGCAAAGGAAAATAATTTATTAAACTCCCCCGATAGTAAATAAGGATTGCCTACGCCCAGCCGAATGCTTGTCCCAAAGGCAAAATAGAAAGCGACCAAGAGAAATATAAATATCAGTTGGCCTAATTCTTCGGTTTGTGAAATTCTTCTAAAGGCTCGGTAAGGGGAATTGATAACACCTAGGAGATTTTGCGTAAATAGGAGGAAATATTTTAGAAGTTTGAGGCTATAAGTCATGAGTTAAAATCCAAACTGAAGTATTGAGGCGAGACGCACTAATAGCGAGCCGAAGAGTAAATAGAGGATGGTTGAAGTGATAAATGAGGAAAAAGCGAGGACTTTCCAGGGTTTCTCCTTAAAATAAGGAGTGACCCTTTTGTAAAGAGGGGTGAATGGACCAACACTTTGAGGAGTTACAATGGCGATTTCAGTCATTTTTTTCACCAACTCCCGATAATATAAATCTTCTTTCATATAAATGCGGCGGCAAAGGCTTTGCGTGCTCTAAATAATTGGCTCTCGGCGCTTTTAAATGAGATGGATAACTTGTCGGCAATTTCTCCAACAGAATAGCCGTAGATGTATTTAAGTCTTAAAATTTTATGATAGCGAGGGGAAATTTTGGCAAAGGTTTCTTTTATTTTGGCTTTTAATAATTCTTCGTTTAATTTATCTTCAGGAGTATATAGTGTAGACAGCAGAGGTTCTATTTCGGGAATCTGGGAAAAAAGAATGCTTTTAAACTTCTTCTTTCGGTAAAAATCGATAATTTTATGATTGGCAATACTACATATATAGGTATAAAGAGATGATTGATAGGCAAAATCCCGAAGAGCATCAACCCCGGCCATAAATGTATCCTGGAGAATTTCTTCGGCATCTTGGTCCTTGGCTATTTTCCTTTTGATATAGGCAAATAACTTGGGTTTATAAGAAAGATAAAATCGCCGCAGCGATTTTTCATCTCCCAAGAGTATTCCTTGTATCAGCTTAAAATCCTGGTGGTTAGACTTCATGTTATTTTAGTCGAATTTATCCTTCCAATCATGTTATCTTTGTCCAATACTAGAATTTCATCTATTAAGCCGGATAATAGAATATTTCCCTTTTGGGACAAAGTCAAATTTTTTAGATTTTCCAGGGCTTTCTTTTTTAATTTATGATAATCGTGTAAACAATCCTCTAAGCCTCCGCTTTTGGCCATTAATTGTCTCACCTTCTGAAGCTGTCCTGCTCCTGATTTCGGATTGCCCCAGATTGTTAAAAAGCTGCTTCTCTCGGTGCCCTTTAGCTTTTTTAACGTTTTGATAGCTAGTAAATTCATTTTACCTTCTTTGAGATCACTATCAACTGGCTTGCCAAGCGTTTTAGTCTCGCCAAAGACTCCGAGTATATCATCTTGTATCTGAAAAGCCAGACCGAGGGCGATTCCCATGCTTTTTAATACCTCTAATTGAGCTTCTGACGCCTCACCCAGTAGTGCTCCCAATATAAGCGGCTTTTCTATAGTATAACCGGCAGTTTTAAATTGCATCATCTGTAAAATTTCAGCCTCTGTTTTTACTTTAACTACATCGAGTAATTGTCCATAAATGACTTCTTCCTTAAGGAGAGAAAAAATGTCAAATAACTTCTTATTATTATCAGCGTAGAAAAGCTCATCGGCCCAGGCAAAGGCGAGGTCGCCGCAAAGAATGGCCAGGTTATTGCTTAGATCTTTGCTTTTAAATTTTTTCTGGAAATAGAAAGAGGCTGTTTCTCTTCCTCTTCTTTTTTCTCCCTTATCCATAATATCATCGTGGATCAAAGCAAAGGAATGGAGTATCTCCAAAGCCAGGCAGTAATTTTTTACTTTCTCAAAGGAACCAGCGCCAAATATTTGATAGCTATAGTAAAGGAGTGCTGGGCGAATACGTTTACCTCCAGATAGGGTTAAGTCTTCAATCCGGTCAATAGCTTCATCTATAATGGAAGGCATGCCTCGGGCTGCCTCTTTTTTGCGTCTAAAAAAATCTTTGGCGGACGGCAGAAATAGATCATTGAAGTCTGGTAGGAATGCCTTTTCTCTCATGACCCTTTATTATATTACTCGATGCATTATTTGACAAACCTAATAGCTTTGCCTAGACTGAAAGTATGGCCTGTACTCCTGATGCAAATGGCGTTGATATAGGAAACTGTTTTGCCCCGGCTTTAAAATTCAATAATCTGGCAGAGGTAGTAAATGTCTTCTCCAAAAATATTGTCCTTATTGCCGGAATTATATTTTTTATACTAATACTTATAGCTGGATTTGGCGTAATATCTGCTGCGGGTTCTGAAGATGCCAAAGGGATGGAAAAAAATAAAAACTTCTTGACATATGCCATCATAGGATTTGGAATAATATTCGGGGCTTATTGGATAGTACAAATTATAAATGCTGTGACCAATGGAGCTTTAGGAAGTATTTTCAATAAATGACCATATTGACGATTTTATTAGCAGCGTGTGATCCCAATAATCCTATTGGTTGTATTGAACCACCAACGGGAGTTAAACCTCTTCCGGTTGATGTTAATAGTGGTATAGTTACTTTAGGTCCAATTATTCTTCTCCTTAATCTGGTATTTAAACTTATTTTTATAGCGGCTGGGCTTTATGCATTTTTCCAACTTATTACAGCAGGATTTGGATTTATAAATGCCGGAGGAGATGCCAAGCAGGTATCAGCTGCCTGGAATAAAATTACTCAGACTTTTTTAGGAGTTATAATTATTGTGGCTTCTTTTCTGATGGCGGCAATAATGGGACAGATATTTTTTGGAAATGCACTTTATTTTCTGCAACCGTCATTAATTCTTAAATAACCGAAAATAAAATTATGCGAAATAAATTACTTTTTGCTACTTTTTTCATAATCTCTTTATGGTTTAATCCATTAGCAATAAATTTAGCCTACGCAGGACCATGTGATGGTTTAACTAATATTGCTGAAAGGCAAGCCTGTTTAAACGATATTCGCAATCAAGCTGATAGCTCTAAACAACTAGGATGCGGTGGTGGCTTTGGTCCTTTTGCGGATGTTTTTTGTAAAGGAGGATTTAGCTTAGGAAGTCTTTTAAATAAATTTCTTTCCAGCATCTTGGGTTTTCTGACGATTATATCGGGGCTTTATTTTTTCTTTCAGTTTATAACGGCTGGTATTGCCTGGATAGGAGCCGGGGGGGATAAAAATAATATTGAGGCGGCCAGGAATAAAATTATGAATGCCGTGCTGGGACTTATTGTTGTGGCTGCTGCCTGGGTTTTCGTAGGAATTATAGGTAAATTTGTAGGACTGGATATATTAAATGCCGGGTCGATGATTGATAAACTAAGGATTAATCAATAATATGAACTTTTTCGTAAAAGAAGTCTTTGCCGATGAAGGAATTTGTAACCCACTTATAAAAGGTCTGTGTGGGGGGTCAGAAAAAGCGGGTAATCAATTTGCCAGTCTGGTTTCAGCACTGTTGGCTTTATTTCTTTTTGTTGGTTCTCTGTTTACACTTATTAATCTTTTTCAGGGGGGCCTAAGTTGGATTACTTCGGGCGGCGATAAAACCGCACTTGAAGCGTCACGCTCCCGCATACAAAATGCGATTTTGGGTATGTTGATTGTGGCAGCCTCGTGGGTAATATTTATTTTTTTCACCCAGTTTTTGGGGATTTCGCCTCTGGGTAGCAATAATTTCCAAATTAGTCTTCCCAGTCTTTTCGGCCAATGATAAGCGTTGCTTGACAAGGGCAAAAAAAGTGATCATAATAAAAATAGCTTCGATAATATGAAAAAGATATTAGTAGTTTTAGAAGAAATAGCCCTTATTACTTTGGGGGCAAGTCGAGTATTTGCACAAGGTACTCCAATTGTTATCGCTCCTCCCGAAAATTTGAAAATTATTGAGCCAGGTAAGTTGATTACGGCTCTGATTGGCCTTATTTTGATTGTCGCAGCTCTGGCGTCGTTTTTTTTTCTGGTACTGGGAGGTATACGGTGGATTACATCGGGTGGAGATAAAGCAGGAGTCGATGCGGCGAGGAATCAGATACAGGCGGCACTTCTAGGTCTTTTTATAGTGTTTGCGGCGTGGGCGTTTATGATATTTGTTCAAAACTTCCTCGGATTTCAAATATTTGGTGGTACCGGTTTTCACATACCAACTCCTTTTAGTCAATAAAAAATAGGTAAACATCATCCAATAAAATGAATCCAATGAATTCATGGGATAAGTGTCTAGACCCAATAAACCAGGTTCCTACCCTTAAATGCCTAGAGATTGTTTTTGCTAATATATTAACTGCTGTTACTTCTCTTGCCGGGATTGCTCTTTTTGTGATGTTGGTTATAGGCGGATTTAAGTACCTAACTTCTGGAGGGGATCCGAAAGCAGCGGAGGGGGCTAAAAATACGATGACCTTTGCACTTATCGGTATGGCCCTTATCGGACTGGCCTTTCTGGTATTTAATCTCATAAGTAATTTTACGGGAGTCCCCGATATCCTCAAGTTTAGAATTCCCGACCAGAATAACCAATAAGACTCTTTACCCTGAGTCTGTCGAAGAGTTGACAAATAGTTTCTGATAGCGCCATAATAGATTTAGGATGCCAAATCTGCCTAAAAGAATTTTCCAATTTATTATCATTTTCATTCTCCTTTTGACGCCGCTGACTTTCTTGGTAAAAGAGGTAAAGGCAAATCCTTATTATAATCAAAGTCCTTCGGAGATTATTGATTCGCTTAATCAGATTGACCAAAATTCTAAAAATTCTAATGGTACTTTAATCAATGACGTTGGAGTAAAATTTAGGGAACCTGATCTTACGACATTGGGTTGGACAAGTAAGATTATTCCACTTAGAGAATGTAAGGATCCGGCAAATAATATAAGGGATCCGAAAACTCAGGAAAAATGTGTTACTGGTACGGCGGTAGGTTTTCTCTTGCGCTCAATGGATTCGATGTATAATGCACCGCCTGCAAGTTTCGACTGGTACGCAAAAGACTTTCTGGCAAACGCTGGCATTGTCAAACCGGCTTATGCCCAAGGAATTGGGTTTACTGGACTACAGCCCCTTCTTTTCCTGTGGAAAGCATCACGAAATATAGCTTATACAATATTAGTATTAGTAATGGTTGCTATAGGATTTATGATTATTTTTCGAATGAAAATTGATCCAAAGACTGTCATATCAGTACAAGCAGCTATACCTAAAATTATAGTTACTCTTCTTTTAGTTACTTTTTCTTATGCTATAGCTGGTCTATTGATAGATCTAATGTATGTTGTAATTGCTATTATTATTTCAGTTTTAGGCAATGCAGTAAGTCAAAATAGTGTAATACCTGGAGCGAAGTTTCTGACAGATACAGTTCATCAACAAGAAGAGTTTTTTACTGGAGGCTGGTGGAAATTGATTACGTCTGTCTTCTCGATTGGCATGGTACCATCTTTGTTTTATCAGTTTTTTGGAGGTTCGATTCTTAATACTTTAATTGGAGGTGGTGGTACTATTGGTATATTCACTTTACCTGCTCTTTTAACTACCTCAGCATTTAGTCCTCTTGTATTATTGGGATTAACACCGATACCCATACTTCTTTTTATTATCGGATTGGGACTATTATTTACTCTGATACGACTAACTCTTTTACTGGTAAATTCTTATATTCAAGTTATCATAGCAGTTATATTAGGACCTATTTTAATTCTTCAAGAGGCAATTCCTGGAAAATCTGCTTTTTCAGGGTGGCTGCTTAATCTGATGGCTAACCTGTCAGTTTTTCCGGCAACGGTAGCAATAATTTATTTTAGCTGGATTGTTACTGCTACCGCTATGAGTGGAAAATTATGGGGGGCACCACTTACACCCGTTGGTGGAGGTAGCGAAGTGGGCGGAGGGAATCCTTTAGCTATAATTATGGGTTTGGGTATAATTTTTTTAGCACCAAATTTGGTGGCTTCAATAAAGAAAATATTCCAACCGAAACCGACACTGCCTATTACTGCCGGCACTATGCTTTCTCCAATTACAGGTGCCGCAAGTACTACCATGGGTGCAGCCAGTCAGTTCTATTACCTACAACAAATAGGTGGTGCTAGGGGTCCCCTGGCAGGTATATTGGGCAGATTAGGCTCTAAATTTGGTCGACCACAAGAGTAAATTTATCTTATCCTTCCTGTTCTTTTTCTTGGGCGGTTAAAGCTCGGTAAATCATAATTACCGCTGCTAACCAAGCAACTGTATTAATTATCTCCCACATGGCATTATTTTTGGTGCCTCCGAGGCGTTTGCCCATAAGTCCTGCGTCCCACTCAGATTGAGGAGCAAGTTCACCGCCACCTAAGCCTGAGTATCTTCTTTTGGGAATGACCTGAAGGCCACTAACTGCTTGGACATATTGAAGCATTTCATTGGGCCCCCAAGCAGTAGCTCGATCTCTTCCTCTTATAATCTGAATTATGGAGGCGTCTTTGACGAGGCTAAGACCAGCGCTGATTGGTCCATATTTCCAGGCCCAATCGGCTTTCCTATATATCATACCGGTGGTATAGAAAATTCGACCTACAGCTTCAACGGCGATATCGACGAAATCTCCGGACATAGCCTCAAACATTTCTTTTTGGGCTTTGGCCAAATCTTCGATTTTTGGTTGCGCAACAATTTGTTCGGTGACATACTTTTCAAATAACTGACCAAAGGCCACATGAGAGCCTAAATCACCGGCACGACGAACAGGATTTCTTTCGCCAAGAGCGCCAATATTGAGATACTCCCAGCCCATATCCTCTGTGGAGAAAAGGTGTCGCCATTCCCTATCGATTAACTTATTATTGAGAAGATCCGTCTGGAGTTCTTGAACGATAAATTTACCTTTACTCTCTTTATCAATAAGATTTATGTTATTTATACTATCCCAATGAATTTTATGAAATCTTAAGCCCTGATTATGTTCTGTGGTGGCATCTTCTATACCTAATCTTCTATACACTTCTGTTGCATTGTCTGCATAGTCACCTAGCATTACCTGTCGTACTTTTTTCCAATACTCCTTGGCATAAATATAAGCTTGTTTTAATTCTTCTTTCCTATTTGGATCATTAATACTTTTTCCAATTTCATCGATAGCATTATTGAAATCTTGATCTGTTAAGTCTCTATTATCTCTGATCGCCACCTGCTGCATGGCGGCGAGTGCCCCCTCGAGATCGCTTATTCTATCAAAACCAGCTTCTTCCCAGGCTTTGGGAGTTCTTTGAGCTGCGACTTCGTCTAAATCTATACCTAAAATTTCATAGATTAATTTCTTTCTAAGAGGACCTGATTTCTCAAAGCCATGTTTCGTCCATTTCGTTTCTAGTTCTCTAGCAACAATTAAGGGAGAGCGCATAACTGCCTGGACCCAAGTTCGTGCTTTATAAGCTCTTTCTAATTTTTTGATCAATGCTGCCACTTCTCCGGCACAAATGTCTGGATCTTCTATACCAGGCTTTCTTTCTTTGTTCCAAATGTCATCAAAAATCTGTTGATATGTTTGGGTGGCACCAACCTTTTTTTGCTTTATACCAATTTTGCGCCAATGCTCTTCGAATTCATCATTAAATTCATAGGGATTTCCGCGATCGGCTTGATCCTTTTCGGCTGCGGTTCTTAACCTAATATCATTGGACTCTCGGAGATATTGTCTATATTCACTACGTAACTCCCAATAACGATCACCATTTTTAACTTCTATGATAAACTGCCTTACTTTTTTTTCGGCATAGGTTCTTTTTTTATTGAAAGTATCTTTCCTTTTTTCTCCAGAATAAGAATCTCCGATGTTGGTAATTTTAACAGCGGTTCCATAGGTTCGATCTCTTTCCCAATCGTCAAAATCGGATGAAGCATCGGCTACACGCCATTTGGTCATAGTTCCCCACATACCGGAGAAAGAAAAAGGATTGTCCATCTCTAAGAGGCGTGTGCTAAGCGCATTTGGCAGGTTATGTTCTTTAATATATTTCTCCATGTCTTCATGAGAACCCCTATGGTAGATTTTGATAAGTTCCTTCATTTGGTGTGGGTCAAAATCTTTCCACTCGGCAATCATCATATTCATAAAGACGTCATAATACTCAAAACCAACTTTAAAACGAGTAAAGTAGTGGATGATAGGCTCTAAGTGTCTTACAATTCCTTCGTAGGGCACGCTGTTAAAACTGGAAACACTTTTATTGTAGAAATCAGAACCAGTTCCTTTGGATAGGCTGATAATTTCCAGAAAGCGTAAATCGACTAAAGCCAGGCCTTTGGCTTGTTTTAAAGCCGAGGCAATTTTTAAATCGCCGACAGTTCTTCGCCAGTCCTCGCTTTGGGCTGGTTGCCCACCATATAAATCATCTAGAGTATAGGCTTTATCTGATATCTGCTTTCTATTCCAGCCACTAGGCGCGGGAAGGCCGGTGATGGGGTCGATTTTGATATGATGTAATTGCCCTGAGGCGATAGCGTTGATAAGATCTTTTTCAACCATTTCGTCCAGTTTTGAGGTAAGTTTACCTTCCTGCCAGGCGAGCCATTCACGAGGGATAAAACCATCATTAGTTTCTCTTATACGAAGAAGGCCAGATTCATAGAGTCTTTTGGCCATGCTTACCATGGGATCTTGGTGAGCAGCATCGATATATTGATTAAGAAAGAGAGAAGTATTACCGATAAATTCTTTCATGTCCTGCGATGGATGGGCGGCGTAGAAGTCCATATCGTGTGATTGAAAAATAGTATTTAGTAAAATGATATAGCGATTAGCAAGTTTAAGGCCAATGGAATTTCCCTGAGCGTCTTTTTTCCTCCTGACCATTTCCAAGAAAATATCCATATCGCCGGCGACATATAAATTAAATAATTCTCTATGTGGTGTTGACCTCTGATTATATAAAATAGGCTCTATAATATGATAAAACCAGTAATCCATATAGTTTTCGTCCTCATGTATGGCTTTTTCTAAAAATTCATAAGTACCCCCTTGGGCTATTTGATATATTCTACTTTTATCTCGGCCATATTTATCAACAAATTCTCGCGCAGTTTTTTGGTAAGCTTGCTTGACTGTCTCATAATTTTCTATATCTGCCCCACTTATTATTTCATGGTGTTTAGTTTTTTCGGCCATATCATTTACCATTGTCTTTAAAGAGCTCTCAAATGCCCCTCCGAGACGATGCCAATAGTCAAGAATACCAGTTTCTTTTATTTCCTTTTTTTCTTCATTTGTAAGTGCTTCCTTTTCTGCTTCTGTCAGGTTCCCTTCTTTTTTATCGAGCTCCTTTTTTGCGTTTTTAATTCGTTCCGTAATCTTTACTGGAATATTTGTATTAGCAAGAAGTGCTTTAATTGCTCCTTTTTCAATTTCAACTGTTTCTCTATTTCTTTCTTCTTTTATACCTGTACCAGTTGATTGTTCTCGAACTGAGGTAGACTCGCCCGCAGATTCAGCTATCCTATCAGCTTCTTCGGGAGTAAGCTCTTGTCCTCTTTTAACCCGCTTTAGTTTTTCTTGTGTTACTGCGTCTCGAACATCTTTTTCGGCTTCGAATGTTCTTTTTAAGAGACTCTCTACTCTATTCTCAACGATCCCTACTGTATTGAGGTCAAATCCTGGAGGAAGTGCGGGGGTATTTATTAAACCCTCTAATCTTTGCAGCTTATTTTCGAGCCATTTTTGATCGTGGTACAAAGTAGGATCGGCATGAAGAATATCGAGTAAAAGTTTTTGGAGATCGGTGTTATTTAGAGTAGTTCTTTCAAAAGTGATATTGCCAAGTATTTCTCTGGCGGGGTGTTGCTCGGTTACTCTTTTTAATTCCTCTGTAATTAATGTAATATTACTTTTCTTCTCTTCCTCTTCTTCTCTGGGCCTTCGTTCTTGTTGTTGATTAACTTGACGAGCAGCACGACGCTGCGCATCGGTCCTAAAAAATCTCTCAAAAACACCTCTGAGAAATCCCGAAAATCCACCTTCTGGGCTATTTGCCATATAATCCATGATAGGCTGAAAAGAGGGTGGGAGTCAACCCTTCGGCTGGGCTCAGGGTAAATGGCGAGGAAGAATAAATGGTAGTTTATGCTTAAATTCGTTCTCCCCTACTCTTTTGAGGACTTTTTCGACAATTTCTTTTTTAAAACCAGATTGGATAATTTCTTCTCTTGTTAATTTTTTTTCATAATAAAGATACAAAATTTGATCAGCCACCTCATAGGAAAAGCCAAACTCGTCTTCATCGGTTTGGCCGGGCCAGAGACCGGCTGTCGGAATAGCGCTGACAACTTCAGGAGGAAGATTTAGATATTTAGCCAATTGTTTAACCTGGGTTTTATAAAGATGCCTGATCGGCTCTATATCGGAGGCTTCATCGCCAAAGCGAGTAAAATAACCCAACAGATATTCGGTTTTATTCTCGGTACCGCAAACTAAAGCTTGATGCTTTTTGGCTAAATCATACAAAATAATCATGCGCACTCTGGCCATAATATTTCCGCGGCGAATATTGTCGATATTTTTGTCAGAGGAAACTAGACTGTCAACTGGAGGCTTAATATCTACCTGAAAGATATTTTCCTGGGGAATAGTTAACATGTTAACTATTTTTGTAGATGAAGAGAGCCCTTCATTTCCTAATTGCTCGTAAGGTAAAAGAGCAACCAAAATATTTTTGGCGCCTAACGCCTTAACTATCAAGGTTGCGGCTGTTGCCGAGTCAATCCCTCCCGAAAGCCCTATGATTACTTTTCTAAAAGGTGTTTTTTTTAGATTTTCTTGTAAGAAAAGAATAATTCTCGAAGTTTGTAAAGCAGGATCGAGGGAAAGATCTACCATACTAGCGATACAAATTTTTCTTTTTGATATAGTCTCTGACTTCCGGAAAAACCAGACCATCGATAGTTAGCCCTAGCCTGACACGCTCTCTTATCAGAGTTGAAGAAATATTGCTTAAAAGTAGGTTGCCTTCTACTCGACGAAAGCCTGGGGGCAAGATTCTGATAGGATAATCTTTGCGGGGAAAGACCAGAAAACGGATCATGCGGGAAAGTTTTTGATATTCACGCCAGCGGGAAAATTCCCTCAGGGCATCAGAGCCTACGACCCAATAAAACTTTTTCTCGATGCTTTTTGTTAGTTCTTTAACAATGTCTACGGTATAGGTGATGGAAGCTTTGCCTATGGCTAGAGTCGAGACTTTAATCCTGCCTGTTTCGAGAAAGTTGAGCATTTCTAAGCGCTCCTCCGGTGAGGCGGTAATTGGTTTGAGAGCGTTGGTATAGTCGGGTAAAAACCAAACTTCGTCCATCTCTTTGATATTTTCCAAGATTTGCTGAGCAGTCCAGAAATGCCAAAGGTGCGGGGGATCAAAACGACCGCCGATAATTGCAATATTCATAGGTGTTGATGATTGAAAATATCTTGGTTGACTTTTTCAAGGCATGCTCCCAGAAAAATAATTATAGGAAAGGAAAGGGCGGAATTCGAAGATAGAAAAGCACTAAAACTGCCACAAGAGGCGCATTTAAGGCCTGAAGCAAAAAGCAAGAAATCAAGGAAAAGTGTAAGGGGCAAGACTAATATAAAGATCATAAACTTAGAAAGTTTCATTGGCTTTAAGTGTAAGAACTTTTGGGCAAAAAGGCAAGGGCAAAAGCTAAAGTTAACA
>OBEQ010278160.1_pt1 | contig 13528 bp, 12 predicted proteins | sample 1670901 | NCBI WGS metagenome assembly OBEQ01 (sample SAMEA104232315, study PRJEB22302) | groundwater metagenome | biome: forest; feature: aquifer; material: groundwater | place: USA | collected 2011-08-07 | depth 5.4 m
GACATATTTAATTAACAGAGAATAGAACACCCAAAGCCGGTAAGCGAAAAACTTACAGGCTTTTTTTTGCTTTTAGCTGTGCAGAAGTTTCAAGGCTGGGTCTGGTTAAGCGCGAAGTAACTTTTTAAGCAAAACCAAAGTATTCAAGTATTTTGATCACGAAGGCAATAACTCCCAGTAGACCAATAACGCCCCAAAACTTATCCATCTAAATTCCTTAATTATAATGATACGTAAATAAAGCCTTTTAACTGTGAGCGTTCACGTTTTTGGCTAGCGAGTAGGTCCAGTGTGGATAGCGGGCAAAGTTTTAATTTCTCAACATTGTCTGGTTGAGAGGCTAGTTCGGGTTCTGGTTTTTTAGGTTCAGCGATTTTTCTTTGATCAGATTTAACGAGCTTGTGTTTTATTCGATATTGCGACCATTCTTCCGCCGAGAGTGAAACAATAATATTGTCGGGGACTGAAGGAAATAGGCGCTTTCTGTTTGATAGCGTTGGCGCTGATAGGCCACCGTTGATTGATGCAAATTTCTTCGCAGCGTCATAATTCGACATTGTGAGGCTATCGATAGAAAATTTGCATACTTCACCTTTTTCTTTCTTAGGTAGTTCCAGTGCCATAAGATTTTTCTATCTCCAATTTATGGTCATAATTTGATTAATGTTATTGTTAGAAAATTGTTTACTATAAGTTCAAATATTCAGCATTACGAAGTACATTGGATCGAGTTTGGTTTTTAATAAATGCCCCCTTATATTTCGAGGAGTAATTAGTTTTATGTAAAAAATTCATTCTGTTGTTAATTGAATATTCAAAGTTAAAGCGGAATATAAAAAGTTAAGTCATTGATTTTACTATTGCCAAGTTTGCCGCATTAGGTAGGTCTTTTGAACGGGAAAAATTTTCTAAGTAACTGTTTTCAATGCTATAAATGGTTAGCGTTAAGTTGTACTGCAACTCCGTGTACGCCGGTTCGATTCCGACCCGCGCCTCCATTTTTATCAACGCTTTCAAGAACTTAAATATTGTATTAATGCTATATTAATACAGCCACGACAAAATCGCGACAAAACCCCGACAAAATTCCCCATACACGGAAATAATTCCTATCCATTATGATCTGAAGAGCTACTCATATTAGAAAATTCAGGTCGTTAAAGAAGCTAATCAATTTGCGCAGAAAGTGTGAAGAAGCTACTCAAAGGCTGGCTTTGAGAATATTTCTAAACGGGGATCGTCCCAGGGAGACGGAAAGTTTTTGAACACAATCTATGTGACGATAGATTGCCGAATAGGCACATGCGACGTTACGATTTTTTTGAAGGGCGAATGGATACGAGTGTATTGGAAGCTCTCATTGGTGGCTTATGCAATCGATAATGATCTGCCATCGCTTGCGTTTTGTGACCACCTTTATCGTTCTCACCTTGATTAACATATTCGTCAGTTAGCCCCTTTTTACGGAGGTCGCGAAGCTGATAGTGAGCGCTTTTTCTTTTCGCTTTTTTGCCATCCCCCTCTGCTTCAATCCAGTCAAAGTAGCCACACCCAATGACAGCATTCTTAAACTCCGTAGCGAATACACGATGAGTAATGGGACGGCCCTTGACGCCTTTGGGATAATACAACGGATAGACAAGAAGATTTGGTGTGATGATTCGTTGTTTTGTTTTCCAATCAATAAACCATTTGATGAGATCGTGCAGATCTTGATTCATGTCGATAATTTGCCAGACCTTGTTTTTCCCGTGCTGAAAACGAATGATGCCAAACCCAAAGACTCCTGGCTCATTAAAATTAATATTGTTCTCTGTGAATTTAAATGGTTCACATGGTCGCGAAGATAACATATAGAGAAGATCACATATTTTTGCACGCCATTCTCCGTCTCGCAGGCGAGCTCCACCGGGACCTTGTTTAAGATAATGTGCTGTTAGTTTATCGGTTATCTTTATGTAAGCTTCGTCATCGATATACACTTTGCGTCCACCACCGGTTGGCAGCGGGTCGATATACTTGGCTGGATTGCTATCAGTAACATCATCAATAATCGCTTGTTGAAAAATGTGTGACATTACAGCAAGAAGATGATTGTAGTGGGCGGGTCTATCTGACCATTCTGCAAGAAGTTTGCGTGATTTCCTTAGCAGATCTTTGTCCGACATTTGGAAATCTGAATGAGCGGAATTTTCGAGTTGTCTACACTGTCTGCCATACTCCTCTTGTGTCTTTTTGGCGAGAAACTCTTGTTCACCTTTCTTCTGTCTAATCTTCGTCTGTTTGCAAACAATCTTATCTTTTTTTACGATGATACCTAGAATAACTTCTCGCCATTTTTTGGCGTATTCTCTAAATGAAATTTGACGATGGTTTGTTTTCTCCGGTTGAATTGCTTGATCTATTTTTTTGAGGAAAAGATCTGCCGCTGATCCTGCCTTCTCTTCTTCCCAACGCTGCATCACTCTAACGTAAAGGGCTTTAGCTTTCTGTAAGGAATTGGTACCCAATGACAGTTGTTTTCTGGTCGTTGGGTGTTTCATGTAAAATACGCCGTACGGCTGCACATACAGGCCTGGAAAATTTTCCAAACCAGCGTTTCCTTTATTGCGCTTAGCGCCCACTCTCATTCACCGTAAAAACGCTCTAATAGTTTATCAGTCTCTTGGGTTAGAGATTTATCAGAGAAATCAATGTGCCTGTCGTTGATGATTGCTGTTTGATGTTCCGCAATTGCGTTGTCAAAAATAGTTAGATCTACAAACCATTTTTTACCTAATTTAAAGGCACCTGGTATTGTGCCGACGCTGCAGCCATATCTGAGAGTTCTCAGAGAGTATGGACAATTAGGAAATCTAAGTTTGTTCAACATCTGTAGAGACACATTATTAGAACTATTCATTTACAAACCTCCCGGTTTTCGATTATAGGGTGAGTGTAACTATGGTCAATCTTACGGTTGTTTAATTTGTAAGTGCTAAATGGTATAAATTTACTGTTGAAACAACAGTATTAATAAGTGATCTGGGAAGCTTAGCGAACTAATTTTCCGAATCGCAGGTATCCTCGCCTGACGACGACACTCTCTTCTTTCTGGGACCGGTATGCCGCTCAAGTAATGGGAATAAAGTTGGAACATGTCGTTAATCTCCAATGGCCAAGTAATTGACTTTGTATTTGCTAAAGCCTAATCGAAGGCGTGTCATGAAAACGTTTTTTTCTTTAAACGTTTTCTGCGATTACCTCCAGGACACTGAGCTGCAAGCGCTGATTCTTATTATGAGGATGACATGTCGCTATCAATACATTAACATCCATGCAGATCATCAGTTCAGTAGTGATATGATATAATTGAAGTTTTCTAAACATTCTTTGCGATTTTAGGTTCCATTATTGTTATTTTCTGACTACACCGTGTTCGGAAATTCTCTGCTTCGGTTTTCATTTTATATAACATCGCTTCACCATCTAGAGGAGCTCCATGACAACATTCACGAAGAGAAACGGTGGGTGGCGAGCGATGATTCGTATCAAAGGGTATCCGACGGTAACCAAAACATTTGACATGAAATCTGATGCTAGGGCATGGGCTGGGCCTATTGAGCGGGAGATGAAATTGGGGGAGTGGAGAGGAGTCCATATAGATAGCGAGATAACTCTTGCTGTAGCTATTGATAGATACCTAGAAAAAGGCCAACAAGAAAATAAACGCAATGATGTGCGCAAGATTTACTGCCTAGATAGATCGAAAAAAAATCGACTCGAAAACATAAAACAACAAAGTTTTGCTCGGTATGCCTTGGGTAAATTACCTGCCATAGTATTGATTGAATGGCGCGACGAAAGGCTAGGAGAGTGTTCACCGTCCACGGTGACCAACGATCTCAATCATATTAGTAAGCTTTATAAAGTCGCCCGACGGGAATGGCAAATCTATGGACTGGAGAACCCTCTTGACGATGTCACGCGCCCAGGCCGCGGTGATCATCGTACAAGGCGACTTGATGAGACTAATGATGAGGAAAATCGAATTTTCAGTTGTGCCTCTTCAAATCCCCACGCGAGATTACTGCCTCAGATAATTATCATCGCCATTGAGACCGGAATGCGGCGAGGAGAGCTAGCGAGCATCAGACCCTCATACATAGACATTGCTGATCGGGTAGTTCATCTACCGAAAACTAAAAATGGCAGTGCGCGTGACGTTCCGCTCTCTCCTAAAGCTATTGAAGCGTTGCATTCATTTCAATTTCCGGTGAACGATGGGGTCATATTTAATGCCCAGCCTGATGTGATCAGTCATGCATTTCGTTGGGCAGTCAAAGAAGCAGAAATTGAGGATTTGCATTTTCACGATTTACGCCATGAAGCCATTAGTCGATTTCTCGAGCAAGGATATGAAATCACGGAAGTTGCCAGTATCGTGGGGCATAAAACATTGAATCAGCTGCTTAGGTACACACACCATAAAGCCAAGCGTTTAGCCGATAGGATGCGAGTATCTGATGTTGACGGTAAAATGTTTAAAGCCCTGATTGAATCGTTGCAGCTATTTGTGAAGGTAGAAGGATACGATATTGATCTGCTCTCAAAGAGTTTTGGTCATATGAATTTCAGCCAGATATTGGGTTACCTTAAAATCAATACAGCATTTCCAACGCGTAATTTTGTTCAATGAATGGATATATGGCGATGCGCTTTCCTAAGGAGGTTATTGTGCATTCGATCAGCGTCGATTTTGCTTTCATCGTTATCAAACAATTTTTAGTGACAAAGAACTCAACTGCACAGCGATAATGTTCTTTCACTCGATAAATGCCGAGGAAAATCGGTGACCCAGGTTGGATTATTTGCCATTGCTGAAAAAATTAGGAAAACACACATGATTGGGACCATTTATCATCTTCATTTTTAATTATTTCTGCAACCATGACGGTTTCGTTATGCGACTGGCCTATTATCTGCGTTATGGGGGCATTTCGACTCTAGGCCATAATTTCAATCTACCAAACACTTTGCGTTTTTTCATCTTGAGCTTTTTGCGGCGAATAGGCATTTTTATTTCCGAATACAACCGTGCAATTTTTATTGAATGGAAAAAACCAATAACCTGTTTCACCAATCATTTCGACATTATTAATATCCCCGTTCTTCGCCGCAGTAATAATAGAACCGTCGCCATAAAGCGGGATAACGAAAAATAAATTCCAGGTACAGGCATCGCCTCTTTGCCGCTGGCTTAATTGTTTGAAAGCGATATTGGATATTTCAATGTTCCGGTTGTCGCTATAGCGAAGTGTTTTCGCCAGGTCCTTGGTTGAAGTAGCACATCCGGCCAGAAGGCTCATACACAATATTGCAGATATTAGCTTTTTCATACGTTGTCCTATGGTTTAGTTGTGGAGTGGTAATTCAATAATTTACTTTTTTGTATCGCCGCGAAGAGCGTGAACGGCTTCATACAATAATTTCGCAGTGACGGCTTCTGGCAACAAGGCTTTGTCAGCAACGACATCAATGCTGGACCAAAATCGTCTGGGTAACCTAGATAGCGCTTTGCCATCTTTGTGACTAAAGAAACTGCCCCAGAGTCCACGCAATGCCATCGGGATGACCGGCACTGGTGTGGTATTAAGAATGCGTTCGATACCGGTTTTAAATTCACTCATTTCGCCATCTAATGTTAATTTTCCTTCAGGAAAAATGCAGAGTAGATCGCCTTGCTTGAGTCCCTGTTCAATATCACAAAATGCTTTTTCATAAGCCGCCTTATTGACGTGCTGGGAATTAATGGGAATGGATTTGCCTGTGCGAAAGATAAAATTCAGTACCGGCAAATCGTATATCGGTTTATACATGATAAATCGAATAGGGCGTTTTACGGCGCCGGCGAGCAGCAGTGCATCAATAAAACTGACATGGTTGCATACAATGATGGCAGCACCTTCATCAGGGATATGCTCTAGACCTTCGTGTTTAACGCGATACATGGAATGACTCAGCATCCAAAAAAGAAAGCGCATCGTAAATTCTGGCACTTGATTAAAAATATAAAAGCATACGGCTATGTTCATCAAAGCTAAGACTAGGAAGAATTGGGGTGTAGTGAGATCTGCTACACCTAATAGCAGAACACCGGTGAGAGCTGAGACCACCATAAAAAAAGCATTCATAATATTGTTGACTGCGATAACACGTGCGCGACTGCCTGCTTCGGCACGTTGTTGAATCATGGCATAGAGTGGGACGATGTAGGTGCCACCGAAAAATCCAATCAACGTGACATCAAGTAAAATACGCCAACTGGAAGAAATACTTAACAGCGCAACAAAATCTCTCGCTGAGCCGATGGGCATGGCCTGGCTCGCGAAAAATAGATCGATGCCGAATAAACTAATGCCTATAGCGCCGAAAGGGACGAGCCCAATCTCTACTTTGTGACCTGACAAGCGTTCACAGATCAATGAACCCATCGCGATACCCAGGGTAAAGACCGACAATAATAATGTGATGACGGTGTTATCACCTGCCAAAATGGTGTTAGCAAAATTAGGTATCTGTGTCAGGTAGGCTGCGCCCAAAAACCAAAACCAGGAAATACCCATGATAGAGAGGAAAATAGACCGGTTTTCTTGTGCCATTTTTATCGTTCGCCAGGTTTCGCTGATCGGATTCCAGTTAATCTGCAGGTTAGGACTGTTTGCCGGTGCTGTTGGAATGAATCGACTGGCGAGATAACCGAGGCTAGCGACAGTGAGCATAACGATGGGTAGGTAGAAAGCTGCTTGTTCAGTACCTGCCAAGAGGCCGCCGCCAATTGTGCCGATGAGAATTGCAGCGAAGGTACCCATTTCAACTTGTGCATTACCACCGACTAATTCATTGTCGTTTAAATGCTGCGGTAGAATGGAATATTTAAGTGGGCCGAAGAAAACCGAATGCGTGCCTAAGAGAAATAAGATGCCGAATAATAAATAAAGATTCCCCGTCCAAAATGCCAAACTCCCTCCGAGCATAATGACGATCTCGAAAAATTTAACGCGGCGAATAATCAGCGACTTTTCATATTTATCCGCGATCTGACCTGCGGTTGCCGAGAAAAGAAAAAAGGGCAGCACAAACAACGCCGCTGCGAGATTGATAATGACAGAGGTATTTGTTGAAAAATATTGTGCGCCATACAGCGTAATCATGATCATTAGCGCATTCTTGAAAATGTTGTCATTAAAGGCACCTAAAAATTGCGTGCAAAAGAGTGGTAAAAAACGGCGAGTCTTAAAGAGGTCGAATTGATTGTGAGTGGCGTTATTCAATGTTGTGTCCCCGCACTTGGCTGATGGATTCCAGTTCTCTATTTTCAGCAAGTATCGACGTCGAGTGGCATATAGTGCAACTCCTTGCTATTATGTAGCGAATATATGAGCTAAAGGTATTAATATACGATACCTTTTAAGATTGGAGAGATGGAATGGCACAGACCACCGCGTTGATGGACACCCTTAAAAAAGCGCTTAAAGCCCAGGGTAAAACCTATCTGGATGTTGCGCTGGCGTTGGATCTGACGGAAGCCAGTGTGAAGCGCCTCTTTTCAGAACAGAACTTCTCTGTCAAACGCTTAGATCAGGTCTGCCAAATGTTAGGGATAGAAATTTCCGATCTGGTGAAAATGATGAATGAGAGCCAGCCGCAAATAAATCAACTGAGTGAAGAACAAGAGTGGGAAATTGCCAATGATATTGAATTGTTGTTAGTAACGATTTCTGTGTTGAACAAATGGACTTTCGAACAGATTCTCGGGCACTACAACTTGACTGAACCCCAGTGCATACGCAAGTTGGCGAAGCTGGATAAGCTTAAGATCATAGAACTGCTGCCGAAAAATCGCGTTAAGTTGCGCGTAGCACCCAATTTTAAATGGCGTGAAAATGGCCCTATTCAACGATTTTTTCAAGAGAAAGTGGAGGCTGATTTTTTCCGTTCACGTTTTACTGGCGAGGCGGAACGCCTGATCGTGATCAATGGCATGTTGAGCGCTGAGTCCAATCGCGTATTTCAGCGCAAAATGGAAAAGCTGGCGAAAGAATTTGATGAACTGAATATGGACGACACACGGCTCCCGCTCGATCAGAAATTTGGCAATACTGTGGTCATCGCCATTCGACAATGGCAGTACGGTTTGTTTGATCATTTGGTGAAAGGGAGAAAGTAACACAATACGCTACCCAACGTTTTACCATTTGCACTCTCGCTGATTTCGTTTTTCAAAGCTGATTCGCTCCTCCAGACTCAATGGCAATCACAGGTATTCACTGTGATTGGTCCCATTTTAATGTCAGAGGAAATAAAAATGAACGTTTCACAATTATGCAAATATCTTGTGGTAGGCAGCAAGCTATTGGTCGCAAACACGAGTATGGCCGCAGGATTACTGACACCCGTCAATAGCGGCTTGCCTGCGTTACAAATCATTGAACATCATGTTGAAGTGGTGATTGACGATGGGTATGCCACTACCCAAATTGAGCAGGTTTTTCACAATCCTCATAATCAGGCGTTGGAGGCAGTATATTCTTTTCCGGTTCCAAGTAAGGCAGCAGTGGGCGAATTCGCGTATTGGATTGATGGCGTACCGGTAGTGGGTGAAGTATTGGAAAAAAAACAAGCTCGCCAAGTGTATGAAGAGGAAAAAGCGGCGGGGCGCGAGACTGCGATCGCAGAGAAAGACAGTTACAAAACATTTGATATTGCCGTTTCACCGGTGCGTGCGTTAGATGATGTGCGCATTCGACTTGTCTATGTTCAGCCCACCAATACAGACGCCGGTGTGGGCCGTTATCTTTATCCATTGGAAGAGGGCGGAGTCGATGAAGAAAAAATAGCGTTCTGGAGTCGCAACGATGCGGTTGAAGGTGCCTTTTCATTTAATCTCAAATTACGTTCCAGTTATCCCATTGATGGCTTGCGCTTACCGAATCATCCTCAGGCATTGGTAAATCAACTTTCTACCGAGGAGTGGGAAGTCAATTTAGCGAATGGAACTGCCACTACAGAACCTGGACTGCACGCTAAAACCGATACTGAAACGATCGTCGAAACAGTCTCAACAAACAATGCGGCAATGCTTACCCGTCTTGATAAAGACATCGTCGCTTATTGGCGTCACGCTCCTGGCTTACCAGGTTCTCTCGATATGATAACCCAACGAACCGACAATAATAGCCGCGGGACATTTATGCTTACTCTAACACCGGGCGACGATTTGGGTTTAGTCTCTGAGGGCCGAGATTGGATTTTTGTACTCGATATTTCCGGTTCCATGGAGGGTAAATACCAAACGCTGGTTGAAGGCATTCGTCAAGGTATGGGCAAACTGAAGCCCGAAGATCGTTTTCGCATTGTGCTGTTTAATGATGGCGCACTGGATCTTTCTAATGGCTATCAGCCTGTAATGCCAGAGACAGGGAATCTAACTCTCCAGCAGCTTGAACAGACCCAGCCCAATGGCGGCACTAATCTCTACGCGGGCTTGAAAGAGGGGTTAAGTGCATTAGATGCCGATCGCCCTTCCGCCATTGTTTTGGTGACTGATGGCGTAGCGAATGTGGGCACTACAGAGAAAAAAGCGTTTCTTGAGTTGATGGAACAAACCGATGTGCGTTTGTTCAGTTTTATCATGGGCAACAGTTCAAACCGGCCTTTGCTCGAAGGTATGACAAAAGTATCGCACGGATTTTTTCAAGAGGTCTCCAATAGCGATGATATTGTCGGCCAGCTTATGTTAGCCACTGAAAAGTTAACCCACCATGCTTTTCGTGATGTGGAATTTAAAATCAACGGAATTAAAGTGAGTGAGATCACACCGCAAGAGATCGGTACGTTATACAGTGGTCAACAACTGCATTTATTCGGTCATCATTGGCAGGGCGGTATAGCTGACATTGTGCTTACCGGCAAAATTGGCGCTGAGACGAAGCGCTATGAAACGCGCGTGACATTTCCTGAAACCGCCAATCTGCATCCTGAGATCGAACGACTTTGGGCTTATGCCAGTATAGAAAATTTATTGGAGAAGCAGGATTATTTTGGTAAAGATGCTGATATTCAACAAGCAATCACTGATCTCGCGACGGAGCATGGATTAGTGACGGAGTATACTTCCATGGTGGTTATGCGCGACGAACAATTTGCGCAGCGAGGCATTAAACGTAGTAATAGTGAACGTGTTGCCTTAGAACAGCAGGCACGACAATCGCGGCTGTCACAGGCAGTCAGTAATAATCGTGTTGACACGCAGCAGCCGCTCTATACGTCCAATCGCCCAGCGATCGGTGGTGGTGGAGGTGCAGTTGGCCCCTGGATTCTGATTCTACTGCCTTTGATATGGTGGAGGCGTCGAGCAGCACCTCAAATCCGCAAAGTATAATGTTCTGACCATTCAGCGGGCGAGCATCATGGGGATGATGTTTCGCCGGCAAATTTTATAGCGGCCAATAATATCTTGGCAAATTCCGCCGGGAAGAAAGCAAAGAAAAAGTAGGCTATTCTTAACTGATTGATATAACAGATCATCGTCTTGATGACAGGTGCGACAAATGGATAGTTCTATCCTGTGTGAAATATGAGTTTCGTTTTTTATGATTGTTGCCATGAATCAGAACTGTTCTAACATTGCAAAAAGAATTATCTCGAAAATAAATTCTTTGGGAAATATTCAAACCTCTATGCATCTTAAAAACATCGCGCTACTGCTCTGCCTGTTATTGTGGATACCGATAAGAGTTTTTGCGGGTGAGAGCAACAGTATAGCGGTGGTATTGAAGAACATTGCTCGAAATCTTAAGCAAGAAACCGGCGTCTATATTTTAGAGCGCGGTGAGCAAGCCCTCATGGGACGGGCTTGGTTGGCGGATCATGCCGAGAAAACCATTGATGTTCAGTATTTCATTTGGAGTGATGACAATATCGGTAGGCTGGCAGCGGAAGCGTTGGTACGGGCAGCTGATCGCGGGGTAAAAGTGCGCGTCATTGTGGATGATTTACTTGTCGATGCAGACACCGACACCCTGTTGGCGATAGCGAGTCACCCCAATATTGATATTCGTATCTACAATCCGCAACAGTCTGTGGGTGTGAGCAGCTGGAAAAAAATGACGAATGTTCTCACGGGATTTCGTCAAGTGAACCAGCGCATGCATGATAAGACGGCATTATTCGATGGTGTCGTGGGCATTACTGGAGGCCGCAATATGGCGGATGAATACTACGATTTTGATCAGACGTATAACTTTCGCGACCGTGATATTTTAGTCGTTGGCGCGGTAGTCGCCGATATGAACACTAGTTTTGAGCGTTTTTGGCAGAGTAAACTGTCTCGCCCCTTAGAGCGTTTGTTAAAGAAAGAATTCAAGCAGCTCGAAACACAGCAGATAGAGTTGCACATTGCCGCTCTGCATCGCTATGCCCAAGACCCCAGTAATTACGAACCGGAAATCAAAAAGGCGTTAATCGACCTACCGCAATATTTCCCCACGCTGCTTAACGATTTGGTTTGGACGGAAGCACGATTTATCAGTGATATGCCGGGTAAAAACACGAATAAGTTTATGCTCTCAGGCAGTGGCCAAACCACCGAGGCATTGATCGATGTTTTGTCTGCGGCGAAAAAGACTATAACCATACAATCCCCTTATCTCATCATGCCTGACGGTGGTTTAGAATTTTTTCGCGAAAAAGTTCAGCAGGGTGTAGTCGTTAAAATTATTACCAATTCATTGGCGTCAACAGATAATTTATTGGCTTACAGTGGCTATCATAAAATACGCAGTGACTTGCTCCGCGCTGGCATTGAACTTTATGAATTTAATCCACAACCCCAGATTCAAGAAGAATTGGTGGAGCACTACAAAAAATTTGGTAAAAAGCCGCCGATCTTTGCCCTTCATGCCAAGACATTAGTGGTTGATAGTGAGACTTTATATATCGGCACATTTAACTTTGACCCGCGTTCCGCAAACCTGAATACTGAGGTGGGTGTGCTGGTATCTAATCATCAGTTAGCGCAGCAAGTGGAACAGGCTATTCAGCGGGATATGGAACCGCAAAACAGTTGGAAGATATCATCCAAGGCGTCACCCGATCGTGAGGTGGGCTTTATTAAACGCTTGAAGTTATTTGGCCTGAAGCTGTTACCGATTGATTCGCTGTTGTAGGGTTTTATTTTTAGCAGGGTTCCAGGTTGCTCTATTAAACACATCTAAACAGAAGTAATTTCCTGCTATTCTAGCTCGTTCTTGGTAATACAATATTCAAAAAGTTCTTCATAGGTCACTGCTAATTTATTGATGAACAGGTTAGCGTTTTCGTAATCTTTAGAGCTGAGTGCATCGCCAATGATGACATCGCAATTAAACGGCACCAGTAATGCCTCGCCCCTGGGTAGTGCGCGACCTAAACCATGCAACACGACCGGTATTACTGGCGTATTCTGCCTCGCCTGTATTAAGTAGAAAATCCCCTTTTTAAATTCCCCCAACTGTTCAGGCTGTCCACGAGATCCTTCGGGGAATAGCAGCAGAATTTCCCCATGGTCTAATGCCTGGTGACATTCAGTGAAGAGTGAGTTTTTATCGACAGCACCGGATCGCGTTAAGGGAATGATGCCGATCACATCGAGAGAAAACCAGGCCAGTAATCGATTCGATAAAAAATAATCGGCTGCCGCTACCGGGCGTATTTTATGGATCTGTGAAAGGGGATATAGGCTCATCAAAACCAGGGCATCCAAATGGCTGTTGTGGTTCGCAGCGATTATGGCTGGTCCGTCTGCAGGTAATTTATTCCGGTTACGGATATTCAGACCGAGAATGATCAAAACAATCGGTTTAACAACCATCCCGAAAAAAATAATTTTTAATATTCTATTCATAACCTAGTAATGCAGATAAAAAAGATAGTGGAAAAATAGCGGTGATGTATAAATCAGACTGTCTAGGCGATCCAAAATACCGCCGTGTCCTGGAATCAAATTGCCACTGTCTTTAATCTGCAAATCGCGTTTTACCGATGAAATAACCACATCACCGATAAATCCAAAGACCGCTATCATGATGCCTGCAACACAACCTTCTATTATTGTTAGGGGCGTTAAGAGTGGGGCAGCCAAGCCGGCGAAAATTGTTACTGTGCCCACGCCGCCTAAAAAGCCTTCGACGGTTTTATTGGGGCTGACTTTGGGAATGATTTTGTGTTTGCCGAAAGATTTCCCCCAGATATACTGGCAAACATCATTAAATTGGGTCATAAAAATAAGATAGAGCACAAGCCCGACATTGCCAGCCTGAGCATTTTTTTCTGGCAGAGTTAATAGGCACGCGATATGACTTATGCAGAACACGGTAAGCATGACGGCCCAATGCAGTATGCCTGCCGATTTGATAAAGCCTTTGGTCTCTCCAATCAAGACGGCCCGCATGGGCAAAATCAGAAAAACATACACCGGTATAAAGACAATGAACATGCCGTACCAGCC
>OBEQ012104464.1_pt1 | contig 13527 bp, 15 predicted proteins | sample 1670901 | NCBI WGS metagenome assembly OBEQ01 (sample SAMEA104232315, study PRJEB22302) | groundwater metagenome | biome: forest; feature: aquifer; material: groundwater | place: USA | collected 2011-08-07 | depth 5.4 m
AATCTTGATACTGCTCAACCTGAAAAATTATTTGAAGCTATAAAAAAATCTTTAGATGAAAAGCAGATTGTGATGATTTTTGATAATACAAATGTTCAAAATACAGTGGATTCTTTATATTGGGCGGGCAAAACAATCTTTCCACGTTGTGCAAATTCTAACTTAAATTGTATAGTAGATTATGTTTTTCCTGTTGACGCCAATCTCGGCGTTAATAAAGCCAATTTTTTTGTAAGTAGGATAATGACCCAAAAAATAAGAATCAACAAGCAAGGAGAGATTAGCAATCAATTTATCGTGGAGATAAAAAATGATTCTCTCAGTGACATTTTTCCCGGAGGAGTTTATAAGAATTATTTTCAAATCCTCCTGCCTAAAGATGTGCAAATACAAAGTGTGACAAAAAATGACGTTTTGGTTGAAGACTATGATCAGCGCAAAAATGAATTCAAGATTCTGGGATTTTATCTTGAGGTTCCAGTCCAAAGATCTGTCGAGATAAAAATAGAGTATAAGCTTGCGCAAACAATTGAAAATGGGAGCGGGATTTACCAATTGGTTTTCCAAAAACAAACTGGTTCTAAAAATTCTGATTTAAATATTGAGATTTATCTGCCTGCTAATATTTCTTTGATCAATCAAAACTTCTCCCCTCTTGTAAAAGATAATCGAATCTTTTATAATACTTCTTCCGATACAGATAAAATTTTTCTATTGGAAATATTAAAACAATAATATGGTAAAAGTTGTAAAAAACCAAGAACACTCTGATAAAAAATCCTCACAGAAAATTCAGCTTATTGCTGAAAAAAGGAGTATTTTTGGAAAAAAACTTCGAAAAGAAAGAATCAATGGAAAACTTCCGGCAAATATCTATGGCCCGCAGTTTAAATCTCAAGCTATAACTGTAAACCTTAAAGATTTCAATCGCGCTTACAGAGTTGCAGAAGAAACAGGTATTATTTATTTAAAAGTTGACAAGGAAGATTTTCCTTCCTTGATTAAAAATGTTCAGCTACACCCGGTCTCTCATCTGATCCTTCATGTTGATTTTAGAAAGATTGACCTTAAGCAAAAAATTGAAACTCAAGTTCCGATAAAAATCGTAGGTGAATCACCTGCTGTTGCTCAAAAAGGCGGCGTTCTTCTTACTCAAACCAGTGAAGTTATGATTGAATCTCTTCCTGAAAATATTCCTCACGAGATAGAAGTTGACGTTTCAGACCTTAATGAAATTGGCATAGAAATAAAAGTCTCTTCTTTGCCCAAAACTGATAAATATACAATCAAAGAAGACGCTGAGAAGGTAATAGTCTCTGTGATCGCTCACAAGGAAGAGAGTCTTGCTCCGGAAACAACTGCGGAGACTCCTGAAGTCATAACTGCCAAACCTGAGGAGGGCGCAGAGGGGGAATTGGTAGAACCCGCCTCCGCTGAAGCTACGGCGGGCAAGGAAGGAAAGAAAGAAGGAGCAAAACCAGCTGAAGGAAAAGAACCCGCCTCCGCTAAAGCTCCGGCGGGCAAGCAAAAACCCCCAGCAAAACCTGCTGCACAACCCAAGCCAGACCAAAAGAAATAATTTATACTTATTCTCATGTCTCCCATCATCTTTGCTCTGATCTCCTACTTTGGTTGGGGTATAGGCGACATCTTCGGTACAATTGCAGTAAGAAAAATCGGTACGTATTCTGTCACTTTTTGGTCCTACATACTTACATTATTAATCTTATGTCTGTATATTCCTTTTGCCTTAGTCGATTTAAATCAGATTAATTTTTCTATAGTTGCCTTAAATATTTTTCTTGGACTTGTTGTCCTACCGGGAGCAATCCTATATGGAGAAGCAATGACTATTGGAAATGCTTCTCTTGTGACCACTGTTGCTGCCTCTTTTACGGCTTTAGTTGTAATTTTTTCAGTTCTTTTTCTTAAAGAGACTATTACTCAAATGCAGCTTTGGGCAATAATTATTATTTTCTTAGGCTTAATTCTAACAAATTTAGATTTAAAACAAATTTTTAAAAGAAGCTTTAAAGTTGATAAAAGTATCATGTTGGCTTTTGTAGTAATGTTTCTATGGGGAATATATTTCACATTTATTAAAATTCCAGTTCGGCAAATTGGTTGGTATTGGTCTAATTTATTTTCTTTCTCGGTAACTCCCCTCCTTTTTGTTTATATAAAAATAAAATCGATAAAATTGAATAATCCACTTAATAAGAAAGTCATCGTTCCGTTTTTTGCTGGTACTATTCTCGTCATGATGGCCGATTTAAGTTATAATTTTGCCATAGGTAAAGGGTTAGCAGCGGTTATTGCACCTATTGCTGGTGCTTACCCTACACTTTTTGTCGTTTTGGCTTTCTTGGTCTTCAAAGACAAAATCACCAAACAACAAATTGTTGGGATCATTACCACTCTTGCAGGAATCGTCCTTCTCTCCTTTTTCAGCGCGTAGATTTTTATTTCTTCTTATACAAGCGAAAGACGATCATCCACAGGGCAACTGCTACTAAAAGAAGTGCGCTTGAAAGTGCAGCCGAATCTCCTATTTGACGATAAAGTTGATCAAAATTCATAGTTCTTTTATTTTAACTGCTAACCAAAAAAATACAACTCCAAAAACAAGGTAACGCAAGGTTAGTGGGAGATTAAACAAACTATGCGGAAAAATTATAACCAACGCAAACCACCCCGAAGCCATATTCAGCATAACAACGGAAAACGCTTCAACAAAAGTGCGGTTCATAAAAGAAGTTTAATAGACTTGAGTTTTTTATCAATGGATTATATTCTACAAAGTTTAAGCTTTATCTTGTTACTACGTTCTATATTTCGGCCTAAAAGGAACTTTCCTCTCAATTTCTCCTCTATCAAGCATAGCTTTTATATGACTAAGTACTTCTGATTTCTTAACGCCAAGTCTCTGAGCGATTTGTCTGTCTGTAAGATTTTCATCTTCCCGTAGGCCCTTAATATCGGCTCTAAAAGCAACCACCTGCTCTTTTGTTCTTCTTTTCTTTCGCAATCTCTTTATTTCTTTTTCTGATTTCATGGATCTAAAAATAGAGTTTTCTATACTAGAAATTGATTTGTGTAATATTTCTGCTATGGCTTTGTTTCCTTTCCCTTCGTTCCGCAATAATCTGATCTTTTCATCAAATTCCCTTCTACTTTCCGCCCTAGGTTTGATTTTTCCTTCTTTTCTTAATCGATTTAGCGAACTACTAACTCTTCCTGTTTTTTCTTTCAGTGCCTCAGTTATTTGCTTAAGCGTTAATCCTTCATCCCAGAACTTTTTTATCCGTGCATCAAATATGATTGTCACTAATTGACGACCGAAATGACTTCGTTTGGGAGGTAATTCTTGATCGACAGAAAGCTGTTTAAAAAGCTGGTGAGCGCGCTGATGAGCTCGTATACCTGCTCGTCTACCCACTTCACTAACGTTTACCGGAATACCTGGCATTTCTGTTTGCCATAAGTTTACTTCTGCTAAGAAGAGAATTTCTGTTTTGGGAATCTTTTCTAATCCCTGTCTTTTCTTCTAGGATGGGCAGTAGGATTTGGCTGTGGAAACTCTTCCCATGGGTGAGGAACAGGCGGTAATGGACCATGTTCTGCTGACATAAGGAGACTATTATAGGATATTGATTAAAGAAACACAATTTCTTTTCCTAACTACTCTTTAAATTTTGTTCTTTTTCTGGTAGAATTTACTACTTATGAGCATTGTAAAAAGTGAGTTTGCACTAGCTTTGAATCAGGTTGCAACCGAAAGAGGCATTTCTCCGGATGATATTATAGCTTCGATTGAAGTTGCTATCCTTGCTGCTTACAAAAAAGAAATGCATGAAAATGGCCAAGAAATCCCAGAAGAAGATGAGAGCCTTACAGTAAAAGTAAACAGAGACACAGGCGAATCCAGAGTCTACAAAGATGGGAAAGACATTACTCCTCCAGGCTTCAGCAGAATTGCTGCGCAAACTGCTAAACAGGTAACTCTGCAAAAGATCCGTGAAGTCGAGAAAAAAACAGTCATCTCCCACTACAAATCTCAGATTGGGACAATGGTTCGGGGCAGAGTCATAAGATATGACGGTTACAACGCCTTTGTTGATATTGGAAGAGTTGAAGCAGTGTTGCCAAAGGAAGAACAGATCAGAAATGAAACATATTCGGTCAATACAAGTCTTGTTTTTTTTCTCAAGGAAATCGCCGAAGACAAATTTGGAAACCCCAGAATCATTGTCTCAAGAATAGACCCTCAACTTATTATTGAACTTTTCAAAAAGGAAGTCCCGGAAGTAGCCAATGGAACTGTTGAGATCAAAAAAGTTGCAAGAGAACCCGGAGAGCGGGCAAAAATTGCCGTTTACAGCAGCCAGGGAGGGGTCGATCCGGTTGGAGCATGCGTTGGGCAAAAGGGAGTGCGGGTACAAACAGTCACCAATGAACTTGGTGGAGAAGAAAAAATAGATATCATTCAATGGAACAAAGATGACAAATTATTTCTATCTGCAGCCCTATCTCCAGCCCAAATTAAAGATGTTGAACTGGTGGAAAATCCGCCAACTGGCGGAAGAAAAGCTAAGGTAAAGGTCGAGCAAAGCCAGGCTCCTTTGGCAATTGGAAAAAATGGAATAAACGTAAACCTTGCCTCTAAACTTACTGAATATGAAATAGATATTGTGCAAATTCCCTCAGATAAACCAAAGGAAACAGAATCAAAAAAACAAGCTATTACAAAGCCCCAAACACAAGAAATTGTTCAAACAAAACCCGAAGAAAAACCAGAACAGGAACTTAAAGTCTAAAAGTTATGCCCAATTTACTACCCCGTCCACCAATAGTTGCTATCCTCGGCCATGTAGACCATGGAAAAACTACTCTCTTGGATTACATTCGCAAAACAAAATTGACTGAAAAAGAGCATGGCGGAATTACCCAATCCATCGGCGCCTATGAAATCTCAACCAAATTAAAAGGCTATCCCACAGACAAAATAACATTTATAGACACGCCAGGACATGAAGCCTTTTCCAAGTTAAGAGCCAGAGGAGCAAATGTAGCAGATATTGCTCTACTTCTTATAGATGCTAAGGACTCTGTTATGCCCCAAACCATCGAATCAATTTCTCACATAAACACGGCAAAAATTCCCTTTATTGTTGTAATAAATAAGACCGACCTCCCTGACGCAAAGCCTGAAAAAGTCAAAATAGATCTGACGAAAAACGGTGTTTTAGTCGAGGGAAAAGGCGGCAACGTACCGACCATAAATATTTCTGCAAAAACAGGAAAAGGCGTAGATGAACTTCTTGAAACAATCCTTCTTTTAAGTTCCGAGCTTAATCTTGAATATGGCCTTCAAAATCCCCTCCAAGCCTTCATTCTTGAAACCAGAAAAGACAGAAGAGGATCTACTGCTGGTATTGTCATCAAAGATGGTGTTTTAAAAATTGGCGATGTTATTTTTGCAGGCCAGATAAAAGGAAAAGTCAAAGCAATGCTAAACGATCTTGGAGATAATATAAGAGAAGCTGCTCCTTCAACGCCTTTTGAGCTTATGGGGTTTGAAAAATTACCCGAGGTTGGGACTGTGATTACAACTGTTGAACAAGAAGCTAAAACAAAGGCTCCAGAAGAGGCCCAAATCGAAACGCTGACCATGGAATCTTTTCTTAAGAAAGATGAGGATAAAAAAATCTCTCTTATTATTAAATCAGACTCACAAGGCTCGCTCGAAGCTATAAACAACTCTCTAGTCAAGAATGAAAATATAGATATAATCCACGAAAGTATCGGAGAAATCAATAAGGCAGATATCTTTTTAGCAAAAACAACAAAAGCCATAATCATAGGCTTTAACGTCAGAACGGCAAAGGATATTGAGGATCTTGCCCAGGAAGAAAAGGTTGTAATTAAAACCTATAAGATAATTTATGAGCTGATTGATGAACTCACCGAAGTCAGTTCTCTGCTAAAGGAGAAGGAAGAAAAGGAAAAAAACGTTAAGGCTGAAGCAAAAGTGCTGGCTACCTTTATTATTCATGATGAGAAGGTTTACGGCATAAAGGTGACAAAGGGAAAAGTGAATTTGGGCGATTCTATCGAGCTTTATCGTGACAACAAGCTTCTTGGCAAAACGAAGCTGGCTTCTCTTAAAATAAGAGCAAAATCCGTCGAGGGAGTCAAGAAAGACCAAGAAGCTGGAATAATGCTTTTTCCACAACTTGACATTAGGGTGGGAGATATGATAAAATTCAGCTTATAGTATATGAATCCGAACAAGGACGGCTTTCAGAAAGCTTCAGAAATTATTCAAAACTCCTCATCTGGAGCAATCTGCTTAGCTGAAAATCCAACTGTAGATGCAATTGCGGCAACTACAGCTTTATATCTTGGTCTTTCAAAGATAGGAAAAAGTTTGTCTTTGGCTTGTTCTTCTGATGTTAAATCTGATCTGATGGCAGTAGATAAAATACAAAACTCTCTCTCAAATTCAGGCGATAACCTTGTTGTTTCATTTCCCTATACTGATGGCTCTGTAGATAAGGTCGATTATTATATCCAAGGCAATAATTTTAATATTGTGGTTGTTCCCTCTCCTGACCATCCCAAGCTTGAACCTAACCAAGTAAAGTATTCTTACACCGGAGGAACTGTCGATTTCATCGTCACTGTCGATGTTGATAGTTTAAGAAAACTTGGGGCTTTATATAGTGATAATCAGGATTTATTTAAAGGCAAAAGTTTGATCAATATTGATAGACACTTGACCAATGGTTTTTTTGGAACTGCAAACTTAGTTAATAAAACTTCTTCTTCTCTTTCAGAGATGGTTCTGTCTCTTCTTGAGGGGATAAAATGTCCAATTGATAAAGACATGGCTACCAATCTTTATGCAGGGCTTATTGCTGCAACAAATAATTTCACTTCGTACTCTGTCAATGCCCAGACTTTTGAGATGGCAGCATATCTTCTTAAGCTCGGAGCGGCAAAAAAGATGCCGAGCAATAACGCTTTTCCTCGTACAAGAATGGGTGGCTTTGAAAAGGATGCTGTAAAGCCGATTGAGAGTGTTGAAAAAGAAGCCAAGGAGGCCGAAGGTACAAATGGTACACCGCCAGAGGATTGGCTCAAACCCAAAATCTTCCGCCCATCAGGCGACCTCTCATAATTTTTCTTCACTAACATCTGCCTCAAGGAGTGGGGCTGAAGATTCCTCAAGTAGAATTTTGTCGACTGTGCGGGAAAGTTGGTTGGTGCGTGTATTATTTACTCGATCATACTGTTGGGTCAAAGAAGCTATCCGATCCCCTATTTTGACAAACTCCTCATTATATTTTTGAAATTCACTATAAAAACGCTTTATGTCGATAATGATTTTTTGGACGTTTTTTTGATATTTAAAATTGTCGTAAGACTGTCGTACCAATCGAAGAATTGCGGTAAATGAGAAAGGTCCGGCAAAGACAACTTTCTGTTTCATTGCATCCAGCCAAACATTATTCAACTTGTCGTAAATATATGAAAATATCATCTCGTTGGGGATGAAAAGAATCACAAAATCAACAGTATTATCTTCTGGATTGATATACTCCCTTGAGCTAACCTGTTTTATCTTCTCTCTCACATCTCTTTCAAACGCCTTCATATGCTCTTTTTTGCTTCCTTGATCTTCCGTCTCAATAGAACGAACTAGATTGGCAAATGGAAACTTTGCATCTACATTGATTCGGGCGCCGTCGGGCAAGAAGATCGTGAAATCCGGTCTTGTTTCCGAATCCTTCTGACTTTTATTTGATTGGTAGTCTACTCCTTTTACAAATCCGGACATTTTCAAAAGATCCTCTGCAACCTGTTCTCCAAACTGTCCGCGCAACTGGTTGTTTGATAAAACTTTTTTAAGTCCATCTGCAGTAACCGACAATTGTTCTGTGATTTTTTCGTGGCTTTCAAGTTGTTGCTTTAAAGCACGAAATGTTCCAACTGTATCCTTTTGGGATTCCTCAAGTTTTTTGTTGTGATCCTGCACCATATCTGTTACTCGTTTGACCAGATCCTCAAAGGCTTCTTTTTTATTTTTTAAGTCCGTCTGGATATCTTGCTTCTCGGCTTGGAGTTGCTGCTTTACTGTGGCTGCAATGAGTGGTATCTTTTGATCAAATACAGAAGAAAAATCATCGGATTTTTGTCTTTTCTTAAAAAAGTTGTAAACAACAAATGAAACAATCAAACCGATAAGTATTCCCAAAAGAAGTTGCGTATTCATAGCCCCTCATTTTATACCCTTTGAAAATTATTCTCAACCATGTATGATATAAGCGATGAAAAAGTTGTTTGTTGAAGACGTTATCGCTAAAGTTGGCAAGGAAGTCGAACTCTACGGATGGGTAAATAACATAAGAGACCATAAGAAAATAATATTTGTCGATCTCCGCGACAGGTCGGGAATCATCCAAGTCGTTGGCGATGAGCGCTTTAAAGAGCTTTCTCCTGAAGATGTGGTTTACATAAAAGGAATTGTTAAAGAGCGCCCAAAAAATTTGGTCAACCCAAAAATTAAAACTGGTACTGTTGAGGTCCAGGCAAAAGAATTTAAAATTCTTTCGCAAGCCCAGGAACTTCCAATCGACATGAGCAAAGACGAACTTAATGTAAGTTTGCCTACTCTTTTGGATTATCGATCCCTGACGGTCCGCCACCCAAAGATAGCTGCAATCTTCAAAGTGCAAGAAGTAATCATTGAAACCTTCCGAAAAATGCTTAAGGAAATGGGTTTTATAGAATTTCAAGCTCCTATTCTGGTTCCTGCACAGGCAGAAGGAGGAGCGCAGATTTTTCCTGTTCAATATTTTAATCATCAAGTCTATTTAGGACAAAGTCCTCAGCTCTACAAACAGATGGTTCTTGGAGCGTTTGAGAAAGTTTTTACTGTTACACATGCTTTCCGTGCGGAGCCGTCAGTAACAACAAGACACTTGACTGAATACATAAGCTTGGATGCTGAAATGGCTTTTATCAGTTCATGGCAAGAAATTATTACGGTTGCCCAAGATTTGGTAAAAAAAATTACTGCAGAAGTTGAAAAAAAGTGTTCCGCCCAACTGCAAATGTATCAAGCAAAAGTTCCCAAAGCACCGGCAAAATTTCCCCAACTTAAGCTTCGCGAGGCCCAAGAAATAATCTATAAACGAACAAAAAAAGATTCAAGAACCGAGCCTGATCTTTCTCCTGCTGATGAGGAGGAAATTTGTAAATGGGCGCTTGAAGAAAAAGGATCGGATTTCGTCTTTATTACCCATTACCCAACCAGCAAACGTCCTTTTTATACTTTTCCAGACCCAGAAGATCCCGAATACACACTAAGTTTTGATCTTCTTGGGCGAGGCTTAGAGTGGATTACAGGAGGACAAAGAATAAATGATTATAAACAATTAGTAGAAAATGTTAAAAAATGGGGAAATAAACCAAAAGACTTTGAACTTTACCTGCAGGCTTTCCGCTACGGTATGCCTCCTGAAGGAGGATTTGCCATGGGCGCAGAAAGGATCACCAAACAAATTCTTGGACTCGAAAACGTAAGAGAAGCTTCTTTATTCCCTCGCGATATGGAAAGAGTGGATATCAGATTATCAACTCCTGAAAAAAAATGAAACCCCGTTTCTATTTTCTTTTTGCTTTTTTTACTTTGCTTTTTCTTTTTTATCCGGGGAATTCTTTGTACTTTGATATCTTTGCTTACAACAGATCTCTTTTTACAAATAATCAACCGGCTAAACAACTTAAAAATAATCCTCTCCCTTATGTTAAATATTCTTATTACCCTGAAATAACTGCAGAAGGAGCGTACATAGTTGATATTGATTCATTCACTCCTGTTTTTGCCAAAAATTCCAAAGACAGATTTTTTCCAGCTTCAACTACAAAAATAATCACAGCTCTTGTTGCTTATGATGTCTATAAACCGGATCAGGTTATAACAATAAATGAAATCCAAGAAGATGGTCAAACCATGGGACTTGTACACGGTGAAAAAATTACTGTTGAAAATCTTTTGTATGGCACTTTAGTCCATTCAGGGAATGATGCGGCTTACGCCTTGGCGCAAAATTATGGATTAAATAAATTCGTTGAACGGATGAACAAAAAAGCTAAAGATTTAAAAATGCTCAATTCACAGTTTAAAAATCCTGCTGGTCTTGATAATTTAGACCAATATTCAACGCCTTATGATCTTGCTCTCGCTGCTCGTGCGCTTTTAAAAAATTCTTATCTTTCCAAAATAGTTTCTACAAAAGAGATTATCATTTCTGATGTCGATTTCAAATATTTTCATAAATTGACAAATGTCAATAAACTGCTTGGTGTAATTCAAGGCGTGGGCGGGCTTAAAACAGGATTTACGGAAAATGCAGGTGAAAATCTAGTTAGTTTGTATAAAAGAAATGATGGTCATGAATTTATAATAGTAATCCTAAAAAGTATTGATCGATTTAAAGATACCGAAAATGTGATCTCTTGGGTAGAAAATAATGTCGGATATTCTATTCTGTGAGATAATCGCCTGTTACAGCAGGAACAAAGGCAACAAAACTATCTTCTCCTATGAACACATAAATCGGTTGCAAGTAAGCCTGATAACTGTCTGGATCAAAATAAGCTGTAAACATTTTTTTTATGGTTACGCCTGTCTTTCTTTGCGGGTTTGAGATAACAATTGCTTTTCCACTTTTAAGCTCTTTATAGGCAGTATCTCCTGTTTTTATTGGATAAGTTCCCACTTGATCTCCCGACTTTTCAAAAAAATTGATCTGCGCTCTTAATATTCTTGGACCATCCGGAGTAAAAACCATCAAAACATAGTTTTGGCTATTTGGAAATCTTGGAGAAACGACTATAAAATTATCAATTGATGGTCTAAAAAAATCAACCTCTGCCATGTTTGCTCCAACATTGTTGTTAAGCAGTTTAAAAGTTTTTGTTAGCGGATCGTAATTAAAGAAAATCGTATTGATATCACCTTTGGCCAATTCGTCTGGATATCTTCCGGCTGATTGTAAGAAATCTACTGCCTTGTCTTGGCTCTCCTTAGTCCCCGGAACCGCCAGATTATCAAATAAGTGCTGATCCTGATCAAAAAAGTACTGATATCTGAAATTAAAATTTATGATATCAACAGAGAGTTTTTGTATGTTGTCTGAAATCGTTATTTCTTTGTCTTTCAAACTATAATTTGCATGTTCTGTATCAATTCCAAATGTCTTTGCCATCAGAAATGCTTTTTCTCTATAGCCAAATCTCGTGGTCGCTTGTGGAAGAAAAAAAACTTTGGCCGAATCCGTTGCTGTCACTGGTTGTCCTTCAATGGTATCAAGCTTAAAACTTATTCCTGTACCAGCTGTAGTGTTTTTAATAATTGGTTTACTTATTTTCCCGAAAAGTGGATTTGAATAGACCGTCTTTGGTTTTTGAATTTGAAGAAAAAGAAAAAAAAGCTTAAAGGCATAAAAAAATATCAAGAAAAAAAGCGCAAACAAAATTATAAAAGGCAATGCTCTTCTTAAATAGTAAGAAAATTCTGTCAATGTCATAATATTAATGATACTACGTTGATCGGTTTACCTTTAACAAATGCGTTAATATTTTCAATTGTGGTTGTTAAAATCCTTTTTAAGGCCTCTTGGCTGTTAAAGGCATTATGAGGAGTTATTATTACTTTTGGATGATCCATCAAAACGTGATTTAAGATCAGAGTTTTTAGATCGACTTTTTTTTGAAAATGAGATGTCAAAATCTCTGCTTCCTCGGAAAGCTCCTCTTCTTCCTCTAAAACATCAAGGCCGACCCCGGCTAAAATTTCTTGCTCTAGCGCCATCAAAATTGCCTCTGTCTCAATCAATCCGCCGCGTGCTGTATTTATAAGATAACTTCCTCTTTTTAAAATCTTTATATTGTTTTTGTTTATGAGATGGCCTGTCTCTTTTGTATAAGGAATGTGTAGTGTTATCACATCAGAATTTTGAAGCAATTCCTCAAGTTCTGCATAGCGGAAACCCAACTGGCTGGCTAATTGCTGGTTTTGGTGTTTTGTGAAAACCAAAATTTTCATACCAAAACCTTGTCCAATTTTTAGTACTTCTCGGCCGATTTTACCCAATCCGATTATCCCCAGTGTTTTGTCAAAAAGATCAACTCCTCTTATATTATGATGATTAAAATCAAAGTGTTTTGCCTGATTTATTGATTGATAAATTTTTCTAGTTAGGGCAAGAATTAAGGCGAAAGTATGTTCTGCTACTGTTCTTGAGCCGTACTCTGGAATGTTTGAAACCAAAATGTTTCGCTTTTTTGCTTCTTGTATGTCTATGTGATCATAACCAGTGGAGCGGGTAACAATCAATTTAAGTTTTGGGAGTTTATCTAAAATCTCCTTGGTAATTTTTGAGTAAACAAAGATTGCTATTACCTCTGCATCTTGATATTGGAATGCGTTTTCTAAAGTAAGCTTTTCTTCTGTAAAAGTTGCGTCTTGAAATGTTTGTTTAAGTTTTTCCTCCCAGTCTTGTACTTCAAAAAAAACCATCCTCATAGCCTCATTATGATATAATTTAGCTGTAAAAGCAAGAAAACCAGGGGTACTCAAGTGGCCAACGAGGGCAGTCTGTAAAACTGCTGGCGTAAGCCTACGGAGGTTCGAGTCCTCCCCCCTGGACAATTCGGGTTTAGCCTATCCCAACGGTCTAATTGCAGTTCGAATCCTATCATGATATAATAGCTTCGTGTCAAATGAGTTTTTAAAGAGAATTCAAGAGGAAGAACGTAGATTTCGTGAAGCACAGACTAGAAAGCAAGAGCAGGAAGCCCTTGATAGAGCTCGGGAGGAAGAAGAAAGGAAAAGAAGAATGAAGGATGAAAGAAGAAGGTGGGATGAAGAGTATGCGAGAAAAAAAGCCCAAGAGCCTCATAATAGAGCTGTCCCTATTGTAGTTGCTAGTCTTGATCAGTTAAGAAGGGTTCACCCTTCTATATCTCCTTTTGCTAGTGGTATTTATCAGGGAGATGATGATGGAGATGTTGTGAGATTAATATTAAAATGGGGTAGAAAAATTGGGCTAACACCTGAAGAAGAAGAACTTCTAGAAACGTGCAAAGCATGGGAACGAAGAGCAAAGCGAAAGCACAGGGTACCAAATTTCTATCCCGATAAGATATTGGAAGAAGACGCATGCACAATTAGATTAGAAATACGTGATTTTTCTATCGTAATGTATCCAAATGGTGAATCTTATATAGCAGATGCTCCTCGTGTCGAAACGAATGAAGTTCTAAATAATCCCCACTCCCTAGAACCAGCTTTAGCTCACACAATGGTTATGGTTATGCAGAGAGGACCACAAAAGTACTATTTAACCCCTCCATATGATTTTGACTATTCTAGTTCACCGTCATCAACAGAGACTTTCAAGGGAGGGTAAACGAAAAAATAACAAAATACCACAACAACTATATAAAAAATCC
>OBEQ010112185.1_pt1 | contig 13526 bp, 13 predicted proteins | sample 1670901 | NCBI WGS metagenome assembly OBEQ01 (sample SAMEA104232315, study PRJEB22302) | groundwater metagenome | biome: forest; feature: aquifer; material: groundwater | place: USA | collected 2011-08-07 | depth 5.4 m
AAGAGGGAAAATATAACAGCATAGTAAGCGTAAGTGAAAATAAATATAAGATTATTCAAGAAGAAAATATCTTGAAACTTTAAAAACAATCCTGCAAAAATCAAGCCGGATATAAGCTCCACCACAGGATACTGAATAGATATTTTAGTTTTACAGCTTCGACATCTTCCCACCAAAACAACAAAACTAATCAAGGGTATGAGTTCATACCAAGCAAGTTTGTTTTGGCAAGACATACATGCGCTCCTCCCCCCGAAAGACCGTTCTGTATTCAGCCGAAGAATAACCACATTCAAAAAACTACCGATAATGAGGCCAAAAATGAAGAAAATTGTAGCAAGTAGAGCAATCATTAATAATAATTAGTTACATTGATAGGTTGAAGAATTAATGGCCGAACTTGTGGATACTTGTCTAGCCGCTCCTGTAGCATCTACGCACCAAGACTTGCTAGTATCTGTTAAACCAACGGCCACAGCCCAGGCGTCAGCAGTACTGTAGCAAGAGCCGCCATTTCCTCTCTTGATTGCTTCAGTTAGAGCATCAAACATAACCTTGTCTTTAGAAAACATACTGGTTCCATCAAAAGAAGATGGGCAAGGAGAACCGCCGCCAGGAGGAATAATAAGACGAGCAACAAGAGTCGACGCAAGATTATTAGATTTGTCAGAAGGTGAATTTAAAAAAGAGTATGAACCATTTTTGGAATAATAAAGCTCGGCTTGATTTGCCACAGTATGTAAATTAGTTTTTACGGCTGCATCATTGCCTTTACTTCTAGCACTATTTAATGAAACCAAAACCACTGACGCCAAAATACCGATGATAGCCACGACCACCAAAAGTTCAATTAATGTAAAACCTTTTTTAAAATTCTTCATAATAATTAATTATTAAATAATAAAAGCTCTTTATATTATACCATATATCAAAAAACAAAAACCACCCCGACCCAGATCGGAGTGGTTTTTGAAAATATAAATAGAGCATCCTGCTTGCCTTTAGAGACAAGCTGTGGCAGTTGTAGACATTGTCCCTGCATTTATAGCTGTTTCACCAACAGATTTACCAGATGAATCAACACACCATGTTGTAAATGTACCGTCAGGTGTTTTCAAAAGTGAATATGCAGCCCAACCTATTGAACCATTTTCGTTGCACTTATTTGTTGCTGTACCAGCTGTTCCCCCACCAGCAGTTGCGGAAGCGGTCATTGCATTAGCTACTGATGAACTAGCACACATACCTACATAAGTATTATTATTACTATCATAGAAAAGTTCGGCAGAAGCTCGTATTCCACTCAAGTTAGCTTTTACGGCTGCGTTAGCGCCTTTTGCACGCGCAGTGTTAAGTGAAGCCAAAACCACAGAAGCCAAAATACCGATGATAGCCACGACCACCAAAAGTTCAATTAATGTAAAACCTTTTTTAAAATTCTTCATAATTTATTTTAATCAAAAACAATAACTAATAAAATTTCGACTTATTTTTTGATACACCCAATTATAACATATATACAAGAAAGTTATCCACACTCCCTAACTAATACTGCCTGCCATATTATAAATCGGCATCAAGACAGAAACCAAAAGTATTCCTACCCCCAAACCCAAAACCACAATCATGACCGGCTCTATCAGACCCACTAATGTATCCACCGCATCATCCACTTCCCGCTTATAAAAATCAGTTAGGGTTTTTAAAATAGTGCCAAGAGAACCAGTTTCCTCCCCAACTTGCACCATTTGCACTAAAATTCCGGGTATTTGTTCATTATGTTTTTTAAATGACGCCGATAAAGCTAAGCCGGACTTCACGCTATCTGCCACGTCTTTTAAGAGATCTTTATAAACACGAGAACCCACGACTTCTGCGGTAATATCTATAGACCGAACTATGGGAACACCCGAGGAAAGCATGGTATTTAGGTTGTCCGTTATTCTAGAAAGATAAAGCTTTTTATATAAATTGCCGAAGGCTGGCGTGGAAAGTTTCAGTTTATCAAGATATATTTTCCCTTTTTCGGTGGAAGATAATCGCCAAATCCAAACTCCCAAAAGCACCAAAAAAATCAAAAGAAAAAATCCATAGTGGACAAATAAATTTGAAACGAAAATTACTATTTGAGTAAAAAACGGCACCGGCTGGCCGGAATCCAAAATAATTGAAGAAAGTTTAGGGATTACAACTGTGAACATCAAAGTCATCACAACAAAAAAAGTGAAAACAACAAAAGCTGGATAAATAAGCGCATTTCTGGTCTTAGAAGTGAGAGCATATTGGCGATCCAAATAGTCTGCCAGATGCGCAAATACTTGATTGAGTTTCCCTGTCTCTTCGCCCACCTTAACCATATTTATATAAAAATCAGAAAACACGTCCGGATGATGAGCGAGAGAACCGGAGATAGAAACTCCCGCCTGCAGATCATCGCCAATTTGAGTAAGCTTGCGCCCAAGAAGTTTGTTTTCTGTATTGGCTGCAAGCATTGTAAAGGCCTTCAGCGCGGAAACTTGCGCTTCAAATAAAGTAGAAATCTGACGAGAAAGAATCACCACGTCCTTCGGTTTTACTCTTTCAAAAAAAGAAATTTGAAAAACTGATTTTTTCTCCCCTTGTTCTTTAATGGAAATAACAATCAGACCTCGACGCTGAAGTCCGCTGATCGCTATGTCGCGATTGGGCGCATCTATTTCTCCTTCTTTGTTTGCTCCCTTATCGTCTATTGCTTTATATTTTAATAACATAATTAAGTTGAAAGTTTATAAAGTTCTTAAAGTTATAAAGTTTAAATCAAACGCTCGAGTCCTTTTGGATTAAGTGAATACTGATAAGCGTTTTCAATAGAAATTTCTCCGGCGCGAACAAGCTCAATCAATGAATGGTTTAAAGCCACCATGCCAGATTCCATTCCTGTTTCTATAACCACATCTATTTCATGAGTGCGTTTTTCACGGATTAAATTAGAAACCGCATTGTTATTTAAAAGAAGTTCATAGGCTGGGATAAGTCCGCCCGCAATTCTAGGAATAAGTCGCTGAGAAAAAATACCAAGAAGACTAGATGAAAGCTGTGCGCGAATTTGGTCCTGTTGGTTACCTGGGAAAGAGTCAATAATTCTATCGATAGTTTGAGAAGCATTGTTCGTGTGCAAGGTTGAAAGCACAAGGTGCCCTGTTTCCGCCGCAGTTACCGCGGTTGAAATGGTTTCAGGTGTACGCATCTCGCCAACCATGATTACATTCACATCCTCCCGAAAGACTTCTTTCAAGGCCACATGGAAATCCTTGGTATCAATTCCGACTTCGCGTTGATTAATTATGGATTTATTGGCTACATACACATGCTCAATCGGATCTTCAATGGTTATTATGTTGCGCGCCTGCTGATTATTAATTTCGTTAATCATTGCTGACAAAGTAGTTGATTTGCCTTGTCCAACGGGACCAACAACCAGAAAAAATCCTTGCTTTTTGTGGGCCATATCAACCAGAATAGGCGGCAAGCGCAATTCTTCCATCGTTTGAACCTTGGGTACTAACCTGAAAACTATATTAATCAAACCTTTTTGGAAAAAAGCATTGCAACGCAGTCTTGCCTCCCCGCGAAAATCAAAAGAAAAGTCAGCTTCTTGTTCTTCTTTGAATTTATCAATTTTTGTTTTTTCTAACATTGCACTCAAAAATCCCAACATATCTTCTTGAGTTAAAATTGGGTGTTTAGACAGAAAAATAAGTTCCCCGGATACGCGAATGGCCGGCACACGTCCGGCACCTAAATGCAAATCTGAACCACTCTCGTGAATAACAGTCAAAACAAGTTCTTCAAGTTCTTTTTTATAATCCATAATTTTTTTCTAAAATTTTTCAATAATTCTTACTGCGAAACAACAGCTTTTTTTTCTAAAATTTTTACTACTTGGTCAATTACTTCTGCTGGGGTAGAATTTGCTTTCACAATATAACCCGCTGCCCCTAATTTTTTACCTTCGTCTATATCTCGTTGTTCACTTTTATTAGACAAAATTATTTTTACACAATTTGAACATAGTTTTTCCTTATTTATTTGCGCCAGTGTCTCAAAACCATCCATCTCAGGCATAACGATGTCCATCAGGATAACATCAGGGATTAATCCACCCCTAAGCTTTTCTAGAGCCCCTACGCCACTTGGAACCGTATAAACTTCAAAATTATTTTGGCTAAATTTAAGCGCATACATGTCCAAAAGGAAACTATCGTCATCCACTATTAAAATTTTTCTTTTTTCTCCTTCCATATTGATTTTGTAAAATCACGCCGTGTAACTCCATTAAAACGCGACGCTTTTTCTTATATACTAATAATGTTAATTATACTATAAAATAAACTCAAAGGAAACTGGCTACTTGCTCTACTCATTTTCGTTATTAAAATTATACACTTCGGTGAAAGGAATTATGCCTTCTAGGGATTTGAGCATCGCGTCCTCTCTCATCTGGAGCATTCCTTTACTGCGAGCCAGTTTATAAATGGCCGCGTTAGTGGGATTTTTTAGTATTACGGCCTGCATATCCTTGTCAATTTTAAACATTTCAAAAACTGCAATACGTCCCCGCGTGCCAGAAGGGCACTCAGAAGATGGCACGACATCATACATCTTATCCCCTATCTTCGGCTTAAATTCATCTGGCAAATCTTTTATTTGTTCTTCAATTTGTGTCCTAACGCTAGCCTCCAGCGGCACTTCTTTGCGTGAAGAGGGACAAGTCATCCTGGCAAGACGCTGTGCAATAGAAACGATCAAGGTCGGCGCAATTAAATATGGATCAACTCCCATATCAACCAGACGAGGAATTGCGCCAATTGCGCTATTGGTGTGCAAGGTGGATAAAACAAGGTGCCCAGTTAAAGCCGCCTGAATTGCAAGTTGAGCCGTTTCTTTATCACGAATTTCTCCCACCATGATTATATCCGGGTCTTGACGAAGTATTGAACGAAGTCCTGAAGCAAATGTATAGCCGATTTCGGGCATCATTTGCGACTGATTGATGTCTGGCATATGATATTCCACCGGATCTTCAAGAGACATAATATTACTTTTTTCTTTATCTAGTTCATTCATCATTGAATATAAAGTAGTAGATTTTCCAGATCCTGTCGGACCAGTGATCAGGATCAGTCCATACGGTTTTTTAATCGCTTCCCGGATTATATTTAAATTTATTTCTGATAAACCTATTTGATCGAGCGGTTTAACCCCTTTTTCGGAGTCCAGTATACGCATAACAACTTTCTCGCCATAATATGCAGGCATGGTGGAAACACGAAAATCAATTTTACGCCCGTCAATATTTGCGCTAAAAGACCCGTCTTGAGGCTTGCGTTTTTCATCCAGACGCAATTTAGAAAGAATTTTTACACGTGCCACGATTCCACTGTAAACATTCGGTGGTAATACTATTGTGGTATGAAGCACGCCGTCTACCCGAAAACGTACTTTGACTTTTTCCCCCGTATATTCAATGTGTATATCAGAAGCATTCCCTTCAATAGCGTTACGCAAGATAACAGCAACAATTTTTATAACCGGCGCGTCTTCCACAATTTTTGTTTCTTCGCCTGGTTTTATATTTTTAATCTCTTTGCTTAAATTTTCCTCGCTTAAACTTTTAATGTTAGCGGTATCTTCCTCGCCTAGTTCTTTCAGGGCACTTTCAACTTGAGTCCCCATGCCCTTATAGATCTGCATTATGCTTTCATAATTGCTTTTAGAAATAAGAAAAATCTTGAAAGGAATACCAATTTTAGTAGAAATAAATTGGAGTGCATCCATGGCCTGCGTATTTTCTGGGTCGATAACCCCCACTTCCAAAACTTCATCTTTTAACTCAATTGGAACAAAATGATAATGCATTGCTGAGTCCTCTGAAATATATTTGAGAACATCAAAAGACACCCCTTGAGGGTCTATCTTTTTTACTGGTATGCCCAAATATTCTCCCTTTATTTCAAGAATTTTTTCCTCTGGAATACCAGATTCAACCAGAGCTTCATCAGTATTCCCATTGAAATCTTTCTCTGCACGACTTTTAATTTCGCCTATTTGGCTAGTATTGATTACGCCCCTTTTAGCTAGTTCTTCTAAAAAACTCATAATTAATTACGCGTTAGGGTTTAACCGACGGTTTTTTAACCGGTGGCTTAGCTGGTATTGGAGTGGTTGGAGGTGCCGTAGTAGTTGGAGTAGCTGGTGGAGTAATTAGAATGGATGGAGAGATCAATGGAGGAATCGTTGAAGTGTTACTTGAAACATTCGGAGACGCGGGAATACTGTCATTCCCAAATTGGGCAAATGGATTCGGCCTACCTTCAGTGCCATCTTGTATAAGTATGATACTAGAATCATGTAAACTATTAAAGGCTTGATCAGAAAAAATAGTATCAACTAATTTTATATTTTTAACACTCAACAATAGTGTCAGAAAATCTTTAGCAACCAAAGAGGTTTTATCCGAGGTATTTGTGCCTGGGAGAGAGCCATTTATATCCGGTAGCGAAGTGCTAGCAGAAGAAGACACCAGACTAGCTTGGGGAGAAGATGATTTTATGAAAAAAATATAAATCAAAACAAAAGCTACCGCAATTATTACAAATATTATGATGTTTCTAATTTTGGGGATCATATTAATTTTTTAACCAATAGGTTTTAATTTTAAAATCATAACTATAAACTTCAGAGGAATTTATTTTTGTGTTGGCGCTAGCAACTGCTCCACTGGACGAAAATGCAATTGATGATATGTCCACAATCCTAAGATTTTTCTCCAGATTCTTGGTAAAATTAATAAAATTATCATAAGTTCCTGATGTGGAAAATCCTAAATCAAAAACTCCATAATCTTTGGGCGCCGCATTGGCAGCTCCGCCCCCCTGGACTACCGTTCCCGTTTTTGCCGCAGTGTCTGTCTCTGTTACACTATATTTCACATCTTTTAAGACCATGCCATAGGGCGCTGCTATTTGTCCTATCTCCAGAATTAAACGGATATTGTCAACATTGTTGGGCAGAAGTTTTTGAAGTTTAGTTAAATCATCCGGATTAATAGCATTATATTTGGCGGTCAATTTATCCCGTTCATTTTCAAGCGCCTTGGAATTATCAAGCGCGGCATTATAAGAAGCCACTTGTTCCCTTAGGGTGGATATATCATTGTAAAGAGGATTGGTAAATATAAAAAAGAGAGAAACGGTGATTCCTATTAAAACAATTGGCATAATAAATCTCATCATAAAAATTTAACTTCAATTAACTCTGATTAACTTTGTGTCAAAAGTGTTTGCTTGTAATTAACAAAACTCGGATCAACCGAAAACTCTAAATCAAAAAGAACATTGCCACTGTTATCAAGCGTTAAATTGGAAAAAACAGGATCAATAAAATTTTTACCAATATCTTTAGTAGTAAAAAGATCAGATTGAAGTGCTACGGAACGATAGCCGATAGCAACGCCGGACATTTTAACATCTATCTTGGTATTTTTATCTGTTCCAATACTATAACTAAATTTAGTATAACGAACAGTTTTCATAGTAAGTTGTTCAAGCACATTAAAAACGGGGGTGATAGTAATATGTTTAGACAAAATTTCACTTGAGGCGCGCAAGCGTTTATCTAAAACCTGAAGTTCGGTTATTTTAGAGGGCTCAAAGCGATTTTTAGCTAAAGTCAAGGTATTTTCCATATCTGCAATACTTTTTGTTATGATTCCTTTATAAAAATAAAAACCCCCTGTTGCCAAAAGCACAGCAAATAAAATAAACAAAGAAAGAATAAGCAAAATACTAACAGGCCGTGAGGAGACTACACGTTCCGGGACAATCGGTTTTTTGGGTATAAATGATGTTTGAAAATTTTGGTCCATCGTACTCTTTAATTATATTACAAAAACAACTTTTTATGAAATAAAGTGTGTATAACTTTGCCATTAACAATACGGCCATGGCTAGTATTATTGCAATTTTCGTAGTGCCAAACCAAGAGCAACAGCAAACTCAGGACCCATGGTTAAAAGAACTTTATCTAAAAATGCTGGTGCGCTGACTTTGGAAAAAGGACGGCCTGTTTCTATTTCTGCTTTAAAATTATCCACCGCAACTTCCTTCAACCCTTTTAGGAGAGACCCGCCACCCGTAAATATCACTTTACTGATAGTCCTATTGTACTTCCTTTCATATCCTAATAATACATTGTTCGTCTCAGAAAATATATAATCAATATGAACTTTAATGATACCGGCTAAGCTTTTTTCGCTTGGGTTTTCAAAAAGACCGAATTCTTTTTTCATTTTTTCTGCTTCCGAAAAAGAAATGCTTAAAGATTTAGAAATAGAATCAGAAATATGAGATCCCCCTCTTTCTATGGTGTGATAACTTTTGACCATGCCAAATTCAACAATAGAAAGCTTGGTACGCGATGCGCCAAAATCCATAAGTAGAACCGGGGAAAGCTCGTGTTCAAAATTTGCTCGAATGGAAGAAAATATTTCAATTTCAAAAAAAGAAGCGGAGAGATTGCACTCCGAAACGATGGAGCGATATCTGGCGATTGCGTCATTTTGCGTCGCGACAACCAGCACGTTTATTTTATCTGCTGATTCTGGTGACAAATTGGCGCTATTGTCAGTATTCATTTCCTCAAAAGAAGATTCTTTTTTCGGCAATATAAAATAATCAATTGAAATTTCGTCAATTGGAACTGGAATATATTTGCGAGCTTCGGTGGGAACGATGGTGGCTATTTCAGCTTCCCCTATTTGAGCCGGAAGTTCAATCGTAAAAATTAAACTTGATTGGATTGGAACAGCAAGAGTGAGAGTTGTGCTATTTACGCCGGACTGTTTGAGAACTTCCTTAAGAGCCAGTACGACTTTTTCAACTGGAAGGTTGGTGACTCGCCCAGCATCAAGGTCTGCATAAGGACCGAGAGCGATGGCTCCATATGTCTCAAGTACCGCTTTGCCTCCTTTTCTCTTGATTTCAACGACTTTAATCGCCGAAGAACCAATGTCAATCCCGACAGCGCTATCTCCTCCACCAGCACCAAGCTTGCCAAAACCTGAAAAAAGATTTTTAAATAAATTACTCATTTTATTTTGTGCTAAAATTATACCATATATGCGTTTTTTAAACACTATATTAGATATAGTTTTCCCCGTGAAATGCATATTATGCGGTAAAAATGGTGTTGACTTGTGTTTAGGATGTCTTAAAGATGCACCAGCAGCGGAACGTGAGAGTGCCAAATGGATTTTCCCTCTATATGATTATCGCCATCCTGCTATTAAAAAATCGTTGTGGCTTCTTAAATACAAGAGCAAAAAAAGATTAGCAAAAGTTTTTGCGGAAATTATTTATGAAAAAATGTTAGAAGAACTTTCAGAGTTAAGCGTATTAGAAAATTTTACTAAAATAATTTTAATTCCTATTCCCCTCTCGCCTAGAAGATATCACGAGCGTGGATATAACCAAGCAGAATTAATTTGCCAAGAATTAATAAAGATAGACCATCTACGCCATGGCGTAGATGTAAAATCTAATTTTAGTTTAGAAAATAATATTTTAATAAAACCCAAGGATACTGAACATCAAGCGCACATTAAAGACCGAAGAACTCGATTAAAAAATATTTCCGGTTCATTTATGATAAAAAATGAAAACATAAATTTAATAAAAGGTAGAAACATAATTCTGATAGATGATATTACGACCACCGGCGCGACTTTGAACGAAGCAAGAAAAGTTTTAAAACAGGCCGGCGCGCGAAAAGTCATCGCTTTCACCGTGGCGCATTAATTCCACATATCCCAAATCATACCAGCAATATTCCGAGGCTTGCCTTCTAGAGCATAATAATGCAAATCTATAAACGGCAAAGAATTACATTCAATAATTCCCCATTTTTGTGAACTAGGGTCTTTGGTTGGATCAGGTATGATGCAATCGAAACCTACGACCGACAAATTCACTATTTTTGCGGCTTCTTTAAAAAAAGAAACAAAGCCTGGATGAAGATCATCAATCATCTCTTTCGTTGTACCTCCAAATAACCTACCCATACGATGCGTTAGAGACAAAGAGACCCCTTTGGGCAAAATATCGGCAATAGTAAACCCTGATCGCAAAATGTGATCATGTAATTCTTTTGAAACACGTATTGGCTCGACTCGGCTATGGCGTTTTTTATCTTTTTCTTCAATAAGTTCTTTTATCGTTTTTTTGCCATCCCCTTCAAGAGTTGGGGCTTGAGCTTTGTAAAATCCTGCAAGAATTCCGCCCACTAAAGTTGCCCTGCAAACACTGCCTTGCAAGTGTTCTTCAACAACCAAATGCGAAGATATTTGGCCTGCAATTTTAATGCTCTCTCGAAGTTGTTGCAGGGTATTAATATTAGTAATGGTATGTCTGCCGCGAGATCCTATTCGAGGCTTAACAATTATTGGTTTTTCAAGTTTGGAAAATATTTTTTCCGGATTTTTAAAACTCCAAAATGATAACTCAAAACAAGCTGGAACTGGGATACTTTTCTTTGAAAATTCTTGTTTAAGTACAACTTTATCATCCCAATTTTGGCTCATATTTAAAAATTCTGGTCTTATGGGAATACTTTCAAAATAAATATTTTTACCTTTTAGTATTGCACGATAATGATCTAATGGTTTGCCGAGAAATATTACCTGTTCCATTACTATTCTTCTTTTTTTTGCTTCTTCCCAAATAATTCTGGAACGAAATGTGCGCACTTTATTAATATCCGAAGAAAATTTTGCAAGTTTTAAAAAAACAAGTTTTTCAAATAAAAATCCGGAAATTAAATCAACAAAATTTTTTATAAAATGAGGGACATATTTTATAATTTTGATTGCATGGGTATCAAGGATAATTGAAATAATACTATCAAAAAAATAAAGAGAGTGATTTATAGGAGCATCTCCACAATAAGAACAAGAACTTTTTTTTACAGATGGTGTATTTACTTGTGACATAACAATAATCAAAGAGATAGCTCACAAGCTATCTCTTTTTAGGTAAGTAAATCGATTTTTTAATGCTCTCCTTTAATCATAAATGGGTTGATTTAAAAAATTGATAATGCCCGACCATAGTTTATGTTACCACAATATTACCTTTTATAATACAAGAATTAGTATTTATTGACAGAAAGTTATCTATTTGCCATACTACCCCTAGTTCAAGTTCTTTAAAAAGAATCACTGCCTGAGACAAGCTTTTTGAGCCTTAATGCGTTAGGACTTATAAAACTTGTCTCGGGTTGGTTACAAGGGACAAGTCGTTTCTTGGGATCGAAAGCCCAAAAAGGAGTGAACCGTAATACTCTAGCAGAAGCTCTGCGGAGCAAACAACACGACCCTCCCCCACAGGGAGAAACAGTCAGAAACTCTGCCTCTAGACCCATCGGAAAGATTCATGGAAGTCCCCGGCGAGAAGTAACGTAAGTGTCGAATTCGACGTCGCAAGATAGTGTCCCTTGGACCAACAACTTGTAAGCGATTACGTACTTCTAGGTTAGTCCGCTGGCATCTTTCTTTTAGACGCTTGAGCCTCCGCACCATCGGGGGGAGGCTCTGGGTTGGTGATCCTTATATCATAAATCTTGTTCCCAATTCTATTTGGAACAGTACGAACTACAAAGTTCGTTAATCAAAAAAGCCCTCGTATTTATACGAGGCGTTTTTTATTTTATATAGAAAATAGATTTTTATTGGCGATGTTTACTGGAAAAAGTTCGATACTATTTAGGACAAAATCCAAATGATTAAAACTACTCATGCTCGCCAGATAAGACTTTCTGTATGAGCCTATCGAAACCGTAGTTTGGCGGGAAATGTTCTTCAAAAAGTTGCATCACCGGTTCACCGGTATATTCCTTTCGAAGTGATGCAAGATGCATTGCGAGAATCATTTCTTCGGGCTCGCCGACACAGTCAAGCGGCTTGAATCCTTCAATACCTAGTATGCGCTTGAAGAGCGGCAAGAGACGCTTATTAGCATAGAGATCAGCTCCGAAGATATCGACTACTTCTTTTTTTGGCAGAAATGCCGCGAAACATGCAAAGAGGAAAACACATTTCGCGCATCGCTTGCACCAATACCCTGACCGTATCAAAAACCGCTCAGGGAACGTGAGATAAAAATAAGTGTTACAGCTTGTGACATCGTGGAAGTACTGAGGATAATGCACGAAGCGCCGTAAAATCTCAAGTTCGCTATATTCTCGCAAGAGCGATTTCGTCGAAATATCAGGTGTTATAAAACGCTGTATGTAATCATTGATCATCTTTTCTGCTTCGGATGATTTACACCATTGATGATTAACCGGCAAGCCGAGGTAAACAAGATTGCCAAAATCAGCGCTGTGTTCATTGGAGAAGATAATCGAATTGTAGCCGAGAAGTTCTGCGAGTAATACGGCGATGAACGTGTAAGTGGAGACCGACGGATACGAACCCGAAGCTACAAAGAACGACGCGAACACGTTGATGTACGGATCACGACGGCGATTAACTCTAATGGTTTTAGCATCCACAAGCGCGGCAATACGATTGTGGGCGGGCTTTGGGTTAAAAGTAAAAAAATCGAATGGTGTACCCGATGCTTTCAACATTTCGGCGGAAAGGATAGAATCTTTGCCGGCGCCGTTCAAAAGAAGCACTCTAGCAGGGCGTTCGAAATGCGCTGGCGCAGGCGCAGTAGCAGAATCGTTATACGGAAACGCAATGAGATTGTGGAAATCTATCTTCATGTCATAGAAAAATTCTGCGAGCCCATTCAAATAGAGCGAGTCCCAGAAACGCGCCTGCTCACGTGTGAGCGTAAATCCTTCGATCCGAATATTGCTCGTCGGAAAGACGCACCAGTAGTTAATGCCGATCATAAGGAGAAGTGCCTGAAGCGTTGGCTCCAGCACAGCCTTTGGTATCTTCCCCCACAACTCCGGTGTCACATCTTTAAAATAGAGACGATCAGTAAAAGTCTTAACTATGCCGAATTTAAATTTAACGTGATACGTAAAAGTGACGATTGAACGTTTCGTATCAACCTTGTATGTACCAAAAGTAAACGACGACGCATGTATTATTTTCGTGATGTGCCACATGCGGAGCCGGGCGGATTCGAACCGCCGAGGGGTTTTGAAGCCCCTGCCTCTTTAGCAAAGAGGTACGTTAGACCGCTCTGACACGGCTCCTTTTCATGTTTAAATAACTTAATTACTCTAACATATTAGTGCTATTTTTCCATTTTTTTGATAGACTTATTTTAACTTTTGGAGAGATGGGTGAGTGGTTTAAACCAACAGTTTACTAAACTGTCGTCCCCTTAAAAGGACCGCGAGTTCGAATCTCGCTCTCTCCGCATGGAATTAGCTGACAGGTTGGAAACAAAATTTCGCTTGGATGTTAATCAAAAAAGAGCTTTAAATAAGTTAGGACTTTTTTCCGTACATGATTTACTTTTTCACTTCCC
>OBEQ011707701.1_pt1 | contig 13526 bp, 9 predicted proteins | sample 1670901 | NCBI WGS metagenome assembly OBEQ01 (sample SAMEA104232315, study PRJEB22302) | groundwater metagenome | biome: forest; feature: aquifer; material: groundwater | place: USA | collected 2011-08-07 | depth 5.4 m
ACGCGCACCGCCGAGGCCCAGGGCCGCGTGCTCATCGGCCAGCTCACCATTGGCCTCGACGGCTCGCCGTCGAACCGGTTGACCATCCAGGTGCGCTGCGACTCGGCCAGCGGCATTTGTCACGCCAATCACGTGATGCTCGACCCACACATGACGCTCGAAGGATTGGTCAACGTGAACACCGCGCCGCTCGACGTGCTGTTGACGCTGCCCGGCATGACGCCGGCGATCGCGCAGCGGCTCATTGCCGGCCGGCCGTATGGCGATCAGGAGGGCAAGGCGCGCGGGATCGGCGATCTGCTGGCGGGGTCTGTTCTCGGAGACGATGAATCAGATAAACTTGAAAGATTCAGGCATTTGGGCAGCGTGCTGACCGTCCGCTCCGAGGTATTCGAAATCCTGGGCCTTGGCGAGGCGTTTGAGCGCGATCGGCCCGCGGCGTCGCAGCGGATCCGGGCCGTTGTGCAACGGTGAGTCGGCACGCTGCGCACGTGGATGGCCACATGGCAACGGTTGTCGGGTGTGCATGATACGCGGCGATCTGGTCTCGATGCGTCCGGCCCATGCCGTCTCGGGCGCGGTGCTCGCGTTCGCGATGGTGCAGGCCATCGCGTCGCGGTGCGACGCCGCGGTCAGCCGAGACGCTCGCCGAAGCCTCCAGTCCGCGGAATCGAGTGAAGCGGGCCCGGCGACGACCGCCCCGACATCCGGACGCCGCCAGCAAGCCACCATCGGCACGCCGTTCGCCTCGCGCACGCTGACGACCTCGCGTTTTCGCATCACGTCCGGTTTTTACGGAGCCAACCTCGGCACGGCGCCGGTCCCCCTGCCGCTGAGCGACCTCGACATCACCGTGCTGTCTGTGAAGACCGAGCCGATGGGCGTGCCGATCACGCCGCAAACGTGGCAGAAGGACGCGGACCCAATCTTCATCTGGCAGAAACCCTCCGTCGGGCTCGACATCGCGGGCTACAGCTATGCGGTCAATGCGACACCGGACGAGACGGTCGACACCACCTCAACATCGTGGGACGTCGCGCAAGATCCCATCAAGCGCCTGGGCGACGGCAAACACGCGTTTTCGGTGAAGGCGATCAACACGGCGGGCAAGTCGGGCAAGGCCGCGACCGTCGAAGTGTGGGTCGATACCAGCCCGCCGACGATTCAATCGTACAGCCCAGCACCCGGCACGCTCATCAGCAGTATGTCACCGACGATCAGCGCCGTGGTGCTCGATCCGCACAGCGGCGTTTCGGCGCAAACCATCACACTGCTCGTCAATGGCTCGCAAGCCTCGGCGAGCGTCGACGCCCCCGGTGCCGTGTCGGCGTCGGTGGGCGGTTTGTTGCGCGACGGCCGCAACTCGATCGAGCTGCGCGCGTCGGATCTTGTGGGCAACGCGCAGACTCCGCTGGTGTGGAGCGTGGTCGCCGACCGCACGCCGCCCAGCGGCACGATCTTGATCAACGCCGGCGCGTCATCGACGACGAGCGTGTACGTGACGCTGAATCTGACAGCGTCCGATGAAACCTCCGGCGTCACACGCATGATGCTCAGCAACGATCCGATGGTGGGCTACGTCGAAGAGCCGTTCACCGCCGCGCGCGAGCTGTGGCGGCTCAACGCCGTCCGAGGCCGGCAGCGCGTCTACGCGAAGTTCATCGACGCGGCCGGCAACGTCTCCGCGCCGGTGATGGACGAGATCGAACTCCTGCTGCTCGCGCCGGACACGTTGATCGTCAGCGGCCCGGCCGGTGCGACCGCGCAGCGCACGGCGACCTTCCTCTATAGTTGCCCGGAGGAAAGCTGTGTGTTCTCGTACGCGTTCGATGACGAAGCCTGGTCCGAATGGTCCTCGCAGACATCGGCGACGCGCGCGAACCTGCCGTTTGGCAACCACTACTTCAAGGTCAAAGCCGCCAAGGAAAGCAACGGCATAGACGGCATCCAACCGGATGAAGAGGATCCGACGCCGGCCGAGCGCACGTGGATCGTGGGCGTGGAGCCGCGGCTGTTCATCCCGCGAGGCAGCCCGATCAAACTGTGGCGCATCGAGTAGTGCGGCTAGTGTCTCACTCGGACGTTCGGCTCGGGGTCATGCTCCGCGGGGCGGCCGCAGACCCGTCGGTCTGCGGCACTTCCTCGCCCGCATGGATCGACGGGCTCGGTCGTCGCCTCGCAAGTCCTGGGGCGACACCCTGGCCGCGCGCGGCGGCATACGCCCGCTCCGCCTGACCCCTCGCCTCACCGCAGACAGCGAAACTGAGACACTACCTGTTGGCGCGCGTGGTTGCAACCTGCGTCGGTCCGGAGTAATGTATCACGCATGCGTGAGCCTACTCATCGCATGACGGTTAACGCAGCCCGCGTGACTCGCATTCCTCGCATGACCCGCCGATGCCGATAAGCGTCGGCCTCGAGCTCGCGGAGACGGCGGTGCGCGGCGCGGCGCTCGAGCGCCGCGGGTCGAGCGCGCGCGTGGTCGGCTGCGCCGAGGTCGCGTGGTCCGCGTCGGATCCGTCGACGTGGGTGCCGGCCTTGAAACAGATCCGCTCATCGCTTGGCATTCGCCAACCGGTTGTCCTCGGCTTGCCCACGACCCGCGCGATTCTCGCGACGGTCGAGCCGCTCATCGTGAATCCGCGGCGCGAGTCGCTCGCCATCGCGTTCGAGCTGCAGCAACAGCTTCCCTACGATGCGTCGCAAGCCGTGTGGCACTATCAATGGCTCTCCAACAACGGCCGCGGCGGAGCGGGGCAGTCGGGCAGCGCGATCGTCGCCGCCACCAAAGCCTCGTTGCTCGACGAGCGCATCGCCGCCTGTCGACAAGCGGGCATCGCGGTGCAAGCCGCGGGCGTGGGCGGGTTGGCGCTGGCCAATCTGTGGATGCGGCAGGCGGGGGTCGCGGCGATTTCGCAGCGGCCGAGCGTGCTGCTGCGGATCGACGGCCGCGTCGCGGAGTGGATCGTCTCCACGTCGAGCTCGCTGCACGTCGTGCCGGTGAGCCTCGCGTCCGGGGACGCGGCGCGCGAGCAAATCGCGGCCACGTGGGCGGGCATTAAAGAGTTGGCGGCGGGGGCAGCGCCGTCCGGCGAACCGCCGCTCGTGTACGTCATCGATGATCCCGACGCGGGTCTCTCGTCCGCGGAGCTCGAGCGACTGTTGGGCTGTCCGACGAAACCCTGGAGCCCCTCGCAGGCGGTCGATGGCGGCAGCATGGACAGCCGCCAGCTCGGAAAATCCGCCGCGGCGTGCGGGCTGGCATTGCAAGGACTCGGCGTGGCGGCGCTGCCGATCAATTTTCTCGTCGAGCGCCAGCAGCGTCAGCGGGAGCAGACCGTCGGCCGGACGACGTGGACCGTCGCGTTCCTCGGCGCGCTCGTCGCCGCCGCGTTGGCCGGGCATGCGATGCTGGCCATGCTGGACCAGCGCGGCGCCGTGCTCGATGCGTTGACGGAAGACGAGCATCGCTACCAGTCGCTGCGGCCCGATATCCGCGCGCAATTGTCTCGCCAGGCGCGCATCCAGGAGCGGCTGAGCCAGCTGGACACGCTCGGCCGCGGGCGGTCGCTCATCGCCGAGTCGATGCAACGGCTCGTCGAGGCGTTGCCGGCGGATATGTGGCTCACCAAACTCGAGCTCACGAAGGATGACAACGCGCTGGCCGGCATCTTCGAGGGATACGCGCGCTCGTTTCAAACCGTGACGAAGTGGATGGATCAGCTGAAAGCCTCGGTCGGTTGGTCGAGCGTCAAGCCGATCGCGACAACCGTGACGACCGATCCGGGGTCGGGGAAAGAGCTGATCGCCTTCGCGGTGCAGAGCCAGCAGCCGCTCGCGAAGATCGCGGACGCCACGCCCGAAGAGCCGTCGAAGGATAAGACTGCGAAGCGACCCGCTCGATCCGGCGACGCGCCGAAACCGCGCCACGCCGCGAAATCATCGTCACAGGAGGCGCCGCATGACCAAGAGTAGCGCCGGTCCCGCGGCCTCGGTGCCGATGCTGTTGGCCGTGCTGTTCGTCGGTGGGACTGTGGCGGGCGCGGGCTGGTGGCAGATGCGCCTGCGAGCGCTCGACGACCAAATCAGCGACAAGCGGTCGGCGCTGAAGAACCTCTACCTCGCCGGCCACCTTCCGCCGTCGGAGCAGGTCAAGCATTACCTCCAAGGTCGGACCGCCGCGCTGGAGCAACAGTATAAGCAGGCGGTCGACACGATCGCTCCGGAGAAGGTGAGCGCCGAGGCGCAGGCGGATCCGCAGCTCTACTTTCAGCAGCGCGTGCACGAAGTGCAAACCACACTCACGCGACTCTCGACCGCGCAGACACTCACACCGCCGCTGCTGCTGGGCGTGCCGAAAGATTTGCCGCCGGCCGACGTCGCGCCGCGATTTCTGCAACAACTCAGCCTCATCGAAGACGCGGCGGAAGTCGTCCTCGCCGTGCGCGGCGTGACGCAGCTCACATCGCTGAAGATCGAAGACCCCGAGGACGTGCCGCCGGCGGAGGACGCGAAGGTCGGATTTCTGACACGCTTGCCGGTGCGGATCCGATTGGTCGGCTCGCTCGAAGCGGTCACGAAAGTCATCGCGATGATCGACCACGCCAGCCCGGTGATGGACCTCAAGCACGCGCGCGTGGCGTTGGTGCCGACCACAAAACCTGAAGCCGATTCGTCGATGAAATCGTCCGGCACCGACGCCGCGAAATCTGCGGCGGGCAAGTTCGCCGGCAATGCGGCGAAACCCGCGGGCGCCGCGAAGCCGCCGGACGCTCCGGAGCCGGCCGAGCCGACAGGGCCGCCGCAGCTCGAAGCGGAATTCGTCGTCTGCCGGTACTTGGTGACGACGCCGCGATTGGAGCAGCCGGAAGAACCATCCGACCGAAAGCCCGCCGGCCGAGCGAAAAAATCCAACAAATGAATCGGTGGTGGGTCAATTTGCCGGGTGACGCGGAGCCGGGGCCCCCGCCGCCCGCACGCAGCTCCGAGCGGCGGTGTCCCGGCTGCGTTTTCAAGGAACGCCGGGCCGCCCCGGAGCGAGTACGGACGGCGGGGTGGCGCAGCGGCAGGACTCGGCAAATTGACCCACTACCAATGAATCAGGTCGACTGCAATCCGTTCGCGCCAGCGGCGCGAGGAAGGAGCACGGCTCGATGACCCGCGTACCGTGGGACGCGGTGGCCGTCGCGCTGGTGGCGTGGCTGGGCGTGGGCGGCGCGTGGATGTGGCGCGACACGGTCCTCGAGCGCGACCGTGCCGCCAAATCCACCGAACCATGGCAGCAGGTCCGCACGCGCTATCCGATGCCGGAAGCGTTTCATCTCGAACCCGAGCCCTCGACCGCGCTGCTGCAAGCCGTCGTCCAAGCGAATCCGTTTTCCTCGGAGCGGCGCGCCGCGAAGCTCTCGCTCTCGGATGATCAGAGCGCGCCGCCTCCGCCGGTCGTCCCTCCGAAGCCGCAATTCATCTTCAAGGGCCGCGTCATCATGGGCGCCGTGCAGCGGGCGATCGTCGAGGATAACACGATCAAGAAAACGTACTTTCTTCAGGTTGGACAAGAGGTTGCGGGTTTCAAAGTGCTTGACATCCAAGAAACCCGAGTGATATTATCCGACTTGAAAACAAACGAAGAGCTGACACTGTCCCTGACCGTAACAAAAACACGGTAAACCGTGCAATCCCCCGGGCACGAGCCACAAGCTCGCTCAGCGCGATCCGCCGAGCCGTTTGTTTCCTCGGTTTCAGCGGCCCACTCTGTGGGCGACCCCACCATCTTTCGATTACCCGCTCGTCAAGATCGTCGCGCGTCTGCGCATCGATCTCGTCGGATGCAACTCCCGGCGTGCGGGGCCGGCTTTTTCGCGATCCTCTGCCTGGCGATCGTTGCGCCGGGCGCGCGCGGCGAGGACGTGGCGGGCTCACCGATGAGCCAGCAGACCGGCTCGATGCAGACGCTCCTGGCGAATCGTCCGGCCACGGCGACGGCCTGGGCGCCGTCGCTGATCCAAGCCCTCGAAGCCTACCAGTCGGTGCAGCAAGCCGAAGCCGCGCTGAAGCAGCTGCGCGTCGAGCGCGACGCGATCAAGACCGAGCTCGTCGCGGTCAACGGCACGGTGCAGCTGGTCGGCGAGGAGCGCCAACAGGCCGAAGCCAAGCTGCGCGCGGCCGAGCAGCAGCGGCAAGAGCGCGTCAACGCGATGCGCCGCGAGTTCGAAGTGCGCCTCAACGAGGAGATCGGCAAGGCGCGCGAGCAGATCACGAAAGAAATGGAAGCCCAGTTCGCCAAGCAAGTGCAAGACTTCGAATCGCGCCAGCAGGAACTCATCGAGGAAAGCCTGACGCAAGAGCTGCAGCTGAAGGAGCGGGAGATCGACAGCCTCAGCCGCGAGATCGAATCGCTGACGAACGAACTGCGCGATCGTTTGGCGCGGCTGCATCCGGATTCGGAGCTGGCCCAGTCGATGCAGCGATCGATCGGAGAAACGATCAACCAGCAGCGCGCGCAGCTGCAAGCCAAGCGCCAGCAGCTGAAGGTGCAGCGCGACGATATCCTCGCGAAGCGGCGGGCTGAATACGTCGACCGGCTGCGCAAGCAGCAAGTCGCCGAGTTGCAGACGCGGCTGATGTATAAGGAAGCCACACTGCGCCAGGCGATGGCGGACCTCCTGGGCAAATCGCAGAAACGCGAAGAGGACTCCTACTCGCAAGCGAAGAAGACGTTCGACGAAGTCAAACAACGGCACGCCGACATCACGCAGCGACAGGCGCTGTTGGCCACAAAGCTGCAGGCGATGGAGCAGCAAATCGCGGAGACCGGGCGGCGGCTCGAGCAGCATCAGGCCTCGCGCGGCAGCTCCCTCGCGAAACTTGAGCAGAGCTTCCGCAAGTCGTCGTCGATGGGCGCCGACGACCTCACGTGGTTCGGCCAGGTCGTCAAGCAGTCGCCGCCGGAGCTGGCGAGCGAGTTGGGCATGATCTATCAACGGCTCGTGCTCAAAGCGGAGCAGGATCGGCAAGTGCAGGAGCAGCAGCGCATGCTGCGCGAGCGCGAGCTGGCGATGCAGGTGTCGCACGAGATGGAGCGGCGCTATCAGCAAGAGCAAGCGCAGCGCCAGCGCGTCGCCGAGGCGGCGAACCGCAAGTTCGACGAGGCGATGAACCGCGCGAAGACGCTGCAGCACAACGGCCTCTACGACGAAGCGCTGCGCGTGCTCGCGACGATCCAGACTTCCAACCCGTCGCAGGCCAACCAAATCGCGCTCATGCAGCAAGATCTCCAGTCGGCCAAGGATGAGGCCACGCGGCAAGCGAAGGCGTCGCAGGTCCAGCGCCTCTACAACGATGCGATGAAATCCTTCCAGCAGGGCCGCTACGAAGAGGCGGTCGGCCTGTTCGAGCGCGTGATCGAAGCGGACGCCGGGCTTGAGCGCGCGGCACATTAGCCGACAAGGACAGCATGGTCACACGAGCTTGGAGATTGCTCAGCGCGGTCTGCGCGGCCGTTGCGCTGTCGACGGCGGCGGGCCAAGCGCTCGCGGCTGACAAGCCGAACAGCCAGCCGGCTCCATCGTCCTCGAAGACCACCACGCCCGCGGCGGCCGCTCCGGTCGCACCCGCTTCCTCGGCCTCGAAACCCGCGACTTCCGAGACCCCGCTCGCGGAGCAAGCCCGCCAATTCCTCGCCGCCGCGAAAGCCAAGCTTGAAGAGGAACGACAGGACAAGGCGCTAAAGGAGCAAGCCGCGAAGGCAAAGCTCGAAGAAGCACGACGAGCGCAGGTCGCGAAGGACGAGGCCGCGCGACGGGCAAAGACCGCGAAGGAACAAGCCGACCAGCGCCAGCGCGCGCAAAAAATGGCCGTCGACCTCGCCCGGCAAAAGACCAAGGGCCGGCGCGCGGCGGCACCCCCTGCGGGCGTGGACCAAGTCCGCATCGCGCGCGATCGGCAGGTCAAAGCACTCTACGAGAAAGGCTTGCTCTTCTATCGCCAAGGCTACAACCAGGAAGCCATCGACGCCTGGCAGAAGATGGTCTTGCTCGACCCGACGCACCCCGACGTCAAAACCGCCGAGCGGTTGATCACCCGCGCGGAGTTGAAGCAGCTCGAACAGCGCGCGAAGGCCAGCGCCGCCGCGGCACCCGGCATGCATGACATGATGGTCTCCGAGCTGACCAAGATGCTCACCGACAAGCGCATCGAACAGGACACCGTCATCAAGTACGCGCGCTCGGCGATGCAGGACCGCAACTACGACATGGCCATCGAGTTGCTCTACCGTGTGCTGCAGCAGGACCCGACGCACCGGCAGGCGCAGGCGCTCATCGAGCAAGCCCGCATGGCGAAGCTCAAGCAGGACGAGGACCGCATCGAGGGCCACCTGAAGATCGACGACCAGCAGATGCTCAACGACGTGCTGCACGCGGAGCAGCTGCCGCCCGACGAGTCGACGAAAAAGCCGCAAGCCAAACCGATCGGCGGCCCGATGCCCACGGGCCCGGACATCACGAAGAAGTTGCAGGAGCCGATCAGCTTCGATTTCCAACAAGTGGGACTCAGCGATGTCCTCGACTTCATCGCGGATTCCGCCAACGTGAGCATCATCCCGTCGCCGCACATCGGGCTCAAAGAACGCCAGGTCTCCTTGCACGTCGACAAGCTGCCGCTCGAGCAGGCGCTGAAATATCTCGCGAAGAGCCAGGAGCTTGCCTACCGCATCGAAGACGGCGTGATCCTCATCGCCACACCGGATGAATTCGCCAACGAGCCGCTGGAAACGCGCGTGTTCTTCCTGCGCTCGGGCCTCGGGCCCTTCGCGCTGCAGAACGCCGCGGTCTCGCCGAACCCGTCGCTGCAGATGGATTCGCTGAAGGACCTGATCGAGCAGAACATCACGCAGCCATCCGGCAGCAAGTTCGTCGTCGACGAGCGCAGCGGGTCGCTGATCGTCACGAACACCTCAGACAATCTGCGCAAGATCGAGCAGCTCTTGAGTCAGCTCGACACGATTCCGGTGCAAGTCCTCATCGAGGCGCGGTTCATTGAAGTCACGATGACCGAGTTGGAGCAGCTGTCCTTCGAGAACGTGCTGACCGGCGATTTTCCGCTGCAGCGCAAGACGGACCACGACGGTACGCGGGGCGCGGCGCATCAAATCGCCAGCGGCGGCGGGATCAAGTTTCCCACGGTCGCGCGGAAAAGTGAGGCGCTGAACATCACGCTGCAGGGCGTGCTGACGGGCACGCAGTTCGAGTCGGTGCTGCACATGCTCGAAGAAAAGCAGAATAGCAAGACGCTCTCGGCGCCGCGCGTGACCACGCTCAACAACCAGGCCGCCACGATCAAGGTCGTCGACGAGTTCCGCTACCCGACGCGCTACGAAGTCTCGCTTGTGCAATTCGACATCAACGGCGACGGTGACTTCGACGACGCGGGCGAGACCGAGTTCGTCAACGTGCCGCAAGACTTCCAAAAGCGCGACGTCGGCATCCTGCTCAACGTGACACCCAGCGTCGGGAAGGATTTGAAGACCATCACGCTGGTGCTGGCACCCGAGGTCAGCGCCTTCAGCCAGTTCCGCGATCTCGGCGGCGGGGTCAGCGTGCCCGAGTTCACCTCGAGCCAGCTGATGACCACCGTGGCGATGCAGGACGGCCAGACGGTCGTGCTCGGCGGGCTGATGAAGGACACCGTGACGACCACGAACACGAAAGTGCCGGTCCTCGGCGATTTGCCCGTCGTGGGCGCACTCTTCCGCCAGCACCAAGAATCCGGGACCCGCAAGAACCTGTTGATCTTCGTGACCGCGAGGATTCTTGCGCCGCGCGGCCCGACGACGTGAGGGTTACATGAGTCGGGCACCACGGCTGACGGCCTGGTGGCTGGTCGGCGTGACGATCGGCATGCTTTCGGCGCGCGGGGTGGTGGCGGATGAGTCGACTCCGGCGCCGTCGCGCGTCCTGACCAGCGTGCGTCAGCCGATCAGTGCTAACTTCCGCGAGGTCGATTTCGAGTCCGCCATGCAGTTTCTCGCCGAGAGTGCGGGCGTCAACATCGTCATTTCGCCGAAGGCCAAAGACATGAGCAAGCCCGTGACGCTGCGGCTCGTCGACATTCCGCTCCAACGCGCGCTGGAATATGTCGTGAAAGGCCAGGGCCTGGCGTATCGGTTCGACGAGTCCGCGATTTTTGTGGCGACGCTGGATGAGATGGAAGCCGAGCCGCTGGAGACGAAGGTCTATCAACTCAACCAAGGCCCTGGGTTGTTCGCGAGCTTCGACCCCATCTCGGACACGCGGCAAAGTGTCGCACTCCAATCCACCGGTGTGCGGAAGATGACGACGCTGAAAGACGTTCTCGGCCAGGTCGTGCCGGAAGTCAGAGGCAGCTCGATCATGCTTGATGAGCGGACGGGCTCGCTGATCGTGACGCACGTCCCGTATTACCTCGAGCAGATTGAGCGGCTGCTCGTGAACCTCGACGTGCTGCCCCTCGAGGTGCGCATCGAGGCGCGCTTCATTGAGGTGACCTTGACGGACACCGACGAGTGGAATCTTGGCGGGCAGTTGACGGGCGATGTCGCGTTGACGAAGAAGATGGACAACAAAGGGACATTGGGTCCCGGGCTTGAGCTGGCGAGCGGCGGGCCGACATTTCGGCGCGGCACGAAGGTCGATTTCACGAACTTCGCACGCCAAACCTCCGGCGATGGGTTGAACCTGACGTTCCAAGGGGTGCTCAGCGGCACGCAATACCAGTCGCTCCTCCATGCGCTGGCGGAAAACAAAAAGACGAAGACGCTGTCCGCGCCGCAGGTCACGACGATGAACAATCAGACGGCCGCAATCAAGGTGGTCACGGAATATGTCTACGCCAGCCGCTACGAGGCATCGGTCAAACGCGAAGACTTAAACGGCGACGGAAAGTTCGACGGGGTGGTCAACGGGGTGCGGGAAACGCGGTTCGTCAATGTCCCGCAAGATTTCGTCACGAAGGACCTCGGTATTCTCTTGAACGTCACCCCCAGTGTGGGGCATGATATGAAGACGATCATCCTGGCACTCAAGCCGGAGGTGACGGAGAAAAAGACCGACGATACCTTCGGCGGCGAGATTACGCTGCCGCGGTTTACGTCGCGGTATCTGACCACGAGCGTCGTGGTCGAGGATGGAGAAACGGTTGTGCTGGGGGGATTGATGAAGGACACGTTGAGCAACACGATCACGAAAGTGCCGGTGCTGGGCAGTCTCCCGGTCATCGGCAAGGCGTTTCAGAAGAAGTCGGATTCCACGGAGCGGTCGAACCTGTTGATCTTCGTCACCGCCCACGTCATTCAGCCGGCCGGCCAGTCGGCCCTCGCGCGCCATGAAGCGAATTAGCATTACGGACGTCGCCAAGAGTGCCGGCGTGTCGACGACGACCGTCTCGCGCGTCCTCAACAAAGTGGGGACCGTCAGCGAATCGAACCGCCGGAGGGTCAACGACGCGATCAAGAAGTTCAACTACCGGCCGAACCCGAACGCGCAGCGGCTCGCCGCCGGGCACACGAGCACGATCGGGCTGATCATCCCGCGCTACGAAGGCATCTTCCAGTCGTTCTTCGCGCTGCAGGTGTTGCGCGGCGTCGGGTCGGCGGCGGAGCGGCTGCGGTACGACCTGCTGCTGCACATCACCGACGGCAAAACGTTTCCCATCCCGGGATCGGTCGACGGTGTGATCTTCATCGACATCTACGGCTGCGAAGAGCTGCTCGACCGGTGCATCGATGAGGGCTTGCCGGCCGTCGTCCTCAACCACTACCTCGAGGACCTGCCGGTCAATTGTGTGGCCATCGACAACCGCGCGGGCGGCGAACGCGCGGTCGACTATCTGGCCAAGCTCGGCCACAAGGAAATCGCGACGATCACGGGCGACCTCAAGACGCAAGCCGGCCTCGATCGCCTCGACGGATTTGTGCAGGCGATGAAGTCGCGCAATCTCAACGTCAACAATGAGTACATTCGCTTTACCGACTTCGGACTGCCGAGCGCGCGGCAGGCGATCGACGCGTTGCTGAAGTTGCCGAAGCCGCCGACGGCCATCTTCGTCGCGAGCGACGACATGGCGCTCGAGGTGGTCAACGTCGCGCAGTCGAAAGGCGTGCGCGTGCCGGAAGAGTTGTCCGTCGTCGGATTCGACGACAACCCGATCGCCGCGCAGGCGCGCATCCCGCTGACGACGATCCGGCAGCCGCTCGACGATATGGGGCGGATGGCGATGGACATCCTCGTGCAGCAGCTCAAGGGCAAAAAGCGCAGCCCGACCAAGCTGTATCTGCCCACGCAGCTGATCGAGCGGCAGACGTCGCGGCAGACGTGGCTCGAGCAGTGACGCGCCGGTGAACGTTTCGCGAACGACGGAACGATGAGTGAGGTGAGCATGGCAACTCTTGTCCGCATCGCGGTGCTCGGCGCCGGTGGGTTGGGCCGCGCCGCGTGCCGCATCATCGCGCAGAAGCGCGAGCTTCGACTCACCGCGATCTGCGACAGCACCGGCTACGCGGTCGACCCGGATGGGCTCGACTGCGCGGCGATCGCCTCGGGGTCCGGCGATCTGATCGAGAGCTATCAGGCGGCGGCCTCGCGGTCGCAGCGCGCCGCGTCGGACGATTCCGGCGGAGCCACGACGATCGCGGCCGGCCTGGAGATCGCGCGCAGCAACGACGCGCTGGCGGCCGTCATCGAGCGCGCCGACGCGTACGACGCGGTCCTCATCACGCTGCCGAACATGCCCAACGAGTTCATCCCGAATACCATCAAGCGGTTCGCCGAGCGCGCGAGTGGTGTTGTGCTCGTCGACGTGCTCAAGCGCACGCGTGCGGTCGAGCTGATGTTTGAGGCGCACGAGGCGGTCCGCGCGGCGCGCAGCGTCGTGCTCACGGGCTGCGGCGCAACACCCGGCTTGCTCACCGCAGCCGCGGTGCTGGCGGCGCAGTCGTTCGTCAGCATCGAGCATGTCGACATCTGGTGGGGTGTGGGCATCGCGAACTGGGACGCGTACAAGGCCACGATTCGCGAGGACATCGCGCACATGCCCGGGCAAAGTGTTGAGCGCGCGAAGGCGATGAGCGACGCCGAGGTCGAAGCGCTGCTCGCGAAAACCAACGGCTTGCTCGAGCTGCACGAGATGGAGCACGCGGACGATGTGTTGCTGGAGCGGGTCGGTGTCGTCGACTCGCAGGACCAGGTGGCTGTCGGCGGCATCATGGAACCACGACACGCGAAGAAGCCCGTCTCGACGACGATGACGCTGACCGGCGTGACGTTTGAGGGCAAACGCTCGAGCCATCGGTTCGTGCTCGGTGACGAGACTTCCATGGCCGCGAACGTCATCGGCCCGGCGCTGGGCTACCTCAAGCGCGGCCTGTGGCTGCAGCGGCAGGGACTCTACGGCGTCTTTGGCTCGACGGAATTCATGCCGATGGTGGTGCGCTAAGGTTTAGCGAGAGGCGGGTCCTGCCGCTGCGCGCACCCCACGGCGGTGCTCGTCCG